>ULQP01063804.1_pt1 | contig 28676 bp, 25 predicted proteins | sample 1954571 | NCBI WGS metagenome assembly ULQP01 (sample SAMEA4835657, study PRJEB28245) | human gut metagenome | biome: gut microbiome; material: fecal sample | place: Denmark | collected 2008 | reverse complement strand
CCGTAGGCGCACCGCCATATCGAGTGCTTCGTGCAGCATCATATGAATACCGCGCACCATACTGTCGGCAAGCTCTGTACCGTGTAGCCTGTCAGGTTTCACACGACCTTTCTTTTTGACGGTGTTATAGAATTTTTGAAGTTCCTGCGTGGTCAGCGCCGACAAAGGTCTGTCGCCGAGATACGGTTTGATTTGATTTTTAATCATCGCTTTGTAAGAATCCAGCGTGCTCTCGCGAATTGTGAAGATCATATATTCATTGATCCATCGGTCGAGCCATTCGCCGAGCGTCATATTCGAATCCTCGGTGAGGTCGGCATCGCGGTACATCTCGATGCAGTCGTGGAGCTTTACGATTAACTCCTTTTGTGTTCGGGCAAGCACATAGCGGTGAATCGGATCGCCGTTCTTTTTGTGACCGACAACGATGCGGCCTTCCCATCGTCCGTCATCGCGCTTGCGCACCATACCGTCTCCCGACGGTCTTCGCTTTGCCATAGCATCACATCCTTTCGCAGTACAACACAATACCACATACATGGCGGAATATCCAGCTAAATTTGCGGTAAAATTCGCAACCCCTAAATCAGCGAGGTTTTTATCGCCGCAACCCCTAAATTGAAACTTTTATAACCGTTCTTAAAAGCCATACAAAGCCTTGTGCGGTCGGCGTTGCCGTCCGCTGTTCCTTGCGAGGGGAAAGCAAGGCAACCCCTCGCTTTCTCCTGCTTATTTTCGGACGAGCCGTAAAACTGCCCTTAACCCGCCGATTTCCCGTGTTTGCGGTCAAATTCGGCGAGTTTTTTCAAGGCTGCCTGACGCCGATTTTCTTCGTGCAGCCGTATCAGCTGTTGCTCATAATACTGCTCTAATACTTCCGCAATTGGGCGGATTGTATAGCGCAAATTTCCGTTGCGCTTTTCTCCTTTTTGGGTGATGACGGAAGTCGGCTCGGCAGTAATCAACTGCTTTTCAATCAGGCTGTCTACATATTTCTTGACGGTGTTTTTGCTCATGCCGACAGCGTTGCCAATCGTTTTGTAGCTTGGATGGCACTGAAATGTTTTCCTGTCCTCGCAGTACATCAGATACGCATACACTGCGATCTCACCGGTGCTGAGACCCAAGCTGAAAATTTCATTCGGCAGAGGAAAATAATCCCGGATTGCATCACGCTTTGGATATCGGGTGAATTTCAAATGCTGCCTCCCGTCTTTTCTTCGACCCATGCGCGAAATTTTTCTTTCGGTACGATGAGCCGTGAGCCGATACGCAACGACGGAAATCCTTTCTCGTGCATCAGCTCGTAGCTGCTTGAGATGGAGATACCGAGGAGCTTGGCTATCGTTTCAGCATTAAGGAACAGCGGAAGATCCTCATAAGCGGTGTAAACAGATTCTTTCATTGGTTTTTCCTCCTGTTAAATTCACACGGTTTTTCGCCGTGTTATGTAGAGGACTACTGTTTTGCAAAACAAAAAGACCCGCACTTCAAATCACGATGCGTAGTTGCATCGGTGATTATGTAAGTGCGAGTCTGAAACTCAAAACAGAAATATGTGTATTCAATTGTCGGTTGCTTTCTTTACTTGCAGTATAACATACAGGGGAAATTCTGTCAAGTTTTTTGCGCCAACAGTGTATATTCCGGTGCTTTTGCGGGAATACTGTTTTCTTTGTTTTCTGCGGTGCAGATTTTAACCGTACTGTGTCAAACTGAAAATCGCAAGGCCAAACCGCAAAATCGGCTCGGCCTTGTTTCTGCTTATTCAATCCTCTGACGGCTCGTACAACACTTCGGTCATGATTCTCGCCGCGAGCTTAAAGCCGCTGATAAACGCTTTGCGCTCATTCATACCGTGCAGTTCCGCCTCACAGTCTTTGAGCTTTCCAAAGATTTCTTTCTGCTGAACCGTGAGCGTCGGTATCAAGCTATCCTGATGCCGAATAACATAGCTCAACACTTCGCTGTGAGCACTCCCGCGCTTAAAACTGTGTTCGTGCGGAATGATATTGCCGTAGTACAGATCTTCAAGCGTTGTCATTTTCATTCCACCTCACATAAGAAGAGGACGACATGTCATCGGTCATACCCGACACCGTGTCGCCCTCATTTTTCATTTTCTCTGCCGCAATCAGCGCGTGCTTGACAAGCAGCATTTCAAGCCAAGTACGCTCGTCGTATTCCGACGGACGCCCATTTTCGAAGAAGTCTTTCATCACTTCTCCCATAATGCCGTACTTTTCTCCCGCACTTTCTCCGCGGTACAATTCTTCTAAACTTATCTGTGCCATATCCGCACCTCCTTTGCAGTACACAACAGTACCACAAGCGTCCGCAGAAGTCCAGAGATTTCTCATTCAAAATCATACCAATCTTTATACATGGTATTGGTATAGGAATTAGAAGACTTTGACAAATTACATTCACGACACAACAGTTGTATATTACAAACGTCATTTAAGCCACCTTCATGTAAAGAAACTATATGGTCATAGTGAACTGCGTTTTCGTCTTCACAATCGAATGCTCCAGATAAATCTTTACCACAACAAACACATCGCCCGCGATCTCTAAATTTAACCGCTCTCTTAACCCATGACGGGATGTTACACCGTGAAAAGATTGTACTGTTCCCAGAAGACATATAATAATTAAATCTATAAAGGAAATTCCTGTTTTGAAACAAAATATAAAACAGTTCTCTGGATAATTGTAAAATAATATCTTCTAAATCCCCATCGAAAGAGATAAAATCATTATATGCATCAATAATAAATTCGAAATCGTTGCGTAACAAATACTGATAGAATGTTTCATGTTCAATTTCAAACATTCTGAACAGATCATCCACCTCAAAGCTCAATCTCGTATGTTGACAGTCATAATTAAATGCTTGGGCAAGCCTTTGGGGTTTATCTAAATCACTTAGTTCATCATATTTTTCTTGTATTTTATCAATATCTTTTTCCGCCTCCTCGGTCATCAATTTATTTATAGCGAACTCACAGAAACTATGTAAAGCAGAATATTTAGGAAAACTATCAACTTCGCCCTGAAAGAATGGTTCTGTAAATTGCGCACCCGTAGAAGCCCAATCAATCCTTGTAAAGCGATAAAGAAGGCAATCAATAATATCGCAATAGTAGTACACTTTGTAATAACTCATATTTATATTGCGCATAACATCATCCTCTTAATATTGCTCTTTCTCTTTTACAAACTAAAATCTCTACACAAATAATGCTTTCCTCTTCTTAACGATTTGGAAATATAAGTTGGCATCTTATCAATCATCTCGTCAATAGCTGTCTTCGACATGCATTTAACAGCTCCTCGAGCCGCAATACTAGTTACAGAATTATCGAGCCGTACACATCTGCTTAATCCTGTAATAAAACTACTCACAGATGAAATCGTTCCATCGTCTATCATGATATCCAAATGAAATACTGCCACCTTAGAAAAATCTAGCATTTCATCGTAATATGGTATTAATAGTAGTTCGCTTTCCCCAGAATATTTCCACCTTGATACTTCTTCAATATCCGCAATAAAATCAACAAAGGACTTATAGCTAAATGACCACTCAACTCCATTGATAAGAGCGACATTGTCCATATCCGGATATCTATCACCGCTCCAATAGGCACCGTAACCAGGTAAATAGAAATTTATATTATTTCCAGTAAGATGGTGAAAATAACTCAATGATTTTAAAATATCGTTTCCTGTATGCAAATCAGGGCGAGTAATTAATATTCCAATTGTATCTTCAATTAATTCGTTATTGCGGATGTGTTTAAGCATGTCCGCGTAAGTAATTGCATCAATCATTTAATTTTCCTCGCTTTTGTCGGAAGAACATTGTTTTTCGTGTTCTTCCAGTACGTAACTTCCCATAACTTTTGCCAGTAAAACAGGAACCGCATTCCCAATTTGTTTGCCAACCTCCTGCACATTTCCGTAAAAAACATAGTCGTCACGGAAAGTTTGTAACGCAGCAGCCTCTCTAAGTGAAATAGCTCTGTCTTGTTCGGGGTGCCCAAATCGTCCATTGGAAAGACTGAAACATTTTACTGTCAGCGTTGGTGAAGGTTCATCCCATTTCATTCTTCCATAGACATCCGTATGCCCATTAAACGATTTGTGGCATTTCAAAACTAAATTATCTGGCCAATCCGTACGACTTCCTCCATTGTGTGGAGTAGCTTTAATTCTTTGCAACAACAACTTACTTAAATTTGCACATCGATGGTTGGGAACAGTTATATGCACTTCACCAGCAACAATAGCTGGATATTTTGCGATTGCTTGACGCACAGTGCAATATGGCAAAAGTTCAGGTTTATTCCCGTGTGTAGCCACTGGTATTACAGGTTTAAATAATCGGGAAGCAATCAAAACGTATCTTCTTCTATTCTGTGGCACACCGTAATCTTTCGCATAAAGGACCTTTTCATCCCATTCATAACCCTCTTTTTTCAGCATAAGCTTAAAGCGGTCAAGAACATCAGAGCCTTTCCCTTTGAGACCTGGGACATTTTCGACCATAACATGCGCAGGCTTAATAGCCTTCACAAATCGTCCGAACTCTGTAAGTAAGTTTACTGATTTATGAGGTATCGGATTGCCGTTTTCATCATACTCTTCTTTTCTTAATAAACTAAACGGTTGGCATGGTGCACATCCGACAAGCAATACTTCGTCGCGGGTTTTCAGTATTGGATATTTTTTGATTAGTTCCTCGGGTGTTAATTTACAAATATCACACAAAAGATATGTATTATGGTTGTTTTTTTCATATGTTTCACGGCAATCCGGATTGGAATCTATACCCGCCAGCACTTGGATGCCAGCATCCAATAGTCCACGAGTCATTCCCCCCCCGCCGCAAAAAAAATCTATCGCATACATTATCCCAATATTCCTTTCGCCCAGGTTGTCATATCTCTTTCGGGCATTCCAGGCCTACAAGAATTAATCATGTGTGCCCACACAAGCTGTTCTCTAAACGGACTAATTATGGATGCCACTCTATATGCTTTATGGAATTCTTTGTTAAATTCATCAAATGAAGATGCAACATCAGCCATTAACATAAAATCTACATTTTTTAAGTCAATGGTCATACCGGGTAAGACATTAGGCAATGGGGGTAATGCTACAAAAGCTTTGTTGTAACCGTAATGTAATTCTTTGACAACAGACATTACTTTATCTTTACCTTTTCCGGTTTCAGTATTTTCATTTGATTTAAGGCACACTTCTGAAACTTTTTTCTTACCACAACATTTCGCAATTAAAACTTTGAACACATCCGAACCGTGATTTGCCATGTCACAACTTGGGGTAAGTATTACAGCATATTCATCGGGTATTCCTGGAACTGATTGATCTTTATCTTCACTATAAAATCTAATAATATCAGCCACTAATAGATTCTCGGTCACTGGAGGATATGAATACTGAATCCAAGCTGGTGGACATTCTCCAACTTCAATTTGTTCAAAAAACTGTATAGCTCGCTTTGAAAGCATGTAAGAAACGACCGACTCTTCAGGGAACGCGTCCATATTGCGAAAATTCTTTAACGCTTTCGCAGATTCGACTAAAGCAGTATTCATATTATGTCGCAAATTTGACAAGGCTACCGCAGATTCTTTCCAGCCATCGATGGTGCACGCCAGCTCGGAATCATCCTCTCCTTTTCGAGTGAAATTAATTAATGGGAATTCATTTATAGTATCTTCTAAAACAGTGGATAAATCGTGTGCGGAAAATACAATTACAGGACGAAACTCCTTTGATAAAACATCCTCAAGAATAGGTTTCCCTAGCTCCGCATCTTCGTCATCAAACATCCAATCCATGACAATTACATCAGGATCGAATGTTATTATTTTATCTTGTGCGTCTTTAAAAGTAGCTACTTCATGTTCCCAACCACGCTCATCGACAGCATCTATCAAGCCATGAATAGTTTCTTCATTATCTTCAATCATTAAAACTTTCATTACTTATCCTTTCCGTAACGGTAAATCGAACACAAATGAAGCCCCTGACATATCTCCAGGAATTTTCAAGCCGACTTTTCCGTGATATGCATTTACCAATTCTGTTACTATCACTAATCCCATTCCAATACCTTTTGGTTTCCCAGTAACTCCGGGAACAAAGATTTTTTCTGCATTCTCTGCAGAAACCCCAGTTCCAGTATCGCTTACTGTTATTTCAATTCTACCATTCTCAAGCTTTTTTACTGATACAACTATTCGCTTATCACTGTTTTTGGACTCTTTAATCCAATAGCATGCATTATCAAAAAAATTTATTAATACAGTTTGCAACTCTCCTTCAGCCATCTGTACTACAATATTCTGATCGATATCATATAAAAATTTAATATCACAGCTGATTTTTTTCGCCTTTATCAATCGAATACTTTTGCGTACACATTCAAGCAAATTACAGTAATTATCTTTTTTTCGTAAGTCTCTTCTATATAGAGGGCTAAAGCTGGCAGTTACATCCAACAACCTCTTATGACTAGTATTAGCATCATCAAGATATTTGCGTGTTCTATCATCATAATAATCGTTATAGTTTTGTGCTTTGTTTAAAAAACGCTTGATGGTTGTCATTCCTGTCAGTATCTCATGCATAATCACAGAAGCAACAGAACCCAAAGAAGCTGTTTGTGCATAATATACCAACCTGTCATTTAATTTGTTTAATTGATCTTCATTTTGGGCATCATATTTTTGAACGTAGCTCAATATTTGTTCTGTTGGTTGTCCTTCGTCAATAGCTCGCTCGACATCTTCCACCAATGCTTTCGAGGATAAAGGAGCTATTATATCGGTCAAAGTAGTTTTGGGCGTTTGCGTTGTTCTGTCAGATGTCCTCTCGTTTTGAAGGGTGCTAATTATACTTAAAATCACATTTTCAAACTGACGATATTCAGGCGTGTCTGCCAACTTCTCTCGATCGGTAGTGTCCTTTATTCCAGGATTATTTTCATTAGAGATATTAATAATGCCTACAATCTGGCTGGTGCTTAATCTGTCACCAACTTTACTAATACGCTTGGCATCCAGTCCCAGCCAATCTCTTGCAGATTCAGATTTTGGTAACACTAAAACATTATCTCTATAAACCGATAATCCCTTATACTGTGAAATGTAATTTCGAATTTGACGCTTCTCTATATTAAATCTTCCATGTAATGATGATATGCTTTCCGGGTCAAGATCCCACGCACGTATTTCAAAAGAAAACTTACCACACGCATACTTTTGTAAAGCGATTTTTCCATAATTTTCCTGATTCCATTGTATTATCCCTTCAGACTTTCTGGTTTTGTCTCCAGTATCATTGGCATACACCCACGAAACCTCACCTGAATCATTAACTTGACCAGATATTTTGTAAATTGGTCTGTTAATAAAGCTATGTGGTTTAATTTCAATCGCATCATCAAAATATCGTGATTTTAGAGTTATAGAAAAATCGCTGAGGTTTTCAAATGGGTTTATTAATCTTGAAAGCTCAGATATAAGTGCATTGATTTCGTCTTCTTTCCACTCAGATCTGAGGGCTTTAATTATAATTGATGTACCGGTTCCATTAATATTATCAGCAAAAACATTTTCAGTTTGATATGAAAGAGATATGCGACAATCACTTATTGCGGTAGCTTCATCAAAAGAGCGCCAATCAAAATATGCACTAATACATTCATCATCACGATGTTTTGTAACAATACACATTTCGTGCCCCAATCTCGCCGCAGAAAAACGACCTAATCCCTTGTTACCCGATACTATCCTTGTTCTTTCTTCAGTATGTTCGTTGCCATTCGAATCAATACTAGTAAATCTTCTTGTAATAAACGGCTTTGATTTTTTATATGATGTAGCAATGGTGGCCCAAGCAGACTCTATTATTTCTCTAGTCATTCCGCAACCATCATCTTTAATTTCTATGTACGATTTTCCTTGTTCGTCAGATCCAAAGATGATTTCAGTTTTAAGAGCATATGCATCATACGAGTTTTTAACTAACTCAATAATTGCAATATTATCGTTTGTTATTAAATCTTCTCCGAAAGCAGACAAAGCACGGGGATGGATTTTAATCGGAATATCAATCGGTTTTAACATACAGGGACCTCCTAAAAAAAAAATAAATAAAGGGATTTATATGAGTAAAATAATAACCGTTTTAATAAAATCTTCTGAAATGAGTAGAGTTTTCAAAAGCAATTACTCGAGAGAAGATATTCAATCGTTTACAAGTTATATACTTCACCCATACAAACAGCTGAAATACTTTTCGTTTTGCGACTATATAAATGTGGGTGATCCGATTTTAGGCTGTTCTGATCAAGCGGAATTCTTACTTGAATTTCAAAAGCTACAAGACAAACAATATATGGTAATTCAAAACTTATATAAATCTGATGCAATAGATTCAACAAAAAGAAATACGCAAGCTGAATTATTGAGAATATTATCCGGAAGATTTAATAGCAATACATTTTTTTACAATTCTATCAATGACAGCACCTTTATTGATAAAAACACAAGTGAAGCCATAACAAGCAATCCGGAATTATATATTCTTTCTGGAGTGAATATTAATATGTAAAGTTACTTTTTTAGGATTACTGCTGTAATTTCATCAGCACACTTTGCGACATTTTGCTTAATATCCTTACCCCAAAAACGAAGAACCGTCCATCCTTCGGCTTCGAGTCTCTGCGTTACCTCTCGATCGCGTTCCATGTTTCTTTCGATTTTAGGTATCCAGAATTCTTGGTGAGATTTAAAATCATTTTTTCGTTCATCCCAATTACGACCGTGCCAGAATTCACTGTCGCAGAAAATAGCAACTCTCTTGCCCATAAACACGATATCCGGTTTGCCAAACACTTTATTAACATTTTTTTGATATCTCAGACCGCGCTTCCAAAGCTCTTTTCTCAACAGACATTCTATTTCGGAATCTTTATTTTTTATTGCCTGCATATTTTTGCGTCTTTGTTCTGGCGTATGTCGATCCATAATGTTGAGACACCTTCGTTATAATGTGTTGGTTACTATTTTTTTATTTCGGTCGATATTCTCTTAACAACTGGTACACAAACAGAATTTCCTATCTGCTTATATGCATCTTCAATAGTAATTGTATTAGGAAAATAAAACTCGCTTGGGAAACCTTGAAAATCAAGACACTCTCTAAGTGTGAGTTTTCTCAATCCGTAATCATCAACTATCAATGGAACCTGATTTTTTGATATTCCCATCGATGCAGTCAAAGTTGGGCACATGTGATTCTGTGTTATCTTTATGCTGTTATTATAAACTCGATATATAGAATCATGTCTTTTTACTATTTGAGACGCTTTGCGGTAAAAGGGATCATCTAACGAGTAGTAATATACCTCATTTTTCTTAACTGCTCTGTTAAGAATATCCTCGATGGTAATATTCAAATCCGTTTTATCAGGGAATACAAATGAATCACAATCTTCATGTTCACGAAAAGCAACAATATATATTCAGTCTCAAATTTGAGGAATCCTACCATATTCCGATGTGCGTAACACTCGGTATCGAATAGAATAATTCAGTTCGGACAAAACATTGTGAACAGTATTAAAAGTTTTTCCGTTATTGTGCTCCATTAGGTTCGGAACATTTTCAAGGAATATAAATCTTGGTTTATAAGCACTTATGAATTTCCCGACTTCATAAAAGAGATGAGCACGCGCATCACCAAAACCTCTCTGCTTACCAGCCACCGAGAATGGCTGACACGGAAATCCAGCAGTTATTATATCCACACTACAAAGACTAGATGGATTAACAAGTCTAATATCTTTTTCAATCAATACCGTTTCTTTAAAATTGTGTCTATATGTTCGACAGCATGCAGCATCTTTTTCTACAGCACAAGCAATTTTGCAACCTGCTTGTGTAAACGCAAGATCTATGCCACCAATTCCAGCGAATAGACTTCCAACACTTAATTCCATCTGCAATCGAACATAAAGATTGTGGATGGCATACCAACAATTTGGATGTCAAATTTTAAACTTGGTTCTACATATGTAGAAGCATTATGAATTCTAAAACTAAACTGCCAGCCGCCATCCATATACAGTTCCACAGTATTATTACTATTAGGCTTGAAATCCAAGCTAACAATACGTGTTGGCAAACTGGAAATCGGCACAAAAATCTTAGGCTTACATTTTTTGCTTGGTTGGTTTAATGTTCCTCTTAAATTATAAGTCTGTATCTGTGTAACATATTTATTGTCAATACTAATCACCTTGTAGAAATCAAACTGACCCAGTAAATATTCTACCATTTTCTGAGGAACATTTTCATGAGTGGAATCTGCTCTCACTATTTCTGTGATAAATGCATTTAACAATGGAATATACACATCTCTCTCTTTATTAGGCAACTCGCTCCATTTTTTGCCGTCAGCTATCTCATCCGCAAGATATTCAAATATCGGCTTTACTTCATTCCAGTACTCATTTGAGCATGGCACTTCAAACCACTTTTCGCCAAAATCAAGTTGTTTGCCTAATCGACTGTGCTTTACAGCAAAATGATTGTGTTTGATACTTAGACCAATCTCCCACATTATGTGTTTGCGAAGAATAATAATATCTCTCACATCACCAACTACACCTTTAGTGTCTGGCTGAATAAAGAGCTCCAAGCAATCTTCATCATCTTCAATTATTAACGGCTCCATATCAAACAAGGTTGACACTGCTGCTTTTGCACTAATCGTCAAAACATTTCGAGTAGCATCATCAATCGCATTCCAAGCCCTATATGCGGCATCAAAACTGCTATTTTCAACTATCTTAGCTAACCTAATCTTGTTGATTTCTTCATTCAATGTTTGAAGACATATATATTCGTAAGCTCTTCCCTTATCGTTACTTTTTGTACTCACTGTTTTTTCCTCCAATGCTTTTTTGATTGCTACCGCAACTTCGTACGCCAGATTAACCGGAACAGCATTGCCTATCATTTTATAGGCATTATTGGTATTTGTGTAAATAAACTGAAAATCATCTGGAAATCCTTGTACTCTTGCAACTTCACGTATCGTCATTCTTCGATAGAGATATTCTTGGCCTTCCACAAACCTACAGTCATTATGTCCGTGCTTCACCATCTTAGGCGCTTGAGGATGAAGTTGACATTGGCGACCTGATGCCTGAACAGTAAATGCTTGTTCGTCCCATCCTTTTACTCTGTTTCGACTCATAAAAATAGGAGAATAAGCACCAGTAAAATATTCATTATTATTTATCGCAGTAGGATTATGCTTGTTTTTTTCAGCCGCAGGAACTGCAGTGTTTTGCAAATCCCCAATAATATCGCGAAGCGTTATTTTTTTGTCGTCATTGACAGTAGAGCCTTCGGGAAATTTAAAGTTAATACGGAGATCTTTTCTGAAACCTATGTAAAACACACGCTTTCGCTCTTGTGCAACACCATAATCTTTAGCATTAACAAGGGTTACTGTAACATCATATCCTATTTCATCAAAAATTTTAATAATATTTTCTACTACCTTAGAATTCCTGTTGGCAAGCATTCCACTTACATTCTCAGCTAAAAAGAATTTCGGCTTTTTTGCATCAAGAATTCTGATGTACTCGTAAAACAATTGACCGCGACCATCACTCATTCCTTTCAAAGCACCTGCTTCTGACCAACTCTGACAAGGAGGACCTCCAATTATTCCATCGATTTCATTGGGAAAATCTTCTTCGTTAATATTTCGGATGTCACCCTCTATAAGTTTGGTATTTGGGTGATTAACTTTAAATGTTTCATAAATCGTTTTATCATACTCGTTAGCGATCGGAATACTAAATCCAGCTCTTTCAAAACCCAGGTCTAAACCACCGCAACCGCTAAATAAGCTAATGATATTCATGTACATTCTCCTTATTTGGTTATAGTAATCAGTTTGGCTTTGTTCAACACAGCAGGATTATCCGGATCCTGAATTTTTACATCACTTATTTTTAATGATTCATCAGAAAGGGATAATTTCTCCAGGTCTTTTGTGTTTGCAAATGTTTTCCATTTATCTTCGTTGATAATACACATAAAATTAAATTCCGCATCGTTATCGCGTTCATAAACATAATCAAAAACATGCCAAGGATTTTCAATTCCCCACATTCCCCTTACGCGCATATATGTAATTTTTAGCGGATCAACTTTATTAATATGTGCTATCTCTTTTGTGGAGCAGAAATCTACATCTGGAATAGAAACGACCCCGTCTTTTATGCGATTTAAAAGACTTTCATAGCATTCCTTTGAAGCGCAATAATCCAATCCATAAACCATGCATAAGCTTTTCAACAAACCGTTGTTAACAATTCCTACGATATATATGATATCTTTTTCGTTCCATTGCTCCGCCTGCTTGCATTTTTTTGCTATCTTAGAATCATCACAGTATAGCTTATGTTTAGGATAACTACTATTTAATGCAATCTGTGAATCCGACTCAATTTTCTTGACTTCAATAGCATCGCCTTCTTTTAGCATGGCATCAGGAGGGCTGTTACTTCCGCCGAGATACGAAAACACTTGATTCCATTTTATAATTCTTGCCTTTTTTGACGCATCAAAAGTCCCTGCAAATAAATCTTTCACATATTCTTCTAATGCATCTCCTACACTATTAGCCCTATTCTTACTTTTATATGTAGCAGCCACTTTAATCACTGGATTACTAACTAAATTTATAATTGCATTAATAATATTCATAAGCTTTCTCCTGATAAATTTAGAAAATCAATTATTTTTGCTCAGGCACGATCTCTACGATATCGTCCATCTTACATTCAAGAGCAGCACATATCTTCACGAGCACATCACTGGAGACGACAGCGCCGTCTTTGCCCATCTTGGTGATGGTGGCGATGCTGATGCCGGCTTTTTCGGCGAGTTCTTTCTTTTTCATATCACGGTCGATCAGAAGCTTGAACAATTTTTTATAGCTTGCGGCCATTGTATTACACCTCATAAATAGTTATAGTTAGTACATTGTATCATTGAAAATCATTATATCTTTGTGTCAAGTATAAAAACAAAATTCGTAAAAAAAATTTTGAGAAAGGGCGGTTTTGGCCGCCCTTTTTCGCTCAAAACCTTGCTTTCATTTATTTTTAAACATAATTAAAGATTAACTTTTATCTTTAAGATAATTGAAGTATAACACAAATTCAAGTGAAAATCTACTGTTTATTAAAATTTCCTTTGCGCGTAAGCAATAAAACAACAAGTGATATTGCCGAGATAAGAATAATCAAAATATAAATTTCGATGTTAAAATCATCTCCGGTCTGCGGAGATTTAGGCTCTTCGGGTATGGGAACTTTTTTGTTGTGCATTTCAACAATTATTTCTTTGTTGGCTTCAATAGTAACAGTAACATCTTCGGCTAAAATATATCCTTCGGAAACCCCATCGGCTATCTCACTTACAATATATTTACCGAGTCTTAATCCATCTATTACGATTTCTCCGTTTGCATCAGTCTTGAACACCTTGTCGTAACCGTTTTCACCTATCACCCTAAAAGAAAAGTCCTTAACCTTGCCGTCATCGGAATTTTTTACTATTTTTAAACTGCCGACAACAGGTTTGTTTGCAAATCCCATACCTTCCGAGTTTTCAATATTTACTGTTTCTCCGTCGTTCTTTATTTCAAAATAAAAATAACCGTCTGTCTTAATATAGTTATCGGGCGGAGTTTTCTCATATAGAAAGTATCCTCCGTATTTTAATTCGTCCATACGATAAACGCCAAGCTCGGTTTCATTCAGCTCGCCCACAAGCTTATCGATTCCGACATCAAAGCTTTTGTTTCCGTTAGAATCAATATATACCTCAAATACAGCTCCGGTCAATTGCTTTTCGGGATAATCTGCGTCCGTTTTCGTTACCTGAACACTTCCACGCACAAAACGGTTTTCAACCTCGCATTTGATTACCTTACCGTCCTCTGAAATTTCAACGGGATATACAGTCTTATTAAGCACATATTTTTCTGACGCTGTTTTAATTTCACATATTAACCAAGAGCCAAAAGGAATTTTTTCAAAAACAAATACTCCGCTTTCTCCGCTTATAGCTGTCATAAGCGCATTTTTTTCTGAAAACTCTGTTTCATTTTTTGCAAACAGCCCGAATACCGCGCCTGAAACAGGTTTTCCGTTTTCATCAACCTTTAATCCTTTTAAGCTGCCGTAAATAAGCTTGTTTTTAATTTTGATACCGTTATCAACTTTAATTTCAACAGTTGAAACAGTTTGATCCGCATAATTAAATTCAATCGGAAATTTTTGAGATGAAATTATATAGTGATTATCTGTCGTTATCTCACGGACATATAGTTTTGCGCCTATGGGAATATCACAATTAAATGTGAGTTTTCCGTTTTCATCGCAATATGCCGTTTCCAATAAGCCGTCAGTCGGAATAAAAGAGCCGTCGGTAGCGGTAAGCTTTTCGGCTGCATATAAGCCAAAGGAAACAGATTTAACCTCTCCGCTATTTCCTATGCCGAAAATACTGTTATGCTCCATAACTTTACTTAATGATATAACTGCCTTTTGCCTTTCGTTTTGTACCGAAACGGATGTTGAAGTCAATTTAATTTCCTGTCCGGCATAGGCAAGCTCTGCATAAAAAACATTTCTGTTGAGAACCATACCATAACCGGCCTTTGTTTCCTCAATGCGATATTTGCCGAGATACAAAGCCTTGCTTGAAGCATATCCGTCCGTTGTGACGATATGAGCCGCAATCTCGTTTTTACAGTAACGGAGCGTCCCGTCTGGGGTTATAATATCCTCATTGGCAATAATATCAAACTCTGCTCCATCAAGCCCCGTTTCAAAATATATCGGAATATATTTGTTGTTTTTGCAAATTACGGTTGAAAAAGTTTCTCCGCTTTTATAAATGTTAATTATACCTTTTTGCGGAGTATTTTTCTTTTCGGTTATTATAATTGTTATCCCATCGGAAACTTCGGAATTATCTGCCGTTACATCAAAATATACGGGTGTTTTATCGAGGACATAACCGTATGGGGCGGCAACCTCAACTATACTGTATTGTAATCCGTATTTCATCACTTCGGGAGTAATAAGATAACCGTCCTTATTGGTTTTAAACTGCGTATGCCTTTCAACAGATGGATAAGTCGCAGTCATTTCAACAAGCTTTCCGTCAGGATCATATATCTCAAAGGTTGCTCCGGCATAAGGGACAGTTTTTCCGGTTTCGGAATCTGCCTTAACAATTTTCAGATATGCCTCAAAGTTTGCATTATTTATAAGATACTTATAACACTTTCCGTTTTCGGAAATCGTCACCTCAAAATCGGGCATCATTTTTCTTCCGCTCAGGCCCTTTGTTTGATGAACGGTATAAATACCATACGGTAAGTCGCTACTTTTTGCAAAGCCGTCTTTGTCGCACACTAAAATATCTCTTTCGGTAAGCTTTGCTTTCTCATAGCTTCCGGCAGATTTAAGGTATATTTCAAACTCCGCACCTGCTTCGGGTGTTTCAATTTTTGTTGCACCGTCATCCGTGTGCTTGATTATCGCAATATTCCCTTTTATAATTTCTTCAAACACATCCGGGTAAACCGTGTTCAGCTCAACAGAATATAATTCAGCGCTTGTATCAATACGGTAAACTGTAGGGTCAAGCAAATATCCCGTTGACGGCATTATTTCACGAATAGTCCAATCATCGCCGCAGGGATAATATTCGGTGGTAAAACAACCGTTTTTATCGGTTGTATATTTCTCAATCAATATTCCGTCTTTATATAATCCGTAAACTGCACCCTCCAAGGTTGCGTTACCCTGTGCTGCTCCTGTTTTCTTAACACTCCTATCAACCTTACAAGCTTCCGCACGCCATTTTTTCAAAACATTACGAAAGTTACGATTTATGGTTTTGTTCCATTCAATCATTACAAATTGTTTATCGGGAATAACATACTTTTTATCAGTACCGTATTCCTCAAGTGTATACGGCTCGTCCCCCGAAATCAATACATTGTTAAATTCCGCTGTGCCGCTTTCATCCGTAACGGCATATTCATCAACGGTAAGTCCGCTTAACGATGTTCCGTAAAGGTGAAATTTTATTCCCTCAACAAAACTGTCTTCACTTGTTTTAATTACCTTTAAATTCCCTCGGCGCAAGGTATTGTTAAATGTTACTGTTGCCGTTTGTCCCGATACAACGGTAACATTTCGGGATTCTTGAGGCTCATATTTATCATAGGCCTGCTCGGTTATTGTATACTTTCCGGGGCGAAGACCGTCAATTTGTATTTCACCGGATGAATTTGTCCCGACTGTTTTATTCACCCCGTTTCCCGCCAGAGTAAAAGTAATATCAGCCACATTGCCGTCCTCGCTTGTTTTTACAATCCTACAACCTCCGGGGATTTGTTCGTTAACCGCATTGACCGTAACAATTCCGTTAGGTGTATCTTTGTTCAGCGTTACCGTCCATTCTGTTGCTCCGCTGCTCCGATAGCCTGACGGGAAAACAGTTTCTTTTATAAGATATGTGCCGTGCGGGATATTTTGCGTCTTAGCATAACCCTTATCATCAGTGGGGCCGATTACGAATACGCCCGATGGATCGGCGGTATTAACGGCGGTGAAATATGCACCGGATAAGGCAGCGCCTAACTCATCTTTTTTATAAATCTCTATACTGCCCTGATCTAACGCATATTTGGGTATATCGCCGATATAGCATATCAATGCCTGTTCCGTAGAGGATGTAGCTGTCTGAAAAGTGAAAAGCATATTATTCTTAAATGAATTGCCGAGATACCGTTTATCGGCTTTATATGCTGTAATATCTGCCAATATATTTCTATATGCGGTTTCTGCCGGCGTTCCGATAATTCCGTTTTTATATGACGAATCTCCCGTAATATATTCCCAAATAAGAGCTTGGGTTGCCGCATACGCGTCTGAATCGGTCGGTACGCCGAGTTGGTTTGCTGTTTTTATGGGAAAGCCAAACATTGCAGCAAGCGCCGCATTTTCCTGTGAATCAGCTTTTAAATTAAGATAAAAGGGATCGTTTTTTGCTTGTATTGCCTTGTATTTTGTTCGGTTGAAGCCTACACCGGGTTGAATACAATAACATATTTTTTCATTTGTTTTTGTTTTCAAAAATCTTACCGTATTTCCGCCCGAACGATAAGCTCCACCCGTGAAGCTATTAACCGCATTGCTGTGAGTATCGACATAAAAAATTTCGCCCTCAGTTAACGCACAAGCCTTAAATCCGCCGGACAAAGGAAACAGCGCCAAAAGCATACATACCGTCATTAAAAACGAACATATGATTTTTGCGCTCTTTTTGCTGAAAAATTTCTTCATTTTTCTAACCTCTCTTAACTTTTTTATATATAAAAACGGCGCACCGTTTAAGTGCGCCGGAGTTTTAACCGAAAAGCATTATAGTTTTTTAATAACTACCTATTCGTATTCATTTGTCGCAGATACAATTATGCAGGCATACCATTTGCAGTCTGTATCTGCATTATACGCCGCACCTACGGCGATATAACTGTAATCGTTGCTCCCGACATATCTCCAATGATTATCACTTTCCTTTATAATTTCCGTAATTTGTTTTCCTATCTGATCCGCAGTTCCGCTCCACCCGCCTTTTGCGATAGCCTCCATACCGCCGTAATCATAATAATTATATGTTTCGTCAAACCCAAAGGAAGTCATATCTACATACTTCCCGTACTTATAATAGGCGGTTGCCTCACGAATATCTTTTGTGCTATGAGCAAAGTTTGTTATAAGCTGCTTACTTCTGTATTCGGCAACCTTGGTCATTACGGGTAAAACCGTAAGCTTTTCAGCACCTTGGGCCTCTCTGTACCGATTGATATAATAAACGATCTTTTCAGCCACTTCGCTGCTTGTCGGTGTTGCTGTTTCGGGAGTGACGGTTTTTTCCTCAGTCTGCGTTGTTTCGGTTTCCTTGCTTTGTTGAGATTTATTCTCCGCCTCGGCTCTTGTGTTTTCGGGCTTTGAATTTTTGCTGATGTTTTCGGTTATTTCCTGTGGCTGCGACGGCATTTTCGGCGTTTCGTTCGTTTCTTTATTCTCCGAAGCTTCAGACATTGCGGCGGTGCTTACATCCTCAGTTTTTAAAGCAGTTTCCAAACTGCTGTTCATTGCTTTTTCGCTTTGCCGCGTTTTGCAGGAGCAAAGCACCGTCGCACATAAAATCAAAAGTATTATTAAGCTGTTTTTTTTCATATTCCTTTCACCTCATTATATAAGTTCTCATCTAAAAATGTATAATACGGCGTTCCGCTTGTCGCTACAATGCGTACATTGTTTTTATTCATATGTCTTATTGCCTCTAACGACTCCTGCCAATTCCTCGTTATACAGTTCATATCTTCTATAAGAAGAATATCGAAGGCTTTATTTTCGGCGGCTTCCTTTATTTGCTCAAACAGCTTTTTTGAATTTGAATGATAACCTCCGTTTTCCCCGACAATGCTCCAACCCTTACTTTCCGCATATTTTATAAGGCTGTTTCTTTGTTCCTGTAATTTCCCCTCATTATACCAAGTGCGGTAATATATCCAAACTCGTTTTCCCTTGATTTCGGGTACGGAATAAACCTTTGTCACTATTTCCTCCTTACCGTTTAACGGCTTTAATGTAATGCTTATTTCTATGCGGTCGTTCATAAATACCCGAATCTGTTTCACAAACATTTTTACGGTCTTCATATCAAGGGTTTTGGTCTTGAGCAAAGATTGTAAAAAACTAACGGTATCATTTTCAAAGGCTGCCGTTTCTGTAACGCTTTGCAAGGCTTCGATTTGCTCGGTAAGCGATTTTTCTTCTTGCTCTAATTTCCCGTACAGTACGCCGTTTTTTTCCTTTGTAATTTCACCCGACAGCAGTTGCTTAAACAGCGTTTCCTTTTTTAACGGGATTGCATTAAGCTTTAATTGCAATGCCTTTATTTTATTCGCTTTACCGCCCTTATAAGCACATTGTTTTGCCGTATGTAATTGCCTTAAAAGATTTTGTGCTTCTTCCTTTAAAGCCGTAAGCGTAAGCACTTTAAGATCGCTTTCATACACCCGATTACCCTTGCAGGAAACGGTTACGCCGTTTTTGTACTCCATACATTTATAATACGGGTTTTCGGTGTCGTTATAGACTAAACACATTCCGCAATAACCGCAAACAACATTGTGAAACATACACGACTTCTGTGTTTCTGCTTTTATTATATGCTTTCTTTTGCCTTTAACCTTGTCAAATATCTCTTTGGATATGATAACGGGGAACACACCGGGGATAACCGTCCATTCTTCTCTCGGTCTGCTGACCATCTTTCTGCTGCCGATTTTATCCACACGGGTTTTTCCGTAAATAAATGTACCTGTATAGCGTTCATCCTGTAATATTCTTTTCACCGTATCTGCGTTCCATATATAACGGCAATTTTTTTCATTCCAGTTTTTTATATTTTTATGATGTTCTCTTAACACCCAAAGAGGCGTAGGTGCTTTCATTTCGTTAAGCTCTGCGGCTATTTGTGTGTTTCTTTTTCCCTGCAAGGCGGCGTTAAAGATATAGCGTATGTTTTCGGCGGACTCCTCGTCGATTTCAAGCTTGTACTTTTCAGGGGATTTTATATATCCGTAAAAAGCATAGCTTGCGTGAAATTTGCCTTTTTGGGCTAATTGGTTATGCGCGCACAAAATTTTTTGAGATAACGAAACGCTGTAATATTGGTGCATTATCTGTTTAAAGCCGACATCAATCATTCCGGCGCTGCCGTATTTATATCTGTTGCTGTCATAGTGGTCATTTACGGAAATAAAGCGAACTCCGAGAAACGGAAATATCTGTTCAAGATAATCGCCGGCGTCAATATATCCTCTGCCGAAACGGGAGTAGTCCTTTACAATTATAGTCTTGACCGTTCCTTTTTTTACCTCATCCATAAGCCTTACAAATGCGCTCCGTTCATAAGTCATTCCGCTTTCGCCGTCATCAACAAATTCAATGCTTTGTAATTCTCTTAAATCAGGGTGCTCCTCCACATATCTTTTCAATAACGCCCTTTGGTTTATTACACTGTCGCTTTCATCTGTTTTGCCTGCCTTGTTTCTGTCTTCAACCGAAATTCTTATATAATAGGCAAGGATATTTTGAAGAGTATTTATTACTGACATTTTTACACCTCCGAATTTTCCGCAGAGCTTATAAGGTCTTGGAATATATCTCTATACTTCATTTTAACGGTTATATTTTTGTTGTCATCAAACTCAATCCGTTCAACCAAAGCGGCAATAAGCCCTTTACTGATTTCATTTTCAGGGTTATATTGTGAAACCTTTTCCAAAAATTCATTTGCGGGCTTCATTTCGGATAACCGCTCTTTATCCCTTACAAGCCCCGAAAGCTCTTGTGACTTCTTTGTGATTTCCGCTTCGCTTTTTACTTTTAAACAAGCATACTGCCGTTCGTCTATTTGCCCCGTACATAGTTGCTCAAATAAGGTTATCAGGGATAATTTTTTACGGTTCAATTCGGTTTCTGCTGCTTTTATTCGAGCGTCAAGCTCTGCTGTTTGTTTTTCCGTGTGTGATTTTTCGTATTTCGGTATTTCCCGTATATGCTTTCCGAGAATTTCAAGCTGTGTTCTGATTTGTGCGGCAACTGCGTTTTCCATATCGCGCTCCATTATAGTCCGTAAATTCATACACACCACATTGCCGTATATGTTATGTGTACGGCATAAATAATAATAACACTTACCTTTGTTCCTCCAGCGTCTTGACAGCGGTTTGCCGCAGCATTTACAGAAAACTAAGCCGTCAACAAGTGATTCCTTATGTCTTTCGGGGCAGTCTGAGGATTTTGAGTAACTGTGGGACAGAAGCATACTTTGTACCTTGTCCCAAAGCTCTTGCGATATTATAGGCTCATTCACATTTTTATATAATTTCCATTGACTTTTAGGATAGTATATTTGCGGCTGATTGTCGCAAAACCGTCTATAGCTTATTTCCTGCTGCATATGTCCGAGATAAACGGGATTACGCAGCATTTTTCCTATCATTGTACCGTTCCATATACTGTATTCGGGGATACGACTGCCTCCCAAGCCCTTTGCGGCTTTATATTCGCTCGGTGTCGGCAAACATATATTATTGCAATGCTCGGCAATTTTTCCTAAACTGTAACCGTCGGCGTACATTTCAAAAAACATTCTGATATTTTGAGCGGCAGGCTCGTCTATGATATACGGGTGCTTCGGATCACCCGATTTCTTATAACCGTAAGGCACTATACGGTAAAGCATTTCGCCGTTTGCCCTTTTTGCGTCAAAGGCAGCCCCGATTTTGCTTGATAAATCTCTTGAATATGCCTCGTTCATAAGGTTTTTCATAGAACGCATTACTTCATTTGGCCTGCAATCGGGGCTGAAAGTATCCACATTATCAAGCACAGCTATAAATCTTATACCGAGAAACGGAAATATTTTCTCAATATATTCCTCGGTTTCAAGATAGTTCCGTCCGAATCGGCTTAAATCCTTAACGATAACGCAGTTAATTTTTCTGCCTCGTATATCGTCCATAAGTCGGTTAAAGCCCGAACGCTCAAAATCCGTTCCGGTTTCGCCGTTATCGGTATAAATATCCGCAAGCTCGATTTCGGAATGCTTTGAAAGATAATCACGGATAAGCATTTCCTGATTTTCTAAGCTTTCACTTTCCTTTCCGTATCCGCCGTCCAAAAGCGAAAGCCGCCTATACAATCCTGCGCGAAATATAATCTTTACGGCTTCCTTTTCTTCTGCCACATTATTGTTTCTGTTGAAAATCTGTTGTCTGCGTGAAACCCGACCTGCCATTTTAAATCGCCTCCTCCAACAAAGCTTTGCCATCGGGACCGTTCATTTTTTGAGCGCACAAAATATAGTCCATAGCCGCCTTATAGTCGGCCTCGTGATGAAACACAATTTCAATTCGTTTTGATGAATAGATATAAATTCTTTTTACGAGCCTTACAAGCAGCAGACGGTCAATATGTTCTATATTTCTGTTTTCAATAAAGTAATCTATCCAATCGGTTTTAGGTGTGTGATTTTCCATGACCTCGTTAATTGCTTTCTGCCGCTTTTCAATGGCTGCGCGTATATCACTGCATTTCTTATCATAGATAGCCGTATATTCACGGTACATATTTTCCGAAATTGTACCGTCAACATATTTCTCAAAAGCGGATGTTTTAAAATGCTCGTTTTGCTTTAATTCTTTATTAAGGTCGGCAAGTTGGCTGTCAAGCTTAATTGCCTCAAAAGACTTTCGCGGGAGATCAGCAATATATTTAAGCATTTCCCCAACCTTAAGCACCGCTTGTATTTCATTTTTTACGGCGCACTCAACGGCCTTTAGCAAAGCCCTCTCGCTTATATTGTGTATTGAACAGGCCTTTGAATCAAGGCGATATGTTGAACAAATATAGTAATCGTATTTTTTACCGTTTGATTGCACAACACGGTGTACCATACCCTGTTTACAATCACCGCAAAATATAAGTCCGGAAAAAATATATGTTTTTTCGGCGCCGGGAGCAATTCGGGTATCCGATAGAATCAAGTCGTTTGCAATCTTAAAATCCTTTTCGCTTATTATAGGCTCGTGAGCGTTATCCACGCAAATCCATTCGCTTTCATCACGCAATATGCTTTTCTTAATTTTATAATTCGGGCGAACTCTTTTCCCTTGCTCCAATCGCCCTGTGTATACCGCATTGTGAAGAATACGGGATACCGCCGTAGCCGACCAAAGAGAACGGTTTTTAGATTTAAAGCCGCAATAAAAATTTTCTCCGCACATCCTTTTATACTCAAACGGAGACGGTACGCCATCGTCATTAAGACTGTCGGCAATAGCCGACATGCTCATACCATCTAATTTTTTATTGAATATATCTCTTACAACTACCGCGGCGGGTTTGTCTATAACAAGGCGGTGCTTATCCTCGGCGTCCTTTTTATATCCGTAAACCGCAAAAGGATTAACGCATTTTCCGTTTTTTCTTGCAACATCGAGATGGCTACGGATTTTAATTGAGGTATCGCTGCAATATGAATCGTTTATCAAATTTTTTAGTGGAATAATTAGATTATCTGTTGAAGGATCTGAATACAGACTATCATAATTATCGTTTACGGCAATAAACCGAACGCCCATAAACGGAAAAATCTGTTGCAGATATTTACCCATTTCAATGTGATTTCTGCCGAAACGGGATAAATCCTTAACTATAACGCAATTAACCTTTCCGGAGCGAATATCGTTCATCATTTCACGAAAACTCGGACGGTCAAAATCCACGCCGCTGTAACCGTCGTCAACCCTTTCTTTATGTAGCTTGATTTCGGGGTGCGATTTCAAAAAAAGGTCTATAAGCTCGCGCTGATTATTTATACTGTCGCTTTCCGCCTTATCTCCGTCCGCTACGGACAGCCTTAAATATTCATCTGCGTAATATGTTTGCATAATAAAAACCTCCTAATTGCAGAATCCTGTCAGAGAGTCCTAACAATCAGAAGGTTATGTTTTTATTATGCTTAATTCAGTCCGTACCCATTATAGCACAACAGCTTATTCCGCGTCCAGACTTTTTTTATTTTTCTGTCTTATTTGTTAAGCTTCTCATTTTATTCTTTATACAAACGCCCTTAAATAGCTTTCCAATCTCTCGTTCAAGCTGCCGCCGTTTTCGGTGTAAGTTATTTTTATAACATATTTCCCGTGCTTGTAGCAATACGGGTTTTTTATCTGTTTTAAGTATTCAACCGCTTTTTCCTCTGCGGTAAAAGACGGATTTATTTTCACATCTCGTATATCTGTTAAAGTATCACGGTTAACTGTACGAATATCCGTATTACGCATTTCGGATAAAAGCTCACTTGATGTCATTTCTGTAGGCGCCCCCTATTCGTTCGGCTCAATATAGCGAAGTCCCAAGCTTACACATAATGCTTTATTGACCTTTTCCATTGTACTTTCATCTAAATATCCGATATATCCTCTTATACGATTTTTGTCTATTGTCCGCATTTGCTCCAAAAGCAGCAGCGAATCTTTTGCAAGGCCCGCAACATTTTTAAGCTCTATATGCGTAGGCAACGGCGATTTTGCCGATTTGCTTGTAATAGCCGCTGCTATAATTGTGGTAGAACTGTATTTATTGCCGGCATTATTCTGAATTATTAAAACCGGGCGCGTACCGCCCTGCTCCGAACCGACAACAGGCTCTAAATTAACATAGTATATTTCGCCTCGTTTTATTTCCTTTTTCATTATATAAATACCTCCGGTTTATAAAAGCGTTAAATAATAAGTAAGAGCCGAAGAACAGAAATTATCTATCCCTCGGCTCGGTTTTTTCAATCTGTTTTTTTATTGTATCGAATTTGTCCTCGACGCCCCGTATACAGGGAAGTTACCAAACGGCTGGTTGCTTTTCAGCCTCACGGGAATCTCACCCCTCCGCATTTTTCACGAAGCTGCCCCCACTTGTTGCGACGGCTCACGGTCACACACCGTTTCAACGCTCGACTTTATGGCCGGACAGGAGTATCATTATCCTACTCTGCAGATCGTGGCCGCACCGATAGCAACTCGGCTTTTACCGCATAGACTTTATCGCTCGGAATAACACTTCAATGCGCGTCTGCGGAATCGGCTTGCCGTTTTAACGGCAGCAGAGAGAATGTATTTGGCAAAATGAGTATTAACCTGTCAAGGAGCAATAAGGACTGTGTGAAACAATGTCCTTTCACCTAATGTACTTTTTCGGCGGTTTTGTAGGGGTATTTTTAAAAAATATTCAGAAATATACAAAAAGGACTGCCGTAATGACAGTCCCGCGAAAAATCACTTAATTTTATTGCCGTATTTCTTCAATTTTTTTAAAGCGGAATTTACACATTCCTCAACCGAAGTCCAATGAATGCCCTCCATAGCTGCGATTGCTCTGAATGTTTTGCCATCCGCACAATGAAGATAAAGGCGGTTTTTTTGTTTTTCGGTAAGCTTTGCAATGCGAAACAGCTTGTCCAGTTTTTGCCTATCCTGTTCATTATTTTCTTTTTGTATGTACTGTTCGTCAACAGGCGTTGCTGCAAAAGAAGGATCATTTTCCAAATCCTCGGTCGGCACTAATTTTCTGCCCTGTGCCGTTTCGTAGCGTATTTCATCTAAGAAAATCTCATCGGATATTTCCTTGAGTTTTAAAAAATCCCCCTCGGTTTTATTCGGATTTTCCCGTAAATATTGTTCCTTTGTTATTTCTCTTATTTCATTTGAGAATTTATATACAATACCCTCGCTGAATTTATTTAGAGCATAATCGCTTTTATCAAAGTTTCTCACTTTCAATCCTCCAATCTGTTTTCTGTTTAAAAACAGATTGAAGGCGGACCGCGAATATATTTTTTTACAGCAAAAGAAAAAGAGCCGAATTTTTCAGGAAATTTATTTCCTAAAATACGGCTCTTTGTGTTTCTTTTCAAATTTAAGCAATTAAAACATTATAAGTCATTAAATTTTAACGTCCATACATTATTGGTATGTTTTAGAATTAATAACGTCAAATAAAATTATTGTTAAACCGTTCCCAATCAATACTATTGTATAAAAAAGTATTTAACGATTCTTTTTCTTTAAGAAATGCCGACGGAATTTCACCAATTATGTGTTTCAATATTTCCTTATCCTGATTCAATTCATATTTCAAGCATAAATTCAACCATTTTTCGGACTCCAAAACACATTCATTATAATTTTCAAAAGCCAGATTTGCCTTATTATTAAGCGCAAATTCCCATTTTTCCATTATATACTCCATAGAGGTTTTAATCATACACCTATGTTCATAAAGCTTTTTAGCAGCACTCGTTAATCCCCTGAACCAATTGACAAATTTATCTCCGTTAATCGTTGCTTGAAGAACTTCTTTAAAGGCGTCCAAGCAAGCAATACCTATGTAATGATAATGATCTTGCGAGAAATTATAATCGCCCATTTCTTTCGGGCAATGCATAATACATACCTTACCCTCTAATTCCTTTTTAATTTTTAAATATGCTTCAAAAGGACAATTATCTGGTTTATAGCTAGGATTTAATTTCATTGCGGTGGCAGGATATTGAAAATTTAATGACAGTTCCATACCTCTGAACGAATTATTCAAATAATATTTTTTTATATCGTTTATGGTATTTTTCATATGTAAATAATCAATACATATAGTTTCAAAGCCTCTATTCGCAAGACCTACACAAAAGAACTGTTCTTTACAATTATCAAATCCGTAAAACAAGACTTCATGATAATACTCTTCACTTATACACGGTTTAATGTGCATTATAATATAGTATCCGTTTTCGATTTCATTCCTAAGAATATCAACTATATTTGAACTGTTCATTTCAAACACTTTTAAAGGTCTTCTTTGTAAAATTTCTTCGTGATAGGACGGTGAGTAAATTTTTGTTTCTCCAAAATGGAAATTCCCGGAAGCCGAATACAAATTATAGTGTGAGGCTATCCAGTCCCGATAATATGGAGATGTTTTTATAATAGCTAATCTATTATATATCCAGCAATCAGTCACTGAATCAATACCTTCGGTATATATGGGTAGTTTCAGTTCATATATCATCTCTAATTATTCCTTTGTACTAGTGTTCTGCATATTTTAGTGATGGAAATGTGCTATTAAACATGTCAAATGTTTTAAACAATGTTTTGTTCAAAAAGTTCTTTTAACAGGCAAACTGCGTTATTGGGATTATTATACTTTAAATTAATGGCGGGAATTGTTTCTGCTAACTTTGCAATATCTAATTTCTTATTTTCAAATTGTAATGTTTTGTAATTATATAGTAGATTTTTACAACATTGTAGTTTAGAAACAGGTGTCACTTCAGTGTCATTATTACGCTCCAAGAATACGAAATAGTTTAAACGAGCATTACATTGCCCTTGCATATGAGGTGATACTATGAAATATTCTTTTTCTTTTGTATAGCAGTTTTTTAAATTTACTATATTATAGATACTTTTATCAATATTAACATATGTAAAATCTCTAATACGTATAGGTAAAGGAAACTCGTATACACAATAAGTTGTATTATCAACATAAACTGTATCATCAGATAGGCACTTAATTTGTTTAGTAACCATATTTGCGATGAGTGTAGATTTACCTATATGTGATTTGGCTAATAAAGCAAAGGCTTTTCCATTTTTTGTTATTACTCCACCATGAAAAGAACAGATATTATTATATTGATATTGCATAGCAGATTTTTCGAAAAATTCATATATGACAAAAAGTATTTCATCATAATTATGCGATGTTCGAAACTCTTCTGTTTTATATTTAATACTACATCCTGTCGTTTCATTATTAATATAAATGCAGTTATTTAAATCCGTTATATATGCTGTTTCGGTACAAACAAAATTTATAAATGCATTTTTTATGTAGTGTAATAAATCATAATCTTGCACCTGTAAAAAAATGTGCCACTTTGGCAACGAACAGGTGAACTTATAGACAACCAAAACATCACCTCATAAAACAATTTTAAAATTATCAATATTCTGCTTTATAAAATCCTTATAATTATGTTTTAAATATATACATGTTTCAAAATGCTTTTTATCCTCTTGCATAAATGAAGCCATGCAACCACCCGCACAAGTATCGCCACATAAACATTTCTGACAATGCTTATCATTTTCTTTTTTACTTTTAGCTCCACTTATTAAATTATATAAATTTTCATAAGTGACGTTGTCATTCAGTTTGTTCTTTTCAATATTTCCTAAGGCTAATTCTTTATTTGAGAACAAAGAGCATGCAAAAATGTAGCCTTCACTATCAATTTTAGCATTTAACTCTATTTCGTCTGAATATAACGGGCATCCATATGAGTGCTTTGGCTCAGGATAAATTATTTTAATTTTGCCTTCAAATTCTTTGGCCAAACACTCTAATTGATTAAACAATCGCAATGAAGAATTATAATCGCGGTATATGCTTATATCAGAATAAATATTTTCACATCTTCCCATAGGTAATAGGGCACCGAATGTTATTCCGTTTACCCCATATGTCAATGCGAACTGAATATACTCCTTAATTTGACTTTCATTATATCTTGATAAATTACAACGAAGCATTACACGTTTTCCAACATTATAATCGTGAATAATATTTAAAGCTTTTATGACATCATAGTAGTTTTCAATAGACCTTGTTTTGCTATGTGTTTCCAGGTCTTTTCCATCTAATGTTATTTGAAAAGTTGATTTGGTTTCTGTAACTAACCACTTTTCAAAATAAGTTGCATTAGTAATAATATTAACAGACATACCATTCTGTTCGATATGATTGATTAATTTTTTTATATTTGGGTATAATAAGGGTTCGCCACCAGATAAATCAATTCGCGATACACCAAGAC
>ULQP01011904.1_pt1 | contig 29377 bp, 18 predicted proteins | sample 1954571 | NCBI WGS metagenome assembly ULQP01 (sample SAMEA4835657, study PRJEB28245) | human gut metagenome | biome: gut microbiome; material: fecal sample | place: Denmark | collected 2008 | reverse complement strand
GAGTTCGAGCAGATGGAGCTTGAGTTCTTCTGCAAGCCGGGTACAGATATGGAGTGGTTTGAGTACTGGAGAAGCTTCTGTATCAACTGGCTCAAGGATCTCGGAATCAAGGATGATGAGATGAGAGCCCGTGACCATTCACCTGAGGAGCTTTGTTTCTACTCCAAGGGAACAACAGATATCGAGTATTTATTCCCATTTGGATGGGGTGAGCTCTGGGGAATCGCTGACAGAACAGATTACGATCTGACACAGCACCAGAATACATCAGGAGAGTCCATGGAGTACTTCGATGACGAGACAAAGGAGAAGTACATTCCATATGTAATCGAGCCATCACTTGGTGCTGACCGTGTTACACTGGCATTCCTGTGTGCTGCATATGACGAGGAGAACATCGGAACAGAGGAGAAGCCAGACATCCGTACAGTCCTTCATTTCCACCCACAGCTTGCACCGGTTAAGATCGGTGTGCTTCCACTTTCCAAGAAGCTCAACGAGGGTGCAGAGAAGATTTATGCAGAGCTTTCAAAGTACTATAACTGTGAGTTCGATGACAGAGGCAATATAGGTAAGAGATATAGAAGACAGGATGAGATAGGAACACCGTTCTGTGTAACATATGATTTCGATTCTGTTGAGGATGGAGCAGTCACAGTTCGTGACAGAGATACCATGGAGCAGGAGAGAGTCAAGATTGAAGATCTGAAGGCTTACTTTGAGAAGAAATTTGAATATTAATTGATGGTGTGACCGGAGATAATACGGGACACTGAATTTACAGGAGGCATTAAGATGCATAGTAAAGAGTTATTTTCAGAATACGAGGCAAATGTAAGATCATACAGCAGAAGTTTCCCAGAGATATTCACAAAGGCCAAGGGAGCCAAGATGTATGATGAGAATGGAAGGGAGTATATAGACTTCTTTGCAGGAGCAGGCGCACTGAACTATGGTCATAACAATGATTATATAAAGGAGAAGGTTATCGATTACATCCAGAGCGATGGAATCATGCATTCTCTTGACATGATGACAGCGCCAAAGGCTGAATTCATCGAGTTTTTTGAGAAAAAGGTTCTTGAGCCTAGAGGACTTGATTACAAGATCATGTTCGCAGGTCCTACAGGAACAAATGCCGTTGAGTCACTCTTAAAGCTTGCGCGTAAGGTCAAGAAGAGAGAGATGATCTGGGCATATATGGGTTGTTTCCATGGTATGACACTTGGTTCAATATCACTTACAAGTGATGCTGCAAGCCGTGCAGGAGCAGGCGTTGGACTTGACAACGTATACCACATTCCAGCTCCTTACATGTTCCCAGAGCTTGATACGATCAAGTTTATGCAGACACTTCTTGATGACGATCACTCAGGTGTTGAGAAGCCTGCAGCAATCTTTATCGAGACAGTACAGGCAGATGGTGGTGTAAATGTATTCTCAGTAGAGTACCTCAAGGCACTCCGTGAGTTCTGTGATAAGAACGACATCCTTATGGTTGTTGATGACGTACAGGTTGGCTGTGCAAGAACAGGTACATTCTTCTCATTTGAGAGAGCAGGAATCAAGCCTGATATGTTCTCACTTTCAAAGTCAATCGGCGGATACCCATTCCCTATGGGACTTGCAATGTTCAAGCCGGAGTATGATCTCTGGAAGCCGGGTGAGCATTCTGGTACATTCCGTGGAATCCAGCTCTCAATGGTAGCTGCAAAAGCAGGACTTGAGTTCATGCTTGACAACAACATCGAGGCAGAGACAAGACGTAAGGGCGAGATAGTTAGAGAGTATCTTGAGAAGAATATAGACGGCGATCCAAATGTAATTGCAACACGTGGTATCGGACTCCTCTGGGGCGTAGAGGTTAAGGACGATGCAACAGCTGGTGCCATCACAGCAAGAGCTTTCAAGAAGGGCCTTGTAATAGAGAGAGCAGGTCGTGACAATGCAGTCATCAAGATCATGCCACCACTTATCATCTCTGATGAGGATCTTATCGCTGGTCTTGATATTCTCAAGGCAGCTATTGACGGCGAGTGATTTGTAATTTAATGAGCATTGTGACAGTTGTAATTGCGCAAGACTGATATAATGTGAATACCCACATGAAGCCGATAGGCGACATGATATAAAGTTAAACATAGGCTGCGGAGTTTTCCGCAGCCTATGTTTTTTTATGGCGGGATTGTGAAAGGTACAAGATGGATTGTTATTATATGCAGGCTGAACATCGATGTAAACAAACAACATAAGGCTATGAGCTCAAATGTCCAGAGCATTTTGAGGTTTAAACATTATGTCTAAATACGAACATTGGCAGAAAGCATTGAGAAAAAATAACGGCTCACAGAAGAAAATAATCAAAATTTAAATATATGTAAAAATGGGTTGGAATATACACAAGATATACACAAAATATAGAAAAAAGAGTTTGCTAATGTTGACATATATGTTATAATCAGTCTAGCGCGTGTGGAGACTTCACGGGGACTTCACACCATGAAATATAAAGTTTACGTAGGAGGTAACAAACAAATGGCAAACAAGTGGGTTTATATGTTTAGCGAAGGCGACATGACCATGCGTAATCTTCTCGGTGGTAAGGGTGCAAACCTTGCTGAGATGACAGCAATTGGTCTTCCAGTTCCACAGGGTTTCACAATTACAACAGAGGCTTGTACTCAGTACTATGAGGATGGCCGTAAGATCAATGACGAGATCATGGCTCAGGCTATGGATGGCGTTAAGAAGATGGAGGAGATCAACGGCAAGAAGTTCGGAGATCTTGAGAATCCATTACTTGTATCAGTTCGTTCAGGTGCAAGAGCATCTATGCCAGGTATGATGGATACAATCCTTAACCTTGGTCTTAACGATGACGTTGTTGCTGCTATGATAGCACACAACCCAGATCCAGCATTCGAGCGTTTCGTATACGATTCATACAGACGTTTCATCCAGATGTTCTCAGACGTTGTTATGGAAGTTGGTAAGAAGTACTTCGAGCAGCTCATCGACAAGATGAAGGAAGAGAAGGGTGTTAAGTTCGATGTAGAGCTTACAGCACAGGATCTCAAGACACTTGCTGAGCAGTTCAAGGCAGAGTACAAGAACCAGTTAGGAACAGATTTCCCTTCAGACCCAGTTGAGCAGTTAAAGTTAGCTATCGAGGCTGTATTCCGTTCATGGGATAACCCACGTGCGAACGTATACAGAAGAGACAACGATATCCCATATTCATGGGGTACAGCAGTTAACGTAATGCCTATGGTATTCGGTAACCTGAACAATGAGTCTGGTACAGGTGTTGCATTTACTCGTGACCCTGCAACAGGTGAGAAGAAGCTTATGGGTGAGTTCCTTATCAACGCACAGGGCGAGGACGTTGTTGCCGGTGTTCGTACACCAATGCCAATCGCTCAGATGGAGCAGGAGTTCCCAGATGCTTATGCAGAGTTCATCAAGGTTTGTGAGACTCTTGAGAATCACTACCATGATATGCAGGATATGGAGTTCACAGTTGAGAACAAGAAGCTTTACATGCTTCAGTGTAGAAATGGTAAGAGAACAGCTCAGGCAGCTCTCCAGATCGCTTGTGACCTTGTTGATGAGGGACATAAGACAGAGGAAGAGGCAGTTGCAATGATCGATCCTCGTAACCTTGATACACTTCTTCACCCACAGTTTGATGCAGCAGCTCTTAAGGCAGCTACACCAATGGGCAAGGGACTTGGCGCTTCACCAGGTGCTGCTTGTGGTAAGATCGTATTCACAGCTGACGATGCTGAGGCATGGGCAGCTAGAGGCGAGAAGGTAGTTCTTGTACGTCTTGAGACATCACCAGAGGATATCACAGGTATGAAGTCAGCACAGGGTATTCTTACAGTTCGTGGTGGTATGACATCACACGCTGCAGTTGTTGCCCGTGGTATGGGTACATGCTGTGTATCAGGTTGTGGCGATATCGTTATGGACGAGGAGAACAAGAAGTTCACACTCGCTGGCAAGGAATTCCATGAGGGAGATTACATCTCAATCGATGGTACAACAGGTAACATTTACGATGGAGTTATCAAGACAGTTGATGCTCAGATCGCAGGAACATTCGGCCGTGTTATGGCATGGGCTGATAAGTATAGAACACTTAAGGTTAGAACAAATGCAGATACACCAGCAGATGCTAAGAAGGCACGTGAGCTTGGTGCAGAGGGTATCGGTCTTTGCCGTACAGAGCATATGTTCTTTGATCCAGAGAGAATCGCAGCATTCCGTGAGATGATCTGCTCTGATACAGTAGAAGAGAGAGAGGAAGCTCTTAATAAGATCCTTCCATATCAGCAGGGAGACTTCAAGGCTCTTTATGAGGCACTTGAGGGTAACCCGGTTACTATCAGATTCCTGGATCCACCTCTTCATGAGTTCGTTCCAACAGAGGAGGCTGACATTGAGAAGCTTGCTGCTGCTAAGAACAAGAGCGTTGAGGAGATTAAGGCACTTTGCAACTCACTCCATGAGTTCAACCCTATGATGGGTCACAGAGGATGCCGTCTTGCTGTAACATATCCAGAGATCGCTAAGATGCAGACAAAGGCTGTTATCCGTGCAGCAATCGAGGTTCAGAAGGAGCATCCAGATTGGACAGTTGAGCCAGAGATCATGATCCCACTTGTATGTGAGGTTAAGGAGCTTAAGTACGTTAAGAAGGTAGTTGTTGAGACAGCTGACGCTGAGATCGCTGCTGCTGGCGTAGATCTTAAGTATGAGGTTGGTACAATGATCGAGATCCCAAGAGCAGCTCTTACAGCTGATGAGATCGCTAAGGAAGCAGACTTCTTCTGCTTCGGTACAAACGACCTTACACAGATGACATTTGGATTCTCAAGAGATGATGCTGGTAAGTTCTTAAATGCTTACTATGACGCTAAGATCTTCGAGAACGATCCATTTGCTAAGCTTGATCAGACAGGTGTTGGTAAGCTCATGGATATGGCAGTTAAGCTTGGTAAGCCAGTTAATCCAAAGCTTCACATCGGTATCTGTGGTGAGCACGGTGGAGATCCTTCATCAGTTGAGTTCTGCCACAAGATTGGTCTTGATTATGTATCATGTTCACCATTCAGAGTACCTATCGCTAGACTTGCTGCTGCTCAGGCTGCAATCGCTAACAAGTAGAAAAGTAGATTACAACTATATGTACTTCACGGAATTTCTGATTACCAGAGCTGATGTTAATGATTTCATGACACATCGTCCGGAGTACACGAAAGCGAACCGTTTTAAGGATTTCGTTTATAAAATCTATCTTTGATAGTTAGGGGGAAATTCCAAATATTGGGTTTTCCCCTTTTTTTATTGGGTTTTCTAAGGATTCTATCTCTTACTAAGAGTAGAGTCCTTTTATTTTATACAAAATACTTTGTCTTGTTGCGGCGAGGCCCCTTGCAGCGACAACAGCACCGATGGAATACGGTTCGGTAAAGGTTATTTTGTCCTGCGGAGGCGGGGATTTCACAGCAGGCGGAAAGCACGTGATAAGTGAGGGATACAAGGTTTATGAGAATAATCTCTGCGATTATTTTAAGGCAAAGCCTGACACGGCAGATACTTACGGAGCATTTCACTAAACCGCCGAAGCGTTATTCCGAGAGCAGCCTTCTTTCCGCCAACGAAGATTGACATCAACGCAATCACGGATGGAAAGACCGGAACGCTTGAAACCTATCTGCCGACAGCGGAGGCGTATCTGGCGGAGAAAGCTGTGTAGCTGAACAATCTGGCACAGAAGCAGGCGCAGCACGAAGCGGAGGAACTGACGCAGGAGGACATTTTGAGGGATTTGGAGCTTCAGGAGAATCCGGACAACAGGCTCAGAAGGTTCAACAGGAAAATGTAGAAAACATGTGCTTTTTGAGAATTCTTTATTTGCAGTTGTTAAAATCTATGTTTGAGATTTCTTTTCCCCTGAAAAAATCATTAATACACAGTCTATACTTTACTTAGATGATAACGAGGAAGGTGATTTACATGAACGATTGCTACAACTGGGAGCTGGAAGAGGCACTTATTGATATGGAGAGCAATACTGATTTCATTGAGAAGTATATGTCCGATGACATAGAGTCATTTGGTCACGTTTTGCATGAAGAAGATTGTCTTATAAGGAAGTCACGGGAGAATGCATGGGTTAGAAAGAGATTGCATAAAAAGAAAATGTATAGACAGTTTTTGTCGTGGAATCCGCGCCTTGATTTATCAAAGGTTTATGGGGCAAGGGTGATGAATGCGTCATATATTGATTATCATGGATTTGACTTTGATTATTTTGGGACGTTTGTTTCGTACATTGATAGATATTGTTTTAATCCATATACGCATACCTATCGCTCTGCTTGTGGCGACATCCGTGTATATCATGGGAGCATTGAGTATTGCAAATGCGGATGTGCTATTTCAACAAGTAAAACCATGTATAAAGATACTGGCAGAATTACCAATCGACGTATTCGCAAGATGAGAGTATTGGATGAAGATAAGGAGCCGGGAAGTCGCAGTTACTATAAGAAGATGTGTGGACCGTTGATTGATTTATGGTAAAACGTGGAATAAAAAATTGAAAATGATATTTTTAGTAATTAATGTCAATATTTTGATGGAAAATAAATATTCAGTGCATGGCACCAAGGTTGCGATGAGTTAGGCGATGAGTTAAGCAGATATATTTATTGTCAATAAGTAGGCAAAATGTTATAATTTATTTGTCAAAAAACGACAGAATATGCTGGGGAGCGACTGGATTTTGAATAAAAACTACAAAGATTGTCTATTATGTCTCTTATGAATATCAAAGTGGATTTTCTGCGGAAGGATATTCTTTCACAAGGATATCAATGCGAAAATATTATCTTTCATGCGATATTTCCCTGGCAAGTACAGATATACAAGGTAGAAACAAATGTACATGTTAAAAAATATATATCGGCAAATAATGAATACAATAGGTAGCATTCCACCAGAATCGGGAGGAATACTTGGATAGAGGGAAGTAATTCTGGGAAAGTGCAAAATATTAGTGGTATATGAATTGCCGATTCAGCAATTCATGGATTGCTTAAGATGTGGGGAATACATATGATAAAAATTTTCGTGTCAAGTACATTTAAAGATATGGATTATGAACGCGATATTCTTCATGACGAAATAGTTCCTGAGTTGAATGAGTATGCGTCTCAATATGGTGAGCAAGTAGAATTGTGTGACTTACGCTGGGGCATTGACACTACAGGATATGATGAAGTAGAAGGTTCAAAGAAAATTTTGTCTGTATGTTTGGATGAAATTGAGCGTTGTAATCCATATATGGTTGTCCTTCTTGGAAATAGATACGGTTGGGTACCGGACAAAAAGTATGTTAGCGATATAGATTTACAGGCGGAGTACTATGATAAAAGTGTTACTGAGCTTGAGATACAGTATGGGGCATTGGCAAGAAATAATCCTAATGCATTATTCTATTTTAGGGAGCTGGATGGCGTAATTCCGCCGGAATATGAAAGCGAAGATACAGACAGTGCTGGCAAGCTTAAACGTTTGAAACAAAGAATAAAAGAATTATTTCCAAATCAGACATATACGTATCAGGCACATTGGACGGGATCAGGATTGAAATTTGATGCGTTCAAAGAAAAGGTTCTTTTTGATATAAAAGAAAAAATAAGCGATAGATTATCCCAATATAAAGGATTGTCATTGTTTGATCGGGAGCAAAGGCAACATTGGAATTATGCAAGGCAAAAGTTTATACAATACGGGGCAAGACCAGATTTGGAAAAACTGGTAAATAATGGATTAAATTCAAATCATAGAATACTGGGGATTGTAGGAGAACCAGGAATGGGAAAGAGTACATTTATCAGCCAACTCGCTTACAACTATGGAGGAACTGGCACTATAGTTATTCCTGTTTTTTGCGGTATTACAAAGAATAGTTCTACTGTATATGGGGTCATATATTATTTAAATACTTTTTTTGAGACCAATTTTGGATATATGCCGGATATTCAAGAAAGAGACAGTATAAGTGTTCTTAATTCGTATTTGTTTAGATTTGGATTTGAAAAACGAAGACTGCTTATTTTCATAGATGGTGCAGATCAACTTCTACAGCTTGGGCAGGACATGGTTAGCGCGTTTAGATATATACCTTCAAACATAAAATTAGTTCTGTCATATACACCGGAATATATACCAGGTCGCCCGATTAAACAAATTATGTTGAAAGGTATGAAAGAATCTGAAAAAAAGAATGTAATAGATAAAATAAGAGAAAGTGTTTCGAATAGATTAAGTGACAAAGTAATCCAGGAGATATTAAATCAGAATCGTTCCAATGAGCCATTATACTTAAGCATTGTGTACAATATAATGATGATGCTTGGGCATAGTGATTTTGAACAGATAAGAGCAATAGACAAATTGGATAATGGCATGGCGGCTATTAACGAATACCAAATTGCATATATAAGAAGTTTGCCACAAAATGTGGGCGCGTATTTGCTCTCCAATATAGCAATGAGAATAAATGAAGACTTTATACAGCTTGCTATAGATTATATTGCACTTTCATTCGGAGGACTAAGGACTTCGGATATTGAGAATTTAGTTAGCATATACCATGAGAATATTAAATGGTCTGAATTGGATATGTCCAGATTTGTAAAGCTTGCAAAACCGTATATCCTGATAAGAGAAGATGGACGGTATGATTTTATGCATAAGAGTTTCCGGACAGAGGTACGAGAAAAGTGTAATCGCGCGGAGAAATTGCGTATAGAGATGATTGAATATTTTGAAACATTACCCTTGGATGATACAGTTCGTGTTGCTGATACAATCTCAATAGCTGAAGAATGTGAAAACGCAGAGATGATTTGTGAGTACATAAATAAAACTATAGATGCCGTATATCAGAAAGACGAACAAGTCTCTGAAAGTATGTACAGAACTGCGCAGGAGTTGTTTTCTCAACTTAATGATATAGTATTAGCAGATGACGATTCGCTTATGCTACAGATAGTTGAATATGAAATAAAGAATTATGAAAATACGGACGATTTTTTGAGATATTTGAATCAACAGGTTATAAAAAGCAGGAAGATGAATGCTTTTAGTTTGAAAAAGATAAATCGTTTTTATCAACTCCTAATAAAGGATGTGTATGATTGCTTTGGACTTGAAGGAAGTACACTATTTTTCAGAAATAATATGCGTATAATTTATTACATTTATCGGTTGCTTGGAGTGTTTTCCTATAAGGAAATATGGCATAAAGATATGTTTATCGAGACGGGTATAAGAAGTATTTCTATAAGCTACATGGTTTTGGCACGATGTTACCTAAATTATTGCAAGAATAAGAAGGAATTGTGGCAAGGAATTTATTATGCTGAATTGGCTTTAAGTTTATTTGAGAAATTAGGAGAGAAAAATAGCTTTCTTTATGAAACAGGAATAGCAGTAATGTACTCTGAGAAAACAAATAAAGCATATATTGCAGAATTGTACGATATTCTTGGTAACTTATATATGAAAGTGGAAGATTATAGGAATGCAGAGAACTTAATAAAAAAGGCTGTAATTGAAAATTTTGATAAAATAAAGAATGGATTGAACGATAATGAAGATATATATCATAGGTTGTATGAAAACTATGTATCCATGTGTAAGTTGATGCTTCAACATGATCAACCGGATTTTGACAGAATAATAAAAATTGGTTTAAAGGCAAAAGAAATATACATAAATCATTTATCAAACTACTATGATTTGTTTCGTTCTTACTTTGTTATAGTGAAGGCATATGAGGAAAAAGGAGAATTAGAGCAAGCTGGTAGAACTGCTGCAGACAATGTGAATTATTGCGTAAAATTGTCCACCGACATCCCATCGCTGAATAATTATATGATCTTGATGAGAGCTTATGGAAATTTGGCTCAAATATATAAAAGGTTAAATGATAACGGTTCATTGACAGAACAAATTATAGAATTGAAGGAAAAAATATCTAATATAAACCAATGGATAAATAATAATTACGAGGGAGCTGATTTTTCATATGAATTCTGATAGTGACAAAGTGTACAAGGAGATAGTTGCTGAGCATAACATGAAAAGGCAAAAAAAAGATAAAATATATAAAACAAGCTCTATTGTTAGTAGAGGTATGTTTTATGTTGCATCCGTATTATTGATATTATACAGTATAAATAATTATTATTACGTTAATCATAGACATACAGCTGTATTGGGAGCAAAAGAAATTACAAGCAGTATAATAAGAATGAATGATTTAATAGGAACAGTAGCATTGTTCGATATTTGTCTATTGGTAATCAATTGGGTTATCGGATATATTTTAAAATTTTTGATAGTAAAAAAATATAACAAGCATTTAGATTATATGTTACAAATAGATATACAAGGGGATGACGTCAATGATTAGATGCGAGCGATGTGGGAGCTTGAACAGAATGGGAAACGGAAAGTGTATTATTTGTGAGGGTGCCGTTGGGACAGAGGAAAATATTTCACAGATTAAAGATATGAATGTTGGAAGATTCAAAAATAATAAGTCTTCGGAAAATAATCAGAAGATAAAGGATGATACATTTATTGGAGGAAAAGATTGCATAGAGCGTACGCCATACAAAAATAGGAGTTTTACGGCCTATTTAGGATTAGTAATTATTGTGTCATTGTCTTTGTTTGCATTTATGGATACGCCGGTAATATCTTTTTTAGATGAAGCTGGAAATGTAGATTATTCTTTATGTATAAATAGTGATTCATTTATACGATGTATATATATTATTTTTATAATTACCGCAGCTTTAATAGCAATTGCAAGGGCAAGGATCCAATTGATATTGTTTTCAGCAATATCTTTCTGTTTTTTCCATCTTTCAGTTGTCTTTGTTGGAGGCGTGGTTATGACATATAGTGATGAACCTTGGATTGATGTTGTTAGGGCAGAAGGATTTTATTATATTCTCATTGGAATAATAGTTGCATTTTCTGCTGTGCTGATAGATTTTTTTATTGATAGGCAGAAAAAGAGAGAATATGAGAAATCACCTATTTAAAATCATTGTTAAGTCACTCAAGAAAAAGGAGAAAGTTGTATGATTCATAAGTACAAGAGCAATCATCTTGTTAAATGAAAAAGGTCATTTTGTGGGATTTTTAAATCTTAGAAATTCTATTGTAGATTTAGAATCGCACGAAGTGATGTTTGTTGATAGGTCAGGAGAAGGGTGCGTTGGATTTTATCAAATGTATACATTGGATGAATTGATTGAAAAGGGGAAACAAATGTTATCTCAGTAATTTAAAAACATATATGAAAAAGATTTTTTGATATAAGACGAGGATAAAAAATGGAGAAGGAAAACCATATACAATTTAAGACCAGAGGGGACTCAACAAATCAAGGAAAACCAAGAGTATATTTTTGCTGTCATCCAGATGATTTTGATATGTATTTTGAGTCCGTAAGAAATGAAATTCTGGATAAGCAAAACTGTGCAGTTTATTTTTATGATAATGCTTCATCTATTCCGGAACAGGAGCGTGAAACTGACCTTTTATCCATACAGCTTTTTGTCATACCGGTAACTACAAATCTGCTGACAAAACCATCAATTGCTATGGATAAAGATTTTCCACTTGCATTAAAGAATAAGATCCCTGTACTTCCTTTAATTCAAGAGCGAGGCTTGGAGGAATTGTTTGTAAGAAAGTTTGGAGATATGCAGTATCTGGATAAAACCCAAAGAGATATAACTGCCATCAGTTATGAAGAAAAGCTTGAAAAGCATCTGTCTGCTATTTTACTCGGTGATGAAATGACGAAAAAAATAAAAAATGAATTTGATGCTTATATATTCCTTTCCTATCGAAAAATGGACAGAAAATATGCCCAAGAATTAATGCGTTTGATACATAAAAACAAATATTACAGGGATGTAGCAATTTGGTACGATGAATTTTTGACTATAGGTGAAGATTACAGGGAGAATATCAAAGAGACATTACAAAATAGTGGTCTGTTTGTTTTGGTTGTAACTCCAAATCTTTTGTTACCGGGTAGTTTTGGTGGGGTGAATTATGTAATGAAAGAAGAATATCCTACGGCAAAAAAAACTGATGTAAATATTTTACCTGTAGAAATGGAAAAGACAAATCGATCTGAATTGGAAAAACTATATCCGGATATTCCTTTATGTGTCGATCCCAACAATGATGATATGATGAGAAGATTTTTGATTTCTGCGGTTTGGGATATGGGAGTCAGAGAAATTGATAATTCTGCTGAGCATAGTTTTCTTATAGGACTGGCGTACTTGGGTGGAATTGATGTTGAAGTGGACCGTGAACGTGCAGTTACCCTGATAGAGGATGCAGCGAATTGCGGATTGGCGGAGGCTATGGAAAAATTGGTTTCGATGTATCGTATGGGTGAAGGTGTAGAGAGGAATTATGAGGAGGCTATCAAGTGGCAAGGGAAATTAGTGGATTATTGGAGAAAACAGTATAAAAAAACAAAAGATAAAAATGAATCAGTTTTGTATACGAATGATGATGGAACAGTTGAAGATGTTGCAGAATTGTATATAAATGCATCATTGGTTTATGCAAATTATTTGTCAGAGTCGGGACATATAATTTTATCAACATTTCATTATAATATGCTGAAAAAAAGTTGTGAGGAAATTTATAATGACTCAGGGATGCACAAGTATAAATCTCTAATTGGAGACATTTACTATAGTCATGCCCGTGAATTAGAGATTGCAGGGAGGTTCTCCGAGTCATTAAAATGGTATATTAAATCACTGGAGGTTAGACAAGCATTATTAACCGAGGATAGCAGTATGAAAACAATGCTGGATTTATGTAGAAATTATTCTTCGGTTGGTAATATATTTTATATGTCAGGCAATACAGATAAAGCGTCACTTTATTATATTGAAAGAGATAAAATTCTTAAAGAGCTTGTTGGTGAGACAAATGTAGTAGAGGCAAGTATAAGGAGAGAGGTTGCCATAAGCAGTAGCAATATGGGAGACGTTTTAAGCGAAGTAGGAGTGCTTAACAAAGCGAAAGAATTTTATGAAGCATCATTGGATATTTTTGAAAAAATAGCGGAGGAAATACAAACAATCGAGGCTAAAAGAGATTTAGCTTCATGTTATGTTCGGCTGGGGAGAATCACAGCAAATGACAATATATCTGATGCAAAGGATTTCCTTGAAGGATCACTTAGGATCAGAGAAGAGTTAGCTTATGAAACAAATACAATATTGGATAGGAGAGATATGTCTGACAGTTATTATTGGCTTGGCGTTATTTTGGAAAAGCAAGATATGAAAAAGGCATTAGATTATTATGAAGATTCATGCAAAATAAGCAACGAATTACTAGAAGAAGCATTAAGGATAGATACAGATTGGGTAGCGGTAAAGCGTGACTTAGCCCGGGCTTATATGAGAATTGGTGCGCTTATGGAAAAAGCAAAAAAATATGATGATAAGAGAACATATTTCTATAAGGCCGCAAGATTATATAGAGATGCTGGGTTTCTTACTCATGAAGAACAGGACTATGTTAAAGTGGCAATATGCTATTTCCAGGCAGCGATGGTTATTGAAGCTGTTGATGAAACTGAAGACAATCGTCCTATTCTCAAGGCAAATGTAAACAAGGAATTACTTCAAAAATCGTATGAAGTGTGGAGCGAACTTACCAATTGGTATCCGAATAACCGAAAATATAAAGAAGAAAAGGATAAAGTACAGAAAATACTTATGGTAAATCCTGGAGAAACAGGCACTATATGATTAATGACAACTTAAAAGAATCATGTGAGTGGAAGAGATCGTATGGCATTAGGATTAAAACAAGGGGCTGCCGCTTCACGAAAGTTCATTCGTTAAAAGCGACAGCACCATATTTTGAAAGGTTGTAGAAGAGACAACAACAATGTCTAAAGCGGACAAATTTCAAATTACCGTGTGTAGTGATTGCGGTTTTCAAAGGCACCTATGTTCTTATCGTAGATGTTATGCGATTCATAATATTCCATCATTTCATACCCTTTATCTCCTCGTGTGTAATGTGGAATACTTCTTGATTTATGCGGCTTTTTTTTGTGCCGTATTTTCAACTTCCGTGCCTTTACTCTTCCTTTGAAAAATGGCATGAGATAGAGTACAAGCAAAAAGCAGATTGCTGAAAATGATGCATCTCGGATGGCTAATGACGCTGCTCCGATCAATATCATGACAGGTGACAACTTTATATGCCAGTTAATATACGAATGATATCGGAGCAATATTGTTGGTACCGCCTGTGAAGTAATGCAGATTATGGCGATCAGAAGTATTTGAAGTAAAATCTGACCTGCCGTGTGATAACCGACGATCAATGGAACCAAGAGACATCTCTCTATATGGGAACCAAGAAATACTCCATACGCTGCATCTAGATAGAAGTCACTAGAGGTCTTGGCTGCTTTGCCACCGGTACTCGAGGTTATCCGTTTAATGAAGGCTTTATCTGTGTGATTTCCCAATGAAATTACGTTTATTTGTATGTTCATGCTGTTGGCTCTATTTATCAAGTATTCTTCATCAACATTGATTGTGGATTTCCCATCGGTCAGGAGTATGACACTTCGGCTTCCTGTAGCTGTACCGGCTTTGTCAAAGGCATTCAGAACCGCATATAATGCGCCATTGATATCGGTGCCTCCTTCTTTGGCTTTGTTTTCCAACTCATGATTTAATGTGCTTTTGTTCACTTTAAGATAGTCCATTGGAATATAGCAATGAATATCTTTTGAAAAACGTATTAGGCCCACTTTGCGATTCCCGTCTATATGTTCAAGAAGCTCGTTTGCAGCAGTCAATCTTCTATCATTTTTATCGGAAGTTTTCATAGAACTGCTATCATCTATCACGAGCATGGTTTCTTGAGCAATATCAACATCGTAGTCTGTTCCGTTAAGCTCATATAGTATTTCACAGACTCCGGCAATAATTCCGGTGCAGATGCTTCCAACCACAACAATTATTAACACCTTCTTGAATGACAGACAATCTGATTGAGAATATATACGACCTCTGAGAATCTCCGTTATACCGATCAGCATGGTGTAAACAGCTGTAATTGCAAAAAAGAGCGCGCTTACAAGTAGAAAGTTTGGAATCTCGGTTGAATACAGTGATGCCAGCTTATACCTCCAGAGATAATATCCTGCAATCACAGATATGAGTGCCGGAAATAACATTTCAGCATAATATCTCAATTCTATATTCGTAATCTTTTTGCCAGAACTGATTTTTCTGTTACGTTTGAATGTATTAAGCCAATTCAACACATTTGATGAGATACGTCGTTTGTTCATAGTTCCTCCATTCTAGGCGGCATGCACGTTATAGCTTCTGTTGTGCTATGCCGCCTTTTTACACATATGTTTTAGTGGATGTAACTAGTCAAGATTTTGATAGAAGACATTTGCAACAGATGAACTTGCATCGGTTATATAAACGACTCTGTTTTTCTTTGCATTGTCTTCATCCCATTCTCCGGATGAATCGAAGCAGTCACACTTCAAAGGGTTCAAATCATAACCGAGTGGATAACAGCGTATAGATTCTTCTTGTACACCGGCTTTGATCAGCAACGTTTTTACTGTGTTTGCACGAGCGGATGATAAGTCATATAAGGCTTCTTTATCGTCTGACCATGCAGTTGACGCAAATACGGCGATTGTTACATCCTGACTGGTTGCATAGCTGATCACCGGTGACAAGACTTTCAACGCCTCGTTTTCAGAAGTAATCAGTTCCGCAGAGTCAGGCTGAAACGATAATGACACATCGTTAAAACACAGTACATCATCCTTGAGGTTTATGGATTCGTTTGTTGTAGTATCGGCATAAACAAAATGATTGCCTATATCGCTTGCTGTAACCGGAGTCACAGAGGGATAGTCTATGTCTAGGGGTGCACCATCCGGTGTGTTAGTCTTGAAGGTCACGTCAGAGCATCCGCTAGATTCAAATATAGCCTGCCACAGCGCTTGGAGGTTTGTAGAGTCAAGTTGTGAAAGTTCAGCTTGTTCTCCGCTGGTGGTATCTACATGACCGAGGCCATACACCGTTACTGACTCTATGCTTCTCATATCAGGCAGCTCATGAATATTACTAAGGTCAGCAACGGTTTCGTTAATGGTATCGGAATCAGAATATGCGTCAAGGCCGCCTGCCATATTAATTGGGTCCATGGTCTGTATCATGCTAGAGACAATCACAATTCGTTTTATACCATCGTCGTACGTTTGGAGTTCGTCACAAGCCAGCCGAATAGCTTTCAATACGTTGACTTCGTCTGCAACAGGAGATGTATTGTTGATGATGCTTTTTATGACATTATTAGTGGCTTCTAGCTTGTCTTTCTCCTTCCAAGTAGCGCCGCCTCCTTTGCCATTGTTCGTATAAGTCAGATGATCTACGACCTTGGCATCACCGTCAAGTCTTATGATTGTTGATGTCGAGTCATATGCGGCGTAATTTTCTGAGATTGTTTTGCTGAGAAGCTGGTTCAGGTCGTATTTGGCACTATACTTCGTCTGGTCCACGACATATACAGTATGTGAGACTGCGGCTACTTCCATGCCGAGCGCTGATTTGACGTCATTGGTTACATCGGCACTGCTGCATCCTGTTGTGAAAAGAAGTGAGATGCACAGGATAATGGCGGCTACGAGAGCTCTTGTTTTGTTGGATTCCTTGTTTGTGTTCATCATGGTGAATTTCCTCCTTCTGCTGGTTAAATTGACTTATGATATAGAGTGTTCCTTTTGGGATGCATTGACATCAGATGGCAAAGAAACACTTTTATTGCTGGATCTGGCATTCTTATTTGACGATATATTTTGTATTCTGGCGAGATACATTGCTTCTAAGAGAGCACCGTCGGACAAAATCTTCTGAATATTTGATTCGTGTACCTTATCGGACTCTGATACTTCTTGATTTGCATACTTTTCCAACTCTGTTATCTGTGCTTCCACATTTGATAACTGCGCATTTGCTAATACTTCCGTTTCGCAATTCAATGCCTTAAGCAAACGAGGAACCAGAATCAAATCCCGGATAGCCTTATATATAAACGATGAGATAGTGGTTCCGATAGCGACCTCAGTCCATAATATCATCATTGATGTCTGGGCTGTTTTGTCTGCACTGCTGCCTTCAAATACGAGATCTGTGGTGTTCACTCTTATTAGAAAAAGCATCACTATAAAACTAAACATGACAGCAACCAGAAGACCGATTGCAATTCCTATATATTTTTGACTTTTGTTTGATATTGTGCTTTCCTTTTCTTTTGAGAATATGTACTCTGATATAGCAGTCGGGGTATGATCAAGGATGATACTGAGTGTTAATGTCAATATCAGCAACATAGCAACGTTCTCGCGGTAGATTGAGTTTAGAGAGACAAAGTAGTTGCTGCTATCAGATAATACGTATACTATAGGCATTGCCAGATATGCTTTGGCTCCTGTCTTTTTAATACGTGAGAGTGACTGATAATAATACTCCTTCAATTCATCTAGACTGTATTCATTATTGTGGATCTTCTTAAGGATCCGGGTATTTTTGTTTTTTAAATGTAGCTTATATGCAACAGCAGAAATTACGATAAATACAACTGCAATTGCAATAGCAAGGATTAGGGATGTCGTAAGATTATTCATGTTCAGTCCTCCTTTTCTTTGTTTTTGATAGACAAATACTCAATGAAATCTACAATTTTGTTTTTTTTCTTTTCGATTGTCTCTAGCTCAGATGAAATTGCTTTCTGAAGTCTAATCTCTTCAATCTCCTTCTCTACGTATGAGCTGTTCTCAGCTGCGATCCTGTCATTAAGAGCTGCTGTGAATTCTTCGTGTGTGATAAAAGGAGGCTTTGGGTTATATACCCTGTTAATAAACTCCGGGTTGTAACTAGGGAGATCCGGTGATATAGGCTTCCTGTCTACCCTTAACTCGGATAAATAGTTTCGATACTTAATCTTCGTGTGTTTCTTCATAAGGTATACCTCGCTTTCTTTTTGAACCTACACTGATGATTATTTTTGTTCAGCAGTAGGTGTGGTTTATTTATATTGACATTATGAACCTTATAAGCTCCATGATCCGAAGGGGGAATTTTGATATGAACCACTATAATAGGTTTGCTCATACTGCGTTGTTTGATTTAAGATGAGAAAACGGTTGTCAGCTTAAAAAATGAAAATTTATCTGGTTTGATAGATTGGTTTGATAGATTTAGAAATCTGCTTATCATTTTGAGTCACTTGTGTTATACTTTTATTCATAGCATGAGCTTCTGGTTTGTAATTGTTTTTTGACAACTCAATTATACCAAAACCATTGGTTTCATGCTATTTTTATGCCAGTTATTATTGAATTTTCAAGGTGCATAGGCACATTTTAATGTGCGAAGTTTGAGTAATAAAATTAACAAAGACTTGTATGTGCTACATAGTCTTGTACAGCTGTAAGAAAGTAGTAAATTAATCAAGCCTGAAGAAACTACAGTAGCTCAGTATTAGAGGCAACGCAGGGGAAGAGTTGTTGGTAAAAAAAACTATTTATAAGGAGGAAACGAAGATATGGAAAACACAGCAGCAGAGGAAATGTATGATTTTACGAAAAATCGCAGAGAAAAAATCAATTTAGAACTGTCAAAAATAAGGTCATTATATGGCAGAGAGGATGTAGTTTATAGATTTAATGCTTACAAGAAAGCAAAAGATAAAGATGATATAGCACGCAAAAAGGGAAGAAGTGGATATAGTGGACTTCCATCTGCAAGAATAGAACTTGAAAGCGCTTGTAAGTCTGTAGGAATTGAGAAAACACCTGATGAATTGATTAAAGATGATTCTGTAATTAAAACAATACATACCAGATCAGAAATAATAAGTGATCAATTTTTGCCAATATTGTATAAAGAATATAAAAACACTCCCATGACAAGTGACTATATGAACAGAATAATACATCGCCTGACAAAATCGGATACTTATATAAAAAAAGATGATGAAAACAGAACAATTATATTGAAAAAGTTTGTTATGGGAGGCGGTAAAGGTTTCAAAACACTTAATACAGGAGAGATTATTGAATGGGCAGAAGAAAAAATGAATGCTAGCGAAAAGGAACAGTATGATTTACAGTCAGACAGTCAAAAGAAACTTGAGTTAGCTGTATCCAGAATAGATAATTCTATTTTTGATAGAAGTTTAACTCAAGCATTGAAACAAACAAAATGCCTTATTGAGAATTTTGACAAATATGTATTAATGTCCAAAGAAGGGAAAATAGTTGATTCTAATTCTAATGAAACAATTATAATTTCGGACATAATTTTGAAGGAAATAACGACCATTAAGCTGAAAAATCTTATGTGTAAACTGAGATTTGAATTTACAAATGTGAGTGTAATAGAAAATATTAAATTACTATATAACATATTTAATAACGACTATCCGGCAAATACAGTTGTAGAATTTATAGATTTTGTTGCTGCTCTTAATGTAGATTTCAAGAAACAGTTGCATTCATTATGCTATATAAGCAGAGAGGGTAAAAAGAAAACATTAGAGGAAAGATATTGTGATGTTTTAAAGAAACGTAACCGTAAAATGAAGTTATTGAATTTATGTGAAGATTTGGCAAATGGAGATTTTAAGAGTAATGGGGGTAACACAAGAAAATATTTGTATTATTTTGCCATTATGTTTGACATGTCAGAGGCCTTAAAAAAGAACGATCATTATAATGAAGATACAAAGGAAGTGGAAACTGAGTTTGGAAAACGTGCTGACATGCAGGCGTATCTTTTTGAAGACTATTACAGTGACAACATTATGAAGTTTTTATTAAATCGTTATGAAAGGGAAAAACACATTAAAAGTTTGCAAGGAAACGGAAAAGGAGAAGGCAATGATTATGAGACGGAACCAAGAGGAGATGGTATTAATTATAAAAATTATGCTGAAATGATATATTTGTACTTCTTATATAGGAAGGATTTGAACTTGACTCCCGGAGAAAGAATAGATATGGCTGAGAAGATAATAGCTAAATGCAGTAATAGCAAAGAGAAGATAACTCATCCGATAAAAGGTGGAGAGACTAATGATACTGTCGGGTATAAGAATTCATATATGGAAAGTGTTTTGGATCGTGAACCATCGGAGGTTGGAAGTTATTTAATGAGTACTGAGTATGATTTTATGTTCAATGAGGGTAAATCTATAACGGCTATATCGTCCGAAGAGGTTTACGCACGTGATGCAATGGAAATATGGTCAGGAAGCTTAGAAGAAGAGTATGTAAAGAATGTTGATAGTAGCACATTAAAGCGAGAAATAAAAGATATAAAGGAGGCAGCTGAGTCAGATGAAGTTGCAGACAGGGTATTAGAGTTATCTAATATTAAATATTTCAAGGAAAATTCTATAGTTAAATGGAGTTTATCTGAAAAATTGAGAAAAAAATATACAGGCTCAAATGACAAAGAATTCTTCTTAATCATAGACTTAATAGAACAACGATTAAATAAAAGATTCGTATGGTTAAGCAGTAGAAAAATTAACGAATTGGCGGAGCTTCTTACAATATTATATGAAGATTCAAATAGCGATACATTTATTAGTGGGAAAGAACTGCAAGCAATGATTAGAAAAAAAACCGGAGGATTATACAATGGCTATTTATTTCAAGATGACGTTGAGATGCTTAAAAGTATAGGCTTGGATATCAAATGGAAAAAAATAAAGAAGCCAAAGAAAGCCGCAGAAGACATTACCGAAGAAGAAAAAGTATATGCTCTTTGCGGAAGAGAGTATCAAAATGATAGCGAATTAGATGCTATAATAAAGAGCCTTAATATAAAACTGGATAAGACATTGCTTTGGGAAATTTTACTGGAGAGAATTGTAAAAAAACAAGATATTTCCAGATCTACATTTATTGCAGTATATTATAATTATTATTTATGTTTTGAACTAGATAAAATAAGTGGGGTAGAAACATTCAAGGATATATATGACGATTTTAAAAATAAAATAGATATTGAGCTTGAAAAAGCTCGATTCCAACGAATGAGTGAAAAAAATATATTGGATTTGTATGTTTTAATTTCATTATGTGTATTTGTAGTTGAAAACGATGTTTTACAGTCTGAGTGACCAGAAATACCGCAGTTTTTCGCTTTAGTTCAGGATAGATATTGGATTCCCCATATAAACTATTCTCTTTCCATATGCGATAATCAGTCACAAATGGAAGGAGGATAGCTTATGATTGTTAATCAATATGTAAAGACAGGAATGTATCATTTGGAAAAGGGAGAAGCTTGTCAAGATTATGTGCAGTACTATGAGGATGAACGATATATAACATCAGTAATTTCAGATGGGGTCACGGAATGTAAGTATGGTGCTGAAGGAGCGAAGCTGGCATGTGAAGCAGTTATAAATTTTTTTAAGATTGAGAGAAGACGTGTATTTTCCTATGATTCAAGGAAATTGGCTTACCTAATCACAGAGCATATATTGAGTTTCATTGAACGAAAAAATAACATTACGGAAAAGAAAGATAGATATGAGTATGCTGCAACTGTGAGCACAGTATTTATTGACAAGGACAACAGGGAAATGATAGCAGTGAATCTTGGGGATTCTGCAATTGAATTGATAAGATCAGATAAGAAGATGATTAAAGTATTGAATCCAAAAGTGTTTTCCGGACAGCCGTGCCTTGTGACAACAGATAGTGCGTGGAAAGTGATGGATGTAAAGAAGTTCGGATTGCAGAGAGGCACAACTCTATTTATGTGTACAGATGGCTTTTGGAAAAATGTTAATACAGATGCAAGGATAAACGATAATCTTGAACGATGTAAATTCAAAAATTTGAATCAACTGTTGGATAGTTTTAAATTCACAGACGATTGCGGCTATATAGCTGTTAGCCTGGATGATTATGAAGACAATAACCTTGTTATGGCAGAGGTGAAGGGGGGAGATGGAAAGTGAGCATAGATAATAGAGCGTATTTAAAAATCGGTGAACGCATATTGTTATCAAGGAATAAGGCTGGAAATGATCAAGAAGTATATCAGATTACAGGTCGTGTTGGCGAAGGAGGGTCTGCTATATGTTATGAGGCTGTTCGAAATCGAAACGGACATTTGGAAACAGGGTTGTTAAAGGAATTTTATCCTGCCGACGATATTGAGAATAATATAGTTTATTCTATTTTCAGGTTGAAAAATGGTCAAATAGTTCCCGGTGCGGGAACTCTGGACAGATTTGTAAAAATGCGTGATGAATATATGGACGCATATAATTTGCTGAATGACAAGATGTTAGAATCTGAGGATAACCGACTAATGGGTAACTTTATTCAGATTCCGGAATTATTATATGGATGCTTGGATGAAGATGTAGAAAGTCCTGCTGTATATGATGAGGTAGACATTAAAGCTCTGAGTGAAGCAATAGATGGTGCTGTGCCAACATCCGGATATATATGGACGAGAGGTGTTGTAGGACAGAGCTATGGTGAGTTTATTAAGGAGATAAAGCGGAATTCAGAAAGTAATTCAGACTTTAAACTTCTGCAAGTTATCCAAACTGTGATAGCTCTTACAGAGGGAGTAATGTCAATTCATGTGGCGGGGTTATTACATTTGGACATAAAACCATCAAACTTCATGTTGCCATATAGAGAGGGGCAGATTGTTAACGAGCACACGATATCCATGTATGATGTAAACACGTTATATATGGTGGGAGGAGAGTATTTAAATCCAATGGGGACAGATGGATTTTGTGCTCCGGAAATTGTAGAAATGGAAGATCAACCAGATAATAGAGCAGATATTTATTCCATCGGAGCTGTGCTATTTAATGCAATAATTGTAAAAGATGGTATAGGGAATGAACTTTACGTAGATGAAACTTATGGAGAAATAAGACAACTTGTAAAATCTTCAAAACTTTTTACAAGTGGAGAGGCTGGCACAAATGAAGAGTTTATGTCACTAATTGTAACTATACTTGAAAAGTGCTTGGCACCTTATAGGGGAGGAAGATATGAAGCTTGCGAAGACCTCCTCGACGACTTAGAAAAGGCATTGGAGATTATAACCCGAATAAACTGCAATAGAATCGGACAGAATGAAACATTGCAGGTAGTTAAGCTCAATGAGGCAGGTATATCTGATCCGGTTATTGCAATACAAAAAATGTTGTATGACCATCCTATATACGAGAGCTTGAAATTCGGAAATACAGAACCAAAAATTTTAGTTATAGGTTCGGGGACATATGGACATATATTTATTGACCAGTGTCTGCAGGCGGGTCAGATCAAAGGGTATAAGTTACACATTACGTCGATATCAGATAAAGCAGACAAGGATAAGGAGAGATATTTACAATTTAGACCGGAGCTTACAAGATTCGTAAATGTAAATGGTTCTATTGAGAAAAGCAGACACGATTGCATGTATGCGGATCTTGTATTCCGAGATTTAAAAGACAATGATGATACTGTCAGGTTCACGGTAATACAGGATGGAGCCTCAGATGAGAATATAGATAGCATAAAACATAAAAATGCTGTTATTATAAATGAATGTCTCGAGCCGATGCTAAAAGAATATGACTATGTATTTGTAGCAGCAGGAAATACCGAAACGAATAGATTTATTGCAGAGACGATTGCAATCGAAATGCTAAAAGAGAACGATAAACTGTGCCCTGTTTGTTATATTAGCGAGTTTAGCGTTGATGATGACGGAACATCAAATGTATACCCGGTATGTATTAACGAGCGAATTACGCCGGAGACATTCAGTTCAGATATAGATTTGGTTCAAATGGCGTTTAATGCCGATATATCTTGGGATAATTCGCTCAATAAAGATATGGACGAGGCAAGAGACAAATTTTTAAATGACAGATATAGATATGAATCATCATTGGCATTTGCCTTATCTATACGATATAAGCTGTACAGCATAGGACTTGTTCTGGAGAAAGACGCCGGAACTTGTAATGAAAATGCTATAGTGGTAAAAAACCTTTCTGAGGCGGCGAATGTTTTCTTTGAAGAAATTCTTCAAAAGAAAGACATTGATTCAGAGGCAGGAAAGTGCGCAAAGGAAAAATTTGATGCTGTAGTTGCGCTGGAGCATAGAAGGTGGGTATTGGAGAAAGTGACCGCCGGTTGGAGAGCGCCACGGGACAAGAACGGAAACCTTGATTTTGAACAGTGTGTTCAAAAGGGAAAAGTAAAGAATGAGTTGGAATCCACTCATCCATGCATAGTGTATGGAACGGAAGAGACTCCGCTGAGTACCGAGGAATACAACAAATACAGCGAATCGGGACGTGAGAAGTGGGATGTTGCGGATATAGATCCAGATCTCGATGAATTGGATCTAATGTCAATTAAACTTCATCGATGCTTCAGAAAGCGAGCCAATGAATATAAGAAAAATAACCCTATGCAAAGAGAAAGTGATATAGAAAAACTTCGTAAATTGGCTGAAGAATGTGGAGAAGATGTTTCTGGTGCCTTCAGACAATACTGTTTCTGCTTGGAAAACATTTTGGAGGGAGTGGAAAATTATACTCGTCAATATAGTAATTATGAGAAAAGACTTAAAAAAATATTTGAGAGTAGTGCCTCGGAAGCCGTGTTAAAAGATGCCGAGACAAGGATTGCCCTGATAAAAAAAGCGTTCTTTCCTGTTATGGAAGCAAACTTGTATCGTGACTATAAGTCGTATGATGACGTGTTGGTTGGGAAGATACCATTTATACTGACGTACAGTTTTATAGAACATGTAGTAGTGGCGTTTGATGAAAGTGAAGAATTTAATGGCAGACTGAACAATGTAGCGGCAGTTACTGTGTTGTGTCCGAAAAAAATAGATTATATATATTATTGCGATGAGCATTCAGATGTAGATAAGGTTATGACTGGCTTAAAGGCAGTGCTTGGATATCTGGACAGCAGAGAGATACATTGCCAAGTAAGGTTTGTGATTGCAGGTTCTCGTGAATGTGGCACCACGAATATGCTTGAGAAAGGGTTAAGCGGAATAGAAAGCGGAAAGTATCAAAATGTCAGATTTGAAGGTTGCACACTGTTATATTGCAATCCGTCACAGGATGCGGCGTATAATGAAATAGTGCAGTACTTACAAAGCGATAACTGTATATATGAGTGCAGCAATTTATTATTCCACGATGGGAAAAAGTACGAGGCTTTTAAAAGTGTCATAAAGTCTGCCGGCATAGCATATTATAGTTTTGACTGGAGAAATAAACACTTTACGAAACATAATGGCTGTGATTATCTGCAATATATTCATGATGCCTCTTTCTTAACAATGGAAAACATAGCTGCGCTTAAAGGAACGGATAGTGCTATTTCTGATATTCCGGAGTATCAAAAAGATTACGAAGCATTGTGGCAGATTTACGAATCAGACAAAAATGCGTGGAGGGCACTATGTAGTTGTATTGATGAATATGAGCTGAGAAATAAGCCGCTGGCACAATTTGAGATACTTGGCAATGAGTGTAATGAATACACCGAGAAATTATCCTTTGTATTGCCGGAATACACGGAGAAAACTGTGCGTCGATTGCTTAGAGAATTATCAGAGCGAGATATTTTAAGGGATGATATTATAGAGAATTATACAAGTGAAAGCTACATAGTAAAATTCTCCGTATCTAAAAAATATAGACATGCGTTTGACACGTTGTTTGCTGATCCGAGAATCTTGTTGGACTATTATGGAGTTAGAGCATATAATGAAAGCAAATATGTGAGGGTGGGTTATAACAATCTGGAAGTGGTGGATATCAGCCGCATCGAAGAAAACTCATATAGAATGCTTGAGAAACTACAGGACAAGCATTTTATCAATGGTTTGAGAAGAGAGGATTCTTCCGATAAGGTGAGCTTTGCATTTACCTCTCCGAGAATTAAGAGAGTAATGATGAAGACCAACAGGGTGCTGCTACTTCGGGCTTATTATGAGACGCTAAAGTATGGATATCATGAACCCAATAGGATCGCATATTTTGATGATGTGGTATATGGAAGCAAGATCGGTAATCAAGATGAGAGCGATGCACTTTTTATTACGAAAGGATTTCGCCATATTAAAATCACAGATATGGGTGAATGGAGTGATGAGCAATTAGCCTGCATCGGAGACACGTTAAATGAGAAGTTAAGAGAAAACAACCAATAATGAATTAAGGAGGATATGAATGATGTACAAACCACAACCGGTTGACACAGATGATGTAATACTATCGGAGGACTTACTCGCATTAACAGAGCAGATAGCCTCGAATGTTCATGATGTATGGGCGGTAGGGCGAATAACAGAAGGCTGGACATTGGGCGAGGTAAAGAATCCGGAGAAGAAGACAACTCCGTTACTTGTGCCATACGAAGAACTGCCTGAGAGCGAGAAAATGTATGACAGGAATACAGCGCTTGAGACATTGAAGCTCATTGTTAAGCTGGGATACAAAATAACGTGCGACAAGCAGTAATTACTTGTAGTGTATCTATAATACGCATATGTTAATTCAGATGCCGGGAGGATAACTAACTATCCTCTCGGCATTTTTTAAATTCCCCATAAGTATTGAATGAAAAGCGTACGTAAACGCTCCATAGCCAGTACCCTACCGTATTCTTAAAAAATTTGAGATAATCTTCCTAAAAAGTTGGAAAATCCGTGCGGATTTTTCAACTACGTTAAGGAGCTTCCTGTATAATGCATATTGCGAAGCTAAACGGCCGGATTTGCGGAGCAAAACGGTCGCATTCCGTTTCTGAACAGCCGAATTGCTACCAGTCTGTGTAATCTAATCCTTATAATGATAGTAGCCATCTCAGGGATGGTGAATACATCATTTTAAGGAGGATAATGTATGCAGTTGGATTACAAGGACATCATTATCAAACACTACGCGCTATCAATGTCCGGTAGCGAAATAGCTCGTCAGACTGGTTTCAGCAAGTCTGGCGTTAATGACTTCTTGAGAGCATTCAAGAAGTGCGAAGATCTGAGCTATCCATTACCAGCAGGCATCACTAACTATGGTATTGCCCTGAAGGTGTATGAAGTTGTACCTGGATCAGGAGGTCGAAATGAGAACATCGAGTTACCTGATTATGAAGAGGCTACACGATTAAGATTAACACACGATAAGCGGTAATCTTCTAACTAAAAAATGGGCGGCCGTTGGCTTCGGAAAACGGCCGTTCTAAAACAGAATGGCGACCGCTGGATGCCGTAAACTGCATATAATTTAAAGAGTAACAGGGATTGACCAAAAAGAATACCTCAAGTAAATTTAGATTATTACTGACCTGGCAGTTGGTAAAAATCTAAAAACACAAGAGGTATCTACAATGAATAGTAAAGCAAAAAATACAAAAGTACAACCATTATCAAAGAATTCCGTAATAAATGTATTATCACAGGATGAAATCAAAAAGAAAGTACAGGTAATTGAGCAGAAACTTAAGTCATCTACATGGCGTGAACTGGAAACAAATGGTAAATTTGAGAAAAATGACAAACTCTCCTTTATCTCGGATGAGATGCTTATAGTTGGATGCGATATAGGCAGTGAAACGCATTATATCAGGGCAATTGATACCAGAGGAAGGGAACTTAGTAGAGGAGCTTTTGAATTCAGCAATTCGTCAGAAGGCTTTGCCAGTGCAAAGGCGTGGGTGCTGAACCTTGCGGCAGAGAATGATAAGAAACAGGTAGTGTTGGGTCTTGAACCGACAGGTCACTACTGGTTTGCATTAGCTGCATGGATGGTTTCGAACGGAATCAGCGTTGTTCAGGTAAATCCATATGCTGTAAAGCAGAGCAAAGAGATTGAAGATAACAGCCAGCTTAAGGATGACAGAAAAGATCCTAAAATAATCGCAAATCTTGTAAAAGATGGTAATTATGGAATGCCATATCTTCCAGAAGGCATTTATGCAGATATGAGAAGACTTTCCATGTTTAGAGATCAGCTTACTGAGGACAGAATCAGAAATATTAACCGTCTCCATCGTGAAATGAAGATTTATTTTCCGGAATATATGGACGCATTTGGAAAGATTGATGGTGCATTTGCATTGGAGGTCCTGAAGGCTGCTCCGATTCCATCTGATATCGTGGCAATGGAAGCAGGGGGATTGAAAAATATCTGGCATGAGGCAAAACTTCGTGGACGTGGTTACAGCAGAGCCGGAATAATCGTAGACTATGCAAAGAGAAGTGTAGGACTAACCGGAGGAACAGATGCCGGAAGGGAAGCTATCAAATGGTTTGTAGAACAGATCATAAAACTGGATAAACAGCTGGATGAGGTTGAAAACGTGTTACATCAGAAATGCATGGAAATACCATATGCAGAAAACATCCTGGAAATCAACGGAGTTGGTGAAAACATTCTTGCAGGAATTCTTGCGGAGATGGGAGACATCAGCAGATTTGATGATGTAAAGGAAATCCAGAAACTAAGTGGAATGGGACTTGTAGCCTGCAGTTCGGGCAAGCATAAGGGGCAGACCAAAATCAGTCACAGAGGACGCAAGAGACTACGATACTGGCTGTTTCAGGCTGCCAAATCTGCAGTGGCACATGCAAATGAATTCAAACAGTTACATGTGTATTATACGACCAGAAGCAATAATCCACTGAAAAAGATGCAGTCTCTCATCGTGATAGCCTGCAAGATACTGCGAGTTATTTATACGATTCTGAATATCGGGACAAAGTATGATCCTGAGAGGATGCTGAAAGATATCCGATATCCGCAGAGTGATATGTCACAGGTAGCTGCATAAAAAAGAAACTAATATATTTACAGAGCCTTGCCGAACCTCTAGTAGGCTAGGGGGTGGGCAGGGTTCTGGATAAGAAACCCGTAAATGATGGAGTTTTATACAGAACTACATCCGCAACGAGACCAAACGGAGTAAATAGCGGTATTGCGTCCACTAATCTAATCAGTACCGTTATTAACGAAGTCAGGTTGGTAATTAATCAAACAAAAAACAAGAGCTGTAGCTGGCATCGGTTTTTACCGTGGGGCATGACCCCGTTTTGGAGCTTGGCTGGCACTCGGTGTATGAATAGATGGGACGAAGGAAGTTGGGACACGATCCCCTTAGACA
>ULQP01072432.1_pt1 | contig 29385 bp, 25 predicted proteins | sample 1954571 | NCBI WGS metagenome assembly ULQP01 (sample SAMEA4835657, study PRJEB28245) | human gut metagenome | biome: gut microbiome; material: fecal sample | place: Denmark | collected 2008 | reverse complement strand
CGGTCTATATACATTCCCGCCATCGTCACCATGTCGGAGGGAGACCAGCCCAGTTCCTCCAGTTGCTTGTCAAACTCCTCGTTGGACACAAGGTAGGCGGTTTCCGGATTGCGCACTTTTGCCTCGTATTCCAGCTTGTCTTTCTGCCTGCGGTATTCGTTCATGTCCAGCGTCTGTGTTTCAAGCAGTTTCGCTGTGCCTTGCACGACGGGCGACAGAATGCTGTTCACCGTACCGAGTACCACTGTCGGAAAGAACATGATGCACAGACCGACGGCGAACGGGCGGAGCATGGGGAACACGTCTATCGCTTCGGCTCTCGCCAGCGACTGCCATACCCGGCAGGCAACGTAGAACAATGCGCCCAGTCCGGCGATGCCTCTCGCCACGTCCGCCATGTCCCCGCACAGCGGCATCATCTGCTCGTAAAGCGAGCGCAAAATCTGATGAAGGTTGTCAAATTCCATAGGCTACCAGTATCTTTCGTCCATGTTCCCGTACAGTCCCATGATGCGGTCGAGGTCATTCTTCTTCTTCGCACGCAGGTAACTCACGCTGATGTTCTTGTTGGTATAGTAACCCACAAGGTTACGGTAACGCTTCATCTTGGAATAGCACCGCTCCACCACGTCCATGCGGTCCTTGTCGGTCATGGAGAGCGTGGTGATGTTCACCACGTTCTTTAAATCTGTCAGCACGTCGTTGCTCTCTTCCAACAGCTTCGTGTAGCCGAAGGCGATTGCCGACAGCTCTTCGGGGGTGAAGTTCCCGTCATGGAGCATCTTCTGGAAGTTGTTCACGTAGATGTCCGTGATGTCGCCCACCATCAGGATGGTCTGCTGTACCTTGCGGGCATCCTTGACGAGGTTGTTCACCGATTTGAGCGCATCGTAATATTTCTTGCCCTGCTGGTAGATTTTCACCGTTTCCTGAAAGTTGTTCACCATGTTGGTGGCGGTCTTCGAGGTGTGGACGATGTTCTTCGAGGCGTTGATGATGCCCTGCGCCAGATTGCCGGGGTCGCTCACCACCCATTGGGCGGAAGCCCTGCCTGCGAAAAGCAGGCACAGGCATACGGCGATTGCCATTCTTGTTTTCATACTCATATTCTTTGGATTTAGCGGTTGTACATTCTTATTCTTCTGCCGGGTTCTCCGGTTCGTGGCTTGCACGCACATAGTCCCCGTTCGGAGAGAAGGTCAGTACGTCGGTAGCCTCGTTATAGGACACGTCGATGCGGAATCCCGTGTTCATGAACAGGTTGCCGTTCTCCTCCTGCAGGAGGTAGGTTTCCGGTTTCAGCCTGCGGCGGATGCCGCTCCGCTTGAACACCGTCACCTTGTAGGCTTCGCCCTCCTTGTAGATGAGCACGTCGGGCTTTCCCTCCATGCTTGTCCAGTTTCCGCACAGTTGGTCGCGGCGGTTATCCGCCATATCGCAAGATTGCAGCATCACGACTGCCAATCCTATTAAACACTCGCTGATTTTCAGCATCTTCATTCTTGAAATACTCATACGCTTTTCTTTTTTCGTTGATAAATCTGTTTTATTGATTGCTTATTGTCTGTTTCTCCGCCTTTCGGCAAGCTGCCGGATGGCGGCTTCGATGTCGCCGCCCAGCTGCTCCGCCAGACGGTACACCTCCACCTTCTCCGTTTCCTCGGTGGTGTATGCCAGATACTCTTCCGCGCTCACCTCGGTGGCATAGACTGCCGACTGCGTGCCGCCCAAGCCTATCCATACTTCCTTGTAGAGCCGTGAGGGGTTGTTCGCCATGTTGATGGAGAGTATCTGCGACTTCTCCTTTTCCGTCAGTCCGAGCAATGCCTGAATCTGGTCGAACTTGTTCATGTACTTTCTTTGGTCGAGAAGTATCTTGCAGTCCGAGTTGTTGATGATGCTCTCTTTGACAACGGGGGAGGAAATGATGTCGTCCACCTCCTGCGTCACCACGATTGCCTCACCGTAATATTTTCTGACCGTCTTGTACATATAGCGCAGATATTCAGCCATGTTCGCCGAAGAAAGAGCCTTCCAAGCCTCTTCCACTATCAGTTGTTTCCGCACCCCTTTCAGCCGTCGCATCTTGTTGATGAAAGCCTCCATGATGATGATGGTAACTACCGGGAACAGTTCACGGTTTTCCTTTATACTGTCAATCTCGAAGACGATGAACCGCTTGCCCAGCAGGTCGATGTTCTCCGTGGAGTTGAGCAGGAAGTCGTATCGTCCGCCCCGGTAATACTGCCGCATGGTGGTCAGCATGTTGTCGATGTTGAAGTCCTCCTTCTCCACCTTTATCTCACGCTCCGCCAGTTCCCTGCGGTAGTCGTCACGCATGTACTCGTAGAAGGTGTTGAATGAGGGCACGATGCTCCTGTCCGCCTTGATACGTTCGATGTAGGCGTTCACCGCACTGCCCAGTTCACCGCTCTCCGTTTTCGTCACCTTGTCGTCCTCCGACTTCCAGAGCGTCAGCAGCAGCGTCTTGATGCTGTCTTTCTTCTCCACGTCGAACACGCAGTCATCAGTGTAGAACGGATTGAAGCTGATGGGCTTCTCCTCCGTGTAGGTGAAATACACGCCGTCAGCGCCGCCCGTCTTGCGCCGTATCATCTCGCACAGTCCCTGATAGGAGTTTCCCGTGTCCACCAGTACCACGTGCGTGCCCTGCTCCCAATACTGCCTCACGAGGTGGTTCATGAAGAAGGACTTGCCGCTTCCGCTGGGACCCAGCACGAATTTGTTTCTGTTGGTCGTGATGCCTTTTTTCATCGGCAGGTCGGAAATATCGAGGTGCAGCGGTTTTCCCGTAAGCCTGTCCACCATCTTGATGCCGAAGGGCGAGAGCGAGCTGCGGTAGTTGGTTTCCTCCGTGAAGAGGCACACCGCCTGCTCGATGAAGGTGTGGAAACTCTCCTCCGCAGGGAAGTCCGCCGCATTGCCGGGCATGGCCGCCCAGTAGAGTGTCGGGCAGTCGATGGTGTTATGGCGCGGCACGCACTCCATGCTTGCCAGCAGGCTTCCCACATCGTTCCTGATATGCTTCAGCTCCTCCGCGTCATCGCTCCACGCCATGACGTTGAAGTGCGCCCGTACCGAGGTCAGCCCGTAGGACCGGGCTTCGTTCAGGTATTGGTCTATCCACTCGCGGTTGATGCTGTTGCTCCTTGAATAGCGGGAGAGCGACTGCATGTTGCGGGCGGACTTCTCGTACCTCTGCAGGTTCTCCTCGCTGTTGTCGATAATCACATACTGGTTGTAAATGTGGTTGCACGGCAGCAGCAGCCCCACGGGGGAGGCGAAGGAGAGGCGGCAGTCCGAGCGGTCGGTGGACAGCCGCTCGTAACGGGTGTCTGTCGCCACCGTGCCGGGCAGGTCTTCCGCGTCGGAAAGGGTGTGCAGGCACAGCCGGTTGTCGCCGATGCGCATCTCCCTTGCGGAAAGCTCGATGTCCTGCAACGTGGCGTTATCTTCGGGCAGGAGCGAGAAGTACCGCTCCAGCAGCCCGGCTTTGCCGTCCGTCCCCACTATCTCGTCGGTGGAGAGGCGGCGCAGCCTGACAAAACCGCTGTCGTTCATGATGCGCTCGAACTGTTCCGTCGCCTCCATGAACTTCGCGGCGGTTTCCCTGTCCAGCTCCTTCGGGATGATATGCCCCCGGCACAGTGTGCTGAAATTGCTCTGCATACGGTTGCGCTCCCTTGTCGTCTTGGTCAGGTAGAGGTAGCACGTGTGCTTCAGGTACGGACGCTCGTTGAAGTGACGCTCGAAGCTCCGCGAGAGGAAGCTCATGTCGTTCTTCTCCAGTTCCGGCTTATACCGTTCCTTGATGAACCAGTCCTGCTTGTGGACGACGGAGAAATCCGGCAAGACCTTGATCGCCTTGCACCAGCAGCCGTGTATCGCCTCGTACTCCGCGCTTGTCACGGTATAAAGCTCCGGCAGTTCCACCTCGAAAGCCACCGTGATGTCGGCATCCTTGGAGATGATGCAGCCGTGTTCCACTGCCAGCAGCGGGAACCTGTTTTCCAATGTAGTCATTTTCGATGTATTTCTCATGCAGTTTCTTCCTTTCGTTTACGTGTGAATAATCGGGTGATCCGCCGCCGGTTGATAAGGTATCGGGGATGGCTCCGTGCCGCTCCCAACTTCATCAGCCCGTGTTCGCCGTACCGGGCATTCAGTGCGAAGGTCTGCCATACGAGGATGGAGGACGATACCGCACCGAAGCCGATACATATCCACTGGCCGATGCCGACCATGTAGAGGATGACGAACAGGACGAAGAGAGCCAGCAGTCCTCCGCAGAAGATGAAGAGGTACTGGGCTTTCAGTCCCTTGAACTCGACCGGACGGCCGATACCCTTGTTTATCGGGTATTCAGCCATACATTATCATATTAAAGGAAGAATGAGCGCAGGATGGTGGCGGCTACAATCAGGAAGATGCACGCACCGAACCAGCTTGCGGCGGTCTTGGAGGTGTCGGGGTCTCCTGACGAGAATTTTGAATAGACTTTCACGCCCCCGATAAGACCGATCACCGCGCCGATGGCGTAGATGAGTTTCGTGGCGGGTTCAAAATACGAACTCACCATCGAGGTGGCTTCCGTGATGCCTGCAAGACCGTTTCCCTGAGCGGAAGCGGTAGCGGTGGCGGCGATCATAAGTGCCGCAGAGATGATAAACTTTTGTCTGATGTTCTTGTTCATAAACTGTTCTTGTTTTGTGCCGTCGAAAGGGTGGATGGTCCTTTTTCGGGCGGTTGATACTTGATTACTTTACTTTGGTTTAGTGGTAGCCCGTTTGTTTCTACGGACTTGGGTGTGTCCGTTGCGGATTGGCTGTACCTTGTACTGCCGTGCGCATGGTGTGATACAGTCTTACGTTTTCATTTCCATTCTTTTTAGTCGTTATACATAGTTTCGGAAATCGAACTCCTCGATATTGTCGGGAATCACAAACACCTTTTCCTTTTGGCGTGTCACTGTCATGTTCACCGTGTCCACGAAAACAGACATCGCCTTTGCAAGCCTCTCGCTCATCGCTTCATCGGTCAGGCGTTCCGTTATCCTTGTGAAAAGCTCTGTTCCGTCCAGTTCCGTCATGACCTTCCCGGCGTGTCGCATTTCCTCATCGGATGGTGAATCTTTCCGTATGGCGCGTACTGCTATGTCAATATCCTCGAAACTGCTTCCCGAAGCCTGCTTTTTGTCCGGTTCTTCGTCCTCCGGATCATCCTCTCCGTACTCCAGTTCCGAAGGTGAAATGCTCATGAAGGTCTCATCGAGCTTGTCTTCGGGTATTTGTCGCGGACGGGAAGCGGTTTCCGTGTTTCCGTCGTCAAAAGTAGCCTCTTCCTCCGACAGCTCAATGCCTTTTTCTGAAGTGGCAGCTTCCTGCGTCGGTATGGCAGTCTTTGTCCGGGTTGGAGCCATCTTGAAACGGCTCTTGCCGATGATGTCCGAGGTATCTGTGGGAGGCGTTTCCTTATCCTTTTCCTGCTCTGCCACCGTACTGTCCAATGACCGCCACAGACCGGCAATGTGTCTGAAGAAACGGATAAGTTTCGTTTCCATGATGCGGTCGTAGAGCAACAGGGACAGAAACCACACGTTGCAGGCAACCGATACGATTAAAAACACCTTTGTCATAGTTTCACTTTTTTGGCGTTTTCAATCTGCTCCGTGTACTGTGTCCCGTATTGTCGGAAATGGTCTCGGAGGATGTTGTCCACGAACTTGCCGATGCTTAAGCCGTTTCCCATTCGACTGGCAACGATGGCGACTTTCTCATGGATCTCGCGGCTGATGTATATACATTGCCGCGTTTTGATTTCCGATGCTTGCAGGAAAGTCGAGAGCGGTTTGTCTCTGCTTTTATCCTTGCGGAAGTCACCGCCGGTATTTTCCTGATTGTAGTCGGTTGTACACTTTGCTGCACGGGCAGCGGTTCTCTCTCTCTTTTCTGTTTGCAGGCAGTCTGCCTGACGGTTCTTCTTTGTTCTTTTCATACTTTTTTTGTTGTTTATTGGGTGTTTATAGGTTATAGGATTCCATATGCCGTTTGAACGATTCGGCTATCTCGTCTTGGAACAGCGTGAAATGGTGTGTCAGCACGTTGTCAAGAAAAGCCGCGATAGTCACCTCGTTGCCTCCGATTACATGAAGCATTTTCTGTATGCGGTCGTGGTATTCCTTGCGGATATATACTTGCTTGCCGAGCCTTGCCGTTACATTGGACCCGCACATGAATACCGTATCATAATCCGGTTTTTCCAGCTTGCCGTTCCTGCGCCTGCGTTCCGGTTCCTCTTTGTAGTGCGGGACAGGCAAGGAAACGGCTGCTTCTTGTGTCGCTTCTTTCGGAGGTGGAGAAGGTGCGTTTCCACCCGCACTTCTCGCTTCCGGTGGAATGCTTGTATCATCCAGCCGGAACGAGTTGATTACGGCTTCGCTGTCGATGTCCTCGATTCTTGTTTTCTTTGCCATGATATTCAGCTTTTAATGATACCGAGAATCTCATCCGCAAGTTTGTCAAGGTTACTGCCGCGTATCAGCGTCTTGTCCGCAGGGAAGGCTGTGGATCGGAATACCGCCTTGCGTTCTGCCGCCGTTTCCTTGCGAAAACGCTTGCTATCAGGCAGGTATGTTTCCAAAATAGGCAGGGCGAACTCGGCACAGACCTTGTCGTATGCCTTATACAGTTCTGTCTTTTCGCGTCCGTCCACCATGTTCCACACGAGATAAATCCCTTTGATGCCGGACTTGCCCGTACTTATCATCTGTTCGTTGATGACAGTGGCGAACTTGATGGAACTCTCCATCACCACACGGTCGGCGATGATGGGCGTGAAGATATAGTCCATTTTGGAAATGGTCTGTACCACGTCGGCGTTGTTGATGGTTCCCGGCAGGTCGAAGAACACGAAATCGAGGTCGGGCTGCGCTTCTACCAGATTTTCGGCGGTGCTTATCGCGTCTTCCGCACGGCTGCATCTGATTGGGTACGGATTTTTCTTCAGCCGCTTGAGCTGCTCATACGCCAGCACCTTGTAATGCTCATCCTCCATGACGGCTTTCATGTCACGCTTGCGCATATCATGGATGCTGTACTGCGGAAAATCGCAGTCCACTACGGCTACGTTATAGCCTTTCACATAGTGCAGGTAGCTTGCCACAAGCACTGTCAGGGTTGTCTTACCCGCTCCACCTTTCTGCGTGGAGATTGCCACATAAGTTGCTTCTTTCATTTGTCTGATAATTTATTTGGTTATACATCTGTCCGGTAGCGGTAGCGTATTGCCATTCATACATACGCACGCACTTCCATTTATTTATTCACTCTTTAATCCGGCTGTGCCTGCGGGCATTCATCGGTCTGTCCAATCACCCACGCCTTTATCCGTCCGCATGGACGTGTGCTTGGAAAACCGGCTGAATATGTACACCTGTTTTCATCCGTTTGGATTGATGTCCGAACATCTGGCGGAAGGAGTGTATTTTCAGTCCCACATCCGAATCACGCTGCAAATAAACAATGAATTTTCAGTACTTGTATCACTTCTCCGGCAAGTGGCAGCATGTTGCGCCGATTGGCACCATTCGGCACACTTACGCCTCTGTCAGACACGGATTTATCACCCTAACTTTGCACCCGAACGGCAGGGTACGCAGCCGGTGGCGCAGCCCGGAGTTTGAAAGGTATTCCCCCCAATCCGTCCGGAGGCGGATTTTTATGTTCACCTGAACATAGCAAGGTATGTTTTCAGCCGCTCAAAATATTTTGAGCATCCCGGAAAACGCCTTGCCCTTGCAGGGGGCGGGCTTCCCCTCCGAAGTCGGGAAGCCTTTCAAACCTGCGGTGTCTGTGCCCGGAAGCAGCGGCTTATGCCGTCAAACCGCTAAATCCAAAGTAATATGAGTGAAAAAAGAAGAAACAAAGGCGGGAGAAATCCCAAGCTCGATCCGGCGGTGTTTCGCTACACCGTCCGTTTCAACGAAGAGGAACACAACCATTTCCTCTCCATGTTCGAGAAATCGGGTGTTTACGCCAAGTCGGTTTTCATCAAGGCGCACTTCTTCGGGCAGCCTTTCAAGGTGATGAAAGTGGACAAGACGCTGGTGGACTACTACACCAAGCTGTCCGATTTTCATGCGCAGTTCCGCGCTGTCGGCACGAACTACAACCAAGTCGTGAAGGAATTGCGTTGCCATTTCTCCGAGAAAAAGGCGATGGCGTTGCTCTACAAGCTGGAAGGGCAGACCGTGGAACTCGTGAAACTGAGCTGTCAGATTGTGGAACTTTCAAAAGAGCTGGAGGCGAAATGGTCGCAAAAATCAGTGTAGGAAATTCGTTGTACGGCGCACTCGCCTACAACGGGGAGAAGATTAACGAAGCGAAAGGGCGGCTGCTCACCGCCAACCGCATCTACAATGACGGTTCGGGAACGGTGGACATCCATAGGGCTATGGAGGATTTTCTATCCTTCATGCCCGCACAGTCGAGGGTGGAGAAACCGGTGGTGCATATATCTCTCAACCCGCACCCGGAGGATGTGCTGACCGATACGGAGCTTCAGGACATCGCACGCGAGTATCTGGAAAAGATGGGCTACGGCAACCAGCCGTATCTTGTGTTCAAACACGAGGACATCAACCGCCACCACCTGCATATCGTGACGGTCAGGGTGGACGAAAACGGCAGGAGCATCGACACCCGAAACAATTTCTACCGCAGCAAGCAGATTACACGTGAGCTGGAACAGAAGTACGGGCTTCACGATGCGGAACGCCGGAACCACCGTCTTGATACACCGCTGCACAAGGTGGACGCTTCGGCAGGCGATGTGAAGAAGCAGGTAGGGAACACGGTCAAGGCGTTGAACGCGCAGTACCGTTTCCAGTCGATGGGTGAATACCGTGCCCTCCTTTCCTTGTATAATGTGACGGTGGAGGAAGCGCAGGGCAATGTGCGCGGAAGGGAGTATCATGGGCTGGTTTATTCTGCCACCGATGATGCTGGCAACAAGGTGGGCAACCCTTTCAAGTCCTCGCTCTTCGGAAAGGCTGACGGCTATGAAGCCGTAGAGAGGAAATTTGCCCGTTCCAAACAGGAGATTAAAGACAGGAAGCTCGCCGAAATGACGAAACGCACCGTCCTTTCTATTCTCGCCGATACGTATGACAAGGAAACATTCGTTTCCCGGCTCAAGGAGAAAGGGATTGATACGGTGTTGCGCCATACGGAGGAAGGGCGCATTTATGGAGCCACTTTCATCGACCACCGCACGGGAAGTGTGCTGAACGGCTCACGCATGGGCAAGGAACTTTCCGCCAATGCCTTGCAGGAACACTTCACGCTGCCTTATGCCGGACAGCCGCCGCTCACGCTTTCCATTCCGGTGGAAAACGGGGAAGATATGTGCGGGCCGGCCGTTTCCGGGCATGATGACACGGATGGCGGTATGGGTTTGCTCTCTCCCGAAGGTCCGGCGGTGGATGCCGAGGAGGAAGCCTTCATCCGGGCGATGTGGCGCAAGAAGAAAAAGAAGAAGCGCAAGGGCTTGGGAATGTAACAGAAGTATCAACAATTAAAAATTTTCAACGTATGTCACAACAAGAAGACGATTTGAGGGCACTGGCGAAAATCATGGATTTCCTGCGTGCAGTGAGTATTATTTTAGTGGTCATGAACGTGTACTGGTTCTGCTATGAAGCCATAAGTCTGGGGGGCGTGAATATCGGCGTGGTGGATAAAATCCTGATGAACTTTGACCGCACGGCGGGGCTGTTCCATTCCATCCTCTACACGAAACTGTTTGCCGTCCTCCTGCTTGCCCTGTCCTGTCTGGGCACAAAGGGAGTCAAGGGAGAGAAAATCACTTGGCAAAAGATATGGGCGGTGCTTGCCGCCGGGTTCGTGCTCTTTTTCCTGAACTGGTGGATACTGGCTTTGCCGCTCCCGGTGGAAGCGGTCGCGGCTCTGTATATCCTTACTATCGGCACAGGCTATGTCTGCCTGATGATGGGCGGTCTGTGGATGAGCCGCCTGCTGAAACACAACCTGATGGATGACGTGTTCAACAACGAGAACGAGAGCTTCATGCAGGAAACACGGCTTATCGAAAGCGAGTATTCGGTCAATCTGCCCACTCGCTTCTACTACAAGAAGCGTTGGAACAACGGCTGGATAAACGTGGTGAACCCGTTCCGTGCCTCCATCGTATTGGGCACGCCGGGCAGCGGAAAGTCCTATGCGGTGGTAAACTCTTTCATCAAGCAGCAGATTGAGAAGGGCTTCTCGATGTATGTCTATGATTTCAAATTCAGTGACTTATCGACCATTGCCTACAACCATCTGCTCAACCACCCGGAGGGATACAAGGTGAAGCCGAAGTTCTATGTGATAAACTTCGATGACCCGCGACGCAGCCACCGCTGCAATCCCATACACCCGGATTTTATGGAGGATATTACGGACGCTTACGAGAGCGCGTACACCATCATGCTCAACCTCAATAAGAGTTGGGTGCAAAAGCAGGGCGACTTCTTTGTGGAATCACCTATCATTTTGTTTGCCAGTATTATATGGTATTTGAAAATCTATCAGAACGGCAAATACTGTACGTTCCCTCATGCCATTGAGTTCCTGAACCGCCGTTATGAGGATATTTTTCCGATACTGACCTCTTACCCGGAACTGGAAAACTACCTCTCACCGTTTATGGATGCGTGGCTCGGTGGAGCAGCAGAGCAGCTCATGGGGCAGATCGCTTCGGCAAAAATTCCACTGTCGAGGATGATTTCCCCGCAGCTCTATTGGGTCATGTCCGACAGCGAGTTTACGCTGGACATCAACAATCCCGAAGAGCCGAAAATCCTCTGTGTCGGCAACAATCCCGACCGTCAGAACATCTACGGGGCGGCTCTCGGTCTGTATAATTCCCGTATCGTGAAGCTCATCAACAAGAAGGGGATGTTGAAGTCGTCGGTCATCATTGACGAGCTGCCCACGATATACTTCAAGGGGTTGGACAACCTTATCGCCACCGCACGAAGCAACAAGGTTGCCGTTTGTCTGGGCTTTCAGGATTTCAGCCAGTTGGTGCGCGACTATGGCGACAAAGAAGCCAAAGTCGTGATGAACACCGTCGGCAATATCTTCTCCGGTCAGGTGGTGGGCGAAACCGCCAAGACGCTTTCGGAACGCTTTGGAAAGGTGTTGCAGAAAAGGCAGTCCATCTCCATCAACCGGCAGGACGTTTCCACCTCCATCAACACGCAGATGGATGCGCTTATCCCGCCGAGCAAGATTTCCGGCTTGACGCAGGGAATGTTTGTCGGTTCGGTGTCTGACAATTTCAACGAGCGCATTGAGCAGAAGATTTTCCATTGTGAGATTGTCGTGGATGCCGAAAAGGTGAAGCGTGAGGAGAAAGCCTATAAAAAAATACCCGTCATTACCGACTTCACGGACGAGGACGGCAATGACTGCATGAAGGAAGCGGTGCAGGCGAATTACAGGCGCATCAAGGAGGAAGTGAAACAAATCGTGAAAGACGAGCTGGAACGAATCGCTGGTGACGAGAACCTGAAACATCTGTTGCAGCAGAAATAACAGATTGGCGACAAAATAAAGGGCGGTGCAAGTTTGATACCTTGCTCCGCCCTTTGTCTTAATCCTGATTTTCAGAAATTTCCTCCTTAAGCAATTTGTTTATGGTCGTTATCGTATGGGTCTGAAAGTAGTTTTTCAGCTCGGCATCATCTTTCAGAAGTATGCCGCATTCTTCATCATAAGTTCCTATGATGTACTTTTTTAGTTCGGAGAAACTGTCCGCAAACGGTATCTGTCTGTTTTCCTGCCAGTATTCGGTTGTGACTTCGGTGATAAACGCTTTCAACACGGCTTTTTCTTCTTTGCCCAGTTTTTTGAAACGTATAGTTTCACGGTTCACGGGTAACGACTCCGGAAAAATATCCTCCGGATTCTTGCCGCTACGCATGGCTGACATACAACTCTTGCAGATATGCCGGGCGTGTCCCTTTCCGCTGAATTTCTCGTTCGCCTTGTAGTCGCCACAGATACGGCAATAGTGTCCCTGCTGTTTTTTCTTCTTCTTCGCCATATGATTCTATTCTGACATCTTTTTCCAGATCGGTTCCTCTTCCCAACGGTTGAAGAAACCTATTTTGTAGATGGGCACATCCGCATATTCCTTAAACAATGCCAGTAACTTCTCCTTGAACGTATGTCCCTCGTCTATGGCATTGCAGAGGTATAGCATGGCTGTAATCACATAGAACGGTTTTTTCTGCTGTACCTCGGTCAACGGGCGGGAAAGCCATGCCATTCGCGGATTGCGGATTTCACAAGGGCGTTTGACCATATTCCGGCTCCATACTCTGGAATGGTGCGCGATGATGTTGCGCATGTATGAAATGGCTTCCAGCCATCCCGACAGTTCACTGTGTAAATTTAACCCCATATCATTGGCTATTGCCGATTTTTCGGGCAACTGGTGGTTGAGGTTCTTGTATATCTTGGAAAGTGTGCCGAATGTGGCCACCTCAAATATAATCCACGCATCCGGGTATTCGTCAAGTATCCTTTCTCCGTCTGTATTCGTAATGAAATGCTTGCGCTTGTAGTCCTTCACGAATATCTCGTTGCTCCGCAAGAACTCTTCCATCAGTTCTTTGAGGTGCTGGGCATGGAAAGCGGCATCCGCAAACAGTTCCGGGTCACGATACCAAAGTCCTCCGTAAGACTGTGACAGATGATAAATCATCTTTGTACGCAGGGTGATCTCTATTGTTTCGATGGCATCGAATAAGATAAGGCGCAGTTCTTTATCAAAATAATAGCGTGTGACGACATCTTGCAGATCGGAATCAGGCTGGAACAGATGACGGGTCTTGTCATACTGCATATCCCACCAATAGCCTTTCAGACGATAGTAGCTGATATGGGCCAGATGCCGGGCGGCAAAAATTTCATCCCCGACAATCATCCCCCTTTGTTTGAGCAGTTCTATTTGTTCTTCAATGGAACGTGATTTCTTGTTTGCCATACCGTTATAAAAAAGAATGACCCGCCGGCAGATCTTACGGTATGCCAAACGGGTACTGTTATCGTTGAACACGGTCTGAGCCGCATATCTTCTCAATTCATTTGCAAAGGTAAGCCTTTTTTGCGTAACGCACAAGAAATAAGTTGCTTTTTATTCAAGATAATGGACGCAAATTCTTCAAGAACAGCTATCTTCTTTTCAATTCAGCTTCCTCATCCCTTCTTATCCGCTCGTTCAGCTTCTCCTGCATTTGTTCGAGAAAATGCGTGTGGCTGATTGTTTTCCTGCGTTTGATGTCGATGTAGAAGCGGTAGCAGTCTTTGGCTTCGACACCGAAAATCCGGTACAGCAGCGGGGCAAGCTGTTTGAGCGGCATCTCACCGTTGTTGATGCAGCCCATCTCATAGATGCCGTAGATAAGTTCCACAAGGTCGATGGCGTTGCCCGTCCATTGAAGCGGCGGAGCGGGATTCTCGGATGGCGTTTCGGCTGAGGAGTGGAGGTTGGATAGTGGTGGCACTTGGGGTGTGGAAAGGAACTTCTTCATCTTGTGCACGAAAGCGAGGGCTTTGCGGATATACAGGTGCGGAACTCCGTCCGCTTCCTCTCCGTATAGTTTGTTGTGAAACTGCAACTCCGTTTCTGCAAAAGCAAGAGCAAGGACGGCATGGCGCAGATCCGCTCCGCTTACGCACAGTTGAATCACCCTGTCGGTAAAGTCCCTGTAAGCCGGGTACAGCTCGTTATGGCTGCACGCTTCATCTATCTGACGGAAGAAGTCCGTTTGTGTCAATACGATATATTCCATTTGTCGTTTGATTTACTGTTATACACTCGGTTATCGGGTGTGCGCACATAAATCATTATGACAAACGAAGTTCCGTTCTATGCCAAATTAGGTCATCAGAATCATATCTACCTGAAGGACAATGGTATATTCCCAAAACTTTTTCAATCCGCTTTTTGACGGCTTCAAAAAGGAGAAATTTATTTTACGGATGATTTACGAAATGGATAAAGATATTTAATCCCTGACAGTTATGCCGTGCTATCCAATTTTGCGGAAAACGGTCTGTACGATGCCGTCCTTGCGTATTTTCGTGGAGGTGCATTCCCATTCCGTCTTTGCCAACTGAGGCTGGTACAGCCGTCTGCCGGTATAAAGCATGACGGGAACGGTATAAGTGATTATTTCGTCTATCAGGTACATCCGCAGCATACCGTTGATGATGCTTGCGGTTACGGGAGTCGCTTCTATGAAATAGGTTGCATCTTCGTAATCCTTGCATTTCTTTCCGTCGATCAGCATGGAGAGCGAGGCGTTCTCGTCCATCGGGAAGGTGGCATTATTCAGCCACTCCGCTGTTTCTTCACCGAGGGAAGGGTATCTTTCAGCATAATCCTCCACCATATACCCCTCTATGGATTGGACGATGAGCAGTTGAAATCTTGCCATATATTCCGGTCTTTAAGTTCTGACCGGAAGCCGTCCAAAAAAGAAGCGTGCAAACACGCTACTTCAAGTGTAGGCTCTGGTAAGCCCCTAAACGAAATACGCGAATGCACGCTATGCCAAGGCATAGCATAAGCATCACGCAATTAGCTTCGTTTAGTTTCAATTTACCAGATTTACACTTGAAACGTCTTGCGGTCTTATGTCTATATATAGACAAGCTGAAAAGATTAGCTTCTCAGCCTGCTATCTTCTATGTTTATGCGAAAGCGGTTTTCCCATCCTCGCAATCTGAATACAAAGATACTCCTTTTTCGTGGAATATCTGTCACTTTATATCTGTTTTCTGTTCTATATTATACTGTTCCAACTTTTTATAGAGTGTGGGAACGGATATTTCGAGCAGCCGGGCGGCTTGCCGTTTGTTGCCTCCGGCTTCCCTCAATGCCTTTCTGATACGCTCTTTCTGCATTCTGTCGTCCACCAACGCAAACTCGGAAGAACATTCCGTTTCCCCTGCATCCAATCCCAAGGCATCGGCAGCAATCAATCCTTCTCCCGTCAGCAGCACGGCGGATTGTATCGTCTGCCTCAGTTCACGCACATTGCCTGTCCAACTATGGTTGTATAGCATTTTCCTGGCTTCTTCATCGAAACCGGTTACAGACTTTTTTAATGTCGTATTCATCTCGTGCAGGAAGAACTCCGCCAACGGCAGTATGTCTTCGGGACAATCCCTGAGCGGGGGAATTTCGATTATGAACTCGCGAAGGCGGTAGTACAAGTCCCTGCGGAACCGCTTTTCCTCTATCGCCGTCTCCAAATCTTCGTTGGTGGCGGAGATGATCCGCACATCGGCAGTCTTGTCCTTGCTTCCGCCCACGGGACGGTAGGTCTTGTTCTGTATGGCCCGGAGTAACATCTGCTGTACTTCCAACGGAAGGTTGCCTGTCTCGTCAAGAAAGAGCGTGCCGCCGTCGGCTTCGGCAAAGTAACCGTCCCTGCTCCCGGTCGCACCCGTGAACGCGCCTTTCTCGTGTCCGAAGAGGGTGGATGCAGCCAACGAGGGAGTCAGTACGCTGCAATCCACCGCCACGAAAGACTTGTCCGCCCGGTCGCTTTGCTCGTGTATCTTTCGTGCAATATGGTCTTTGCCCGTGCCGTTCTCACCCAATATCAACACGCTGATGTCGGTAGGGGCGACCAATTTGATGCGGTGTCGTATCTTGCGGAACGCTTCGCTTTCCCTGTCGTATATCTTCTCTTTCTTCGATGCGGATTGAGCCTGCCGTTTCCAAAGCGCAAGCAGCCTCGGCAGCAGTTCCGTTTCCAATACCCGTTTGCTGATATAGTCCTCTGCTCCTGACTTCATCGACCTGACGGCGGTAGGCACTTCATCGTAGTCCGTCATGATGAAGAAAGGGTTGCGGTGTCCGGCTTTACGCATATGCTTCAATAGCTCTATCCCGTCCCCGTTCGGGAAACGCAGGTCGGAGAGAATGATGTCGTCCGGCTCTATTTTGAGCAAGGCTTTCTTGGCGGCTTGAAGACTATACAGTTTTTCAACAGGCACACCCGATTTGGCAAAGAGGTTGCCTGCATAGTCGCAATAGACAGGGTTGTCGTCGATGATGATTACCTTTCCCATAAACCCTCCTTCGTCTTTTGAGCCAACCGGATGATATGCGCCCCGTTATCCAGAACTGCCTGCACTTTTTCATCCAGCGATGTTTCATCGTATTGGGGCAGGTGTATCAAGTCATAGAGTTCCCTGAGCGGTCGGGCTACGTTTAGAAGCATCCACGAGCTGCGCAGGTGGTGTATAAGGATGTCCAACTCTGCCATATCCCTTTTCTCAAAGGCTTCGCGCATTTGCTTCATTTCTTTCTCCGTTTCGGTTATCAGCCGTTCCAATATTTCCTCCTTGTTGCCGTATGCCAGCAGTGTGGATAGGTCTATCTCCTGCCGTTGTTCCGTGAAGTTTATGCAGGAGGTGATGGCGAGTGCCGCCTCATCGGACGAGAAAGGTTTGAACAGGCAGCCGCAGAATCCGGCGGCGAGCAGTTCAGCCTCCGCACTCCTGTCTATAGCGGTGGAGACGATAATCGGGATGTTCCGTGAGTTTCCTATATCCGAAGTACGCAACAGTTCCATCACCTCATAGCCGTTTATGTCCGGCATCTTCAGGTCGGTTATCAGCAGGTCGTAATTCTTGCCGCGTATCCGCTCCAACAGTTCACGGACATTGCGGCAGGTATCGCACTCTATCTTTTGGCGGGTAAGCATATCCCGTGTCATGGAGAGCAACACCTCGTCGTTGTCGAGTATCAATGCGGATATGTTGCGCAGCGGTTGTACGGCAGGCACATTGCCTTTGTCGGAGGCGGTGTCCTCCGCCCGTCCGAGAGGCAACCGTACACAGAAACGGCTGCCTTTGCCCGGTACGCTGTCCAACGACAGCTCGCCTTTCATCAACTCCACTAACTCACGGACAATCGTAAGTCCCAAACCGAAGCCGTCCTGTGTGGCAGCATTAGTCAGCCGCTCGAAGGGACGGTATATCCTCTCTTGTTGTTCTTCGCTTATTCCGCTGCCCGTATCTTCCACGGTCATTGCAAATGTACCGTCCAGATAGACGACCGACAATGAAATCATGCCATGTTCCGTGAACTTGACGGCATTGGAGAGAAGATTGCTGCCGATGCGGAGTATCAGGTCTTTGTCTCCTGTCACTACTTCATTCTCGCAGTTCTGCACTTGGAAAGCAAGTCGTTTCGCTTCCGCTTGCGGGGTAAACTCCGTATGCAGCGTGTCGGCTATGCTTTTCAGTTGGAAAGGTTTCGGATCTGTCTTTTCCTTGCCGTTGTCCAACCGGAAATAGTTCATCAGGTTGTCGAGCAGGGAGGACATACGCCCTGCCGACTGACGGATAGAACCGAGATGCCGCAGCCGGTCCGCTTTCTTGTCGTTTTCGATAAGTTCCGCATTGCCTGCTATGGCGGCAAGCGGTGTGCGGAGTTCATGCGCGATTGTCTGGATGGTACGCTTCCTTGCTTCAACTAGGCGTCTGTTTTCTTCTATATTGTCCTGTAGCTTCTTGACTGTATCTTCCAGCCGTTTTTTCGCCCTTGTCTTTTCGTGCAAGTCCTTCTGGATAATCAGGTAGGAAAAGGCGAGCAGCATGATGGCGGAGATAATCAGCCAAGTGATGATACGCGTAGAGCGGTCATAGGAGTCTTGAAGATGTCGGGATTTGGCTTCGAGGACACGCTCCGTCTGATTGTTCATTGTGTTTATCAGGGTGCGGAGCTTGCGGTTAAGTGCCTTGTTGTGACGGCATAGACTATCAGCGTAGGTATCAATGGCTTCCTGCCGTTCTTCCTGCATGGATTGTAGTTCCTTGTTCAATGCGTGGAGTGTGGCGGAGGCGGAAGGTGTTACATACACCGTCTCTTTTGCGCCGAAAAATCCGGCGACACCCTTTTTCTTGCGGGTCACGGTTTTGGTCTTGGCTTCTTCCGGCAACCGGGTAAGCAGCAGGACATCGGAACTGTCCTGTCCCTTGAATAGTTGCATGATTTGGCGCAGGTGCTCTTCCTTGCTTGCCAACAAATGGCGGAGCGTATCTATCTGCACACGGCTGACAAACTCCTCGCTGCCGCTCTGCATGGTTTGCAGCATGGTATCGACCCGCAGACGGAGCGAACGATAATCCTCGAAATCTTCCTTCTCCCAAGCAATGGCAGTTTCGCCGCGCATGGCAAGGAGAGTGATATACCTGTGGGCGGTATTCACATCGTGCTGCACCCGGTGGATGCGTTTCATTTCGGATTCTATCCCGACCACCCGGTTCCGCTCATATAGCAAAGTGGCGGCCATGCTTCCTATGACCGCCACCAATATCACATATCCGGCAAGGATTTTATGTTGTAAGGAAATTTGTTTCACTTGTTTTTTTATTATGACAAACCTCGATCTGATGCTGTTGGCCTGCTGACACATAGACTTGATATTTAGCCGTCTGGTTGTTGGAGTAAGTTTTCTTCCGTGGGATCGAAACCTTGCCTCTTATTTCGACTTTCACGATCCAACTGCTTGAAATGATATTTCTACGTTTGATTAGAATATCCAATGTCTCAACGCATTGTAAACTCCATTTTCATCAACAGCATCTGTTACATAGTCCGCAACGGCTTTTAGGGAATCGTTCGCATTTCCCATAGCCACACCGATATAAGCTCGTTCAATGATAGGAATATCATTGCCTCCATCTCCCAAAGCCATTGTTTCCTCTATATTGATGCCCTGATGGGCTGCGATAGCCAATAGCCCGTTTCCTTTGTTTACATTCTTTGCCGTAATGTCGGCAAAATCAGGGTGCCAACGGCTTGACTCACAACCCTGCAGTAATGGCATCAACTGCTCTTCCTCTGTCAAGGAGATTACAGGGGTAAGCTGTAAGATACGCTGATGGAGAATAGGTTCTATAGAGACATCCGTCTGTAAATTACGGACATTCAGCATCTCACAGAATATACTATCAGCATACGCATTATTGCGATACATTGCCAAGTCTTTTTCGCCTACGACCATACAGGGAAAATCCTTTTCGTCCGCCGAATTGATTACGGTGCGGACATCTTCTTCGGGTATAGGTAAGCAGGAGACGACTTCATCTTCAACAAAACAATAAGCTCCGTTAGCGGTGATGTAGCCGTCCACCAAATGTTTAATTTGGCTAATATTATTTATTAACGGAAAAGGACGTCCCGTAGAAATATATATCTTGATGCCTTTTGTTTTTGCTTGTACGATGGCATCTATAGTAGATTGCGGAATCCGATGTGTTTTGAAACTGACCAATGTTCCGTCAATGTCGAAAAATATAGCTTTAATCATTTTACATTATTAGGTTACTTTAAAATATGCGACTCATGATTATAATTGAATCAATACTTCGGTAAATTTTTACCGAAGTATTGATCTTATTTTATCTACAACTATTATAAAACAAAATCTTTCTTCTCATTTAGTCAATCGTATTTTTTCGTGGTAGAGATAATTTACGATAACCGGCTTGCCTTTTTCCGAGCGCCCGTAAGGCAAATCGTTTATTCTATATGGAAATCCCTGTGCCTTGGTGTATTGGGAAATGTCCTGTTCCAATGCCTGCCAGTAATAAAGCCTCTTCTTGTTGTATATTTCTTCGTATAACGGAAAGAGGTCGGGATGCTTCTCACGGATATACGTCATTATCCCTCCCTTGAACTGCCCGCGCAGATTCAGGTTTTCAAGCCATATCAAATCGGCATATCCTTTCACTTTCTTGATAATCGCCTTCACATCAGTTATTCCGGGGAATATGGGCGATACGAAACACACGGTACGGATGCCCGCCTCATAGACCTGACGCATTGCGTTCAGGCGACGTTCTATGCTCACGGCATTGTCCATATCCGCACGAAACCGCTCGTCAAGCGTATTGACCGACCATGACACCGTTACTTTTGGAAAAAGCTTCAACAGGTCGAGGTCGCGCAGGACAAGGTCGGACTTCGTGCATATCATAATCTCGGCGTTGCTCCCACGCAGCTCTTCGAGCAGCCTGCGGGTACGGCAAAATTGCTCCTCATACGGGTTGTAACCATCCGTCACGGAACCTATCACAATGCGCTCTCCGTCATATTTGTGCGGATTGGCTATCGGTTTCCAGTTCTTCACGTCCAGAAATGCGCCCCACGGCTCGGTATGTCTGGTGAAGCGTTTCATAAACGATGCGTAGCAATATTTGCAAGCGTGGGGACAGCCCACGTAAGGGTTGACCGAATATCCTCCGACCGGCAGTGCGGATTTGGTCATAACGCTCTGTACGTCTATTTCTTTGATTATTCCGGTATTCATTGTATGCGTTTTGTAAATTGTTCCGGCAGTTCTTGAATCATCCTTTCTTCGCCCATTATAGGCAGCAAATCCTCTTTCATAAACACGGGGACGCCCTGTATTTGGGCTTGGTCGGCAATGTGAAGCACCCATTCGAGACGGGAATCCACTTTACCTTTCCGATGTCCAGTCTCCGTACCTATGACAATCCAGTCGATACCCTCGAAATCTATCTCGCCGATTTCATCGAAAATAGGTTCGAAAGTGACATGGTAGTGCTTGGCCTTGATATTTCTTTTCAAATCGTCCATCCGTTTTTTTTCGGAACTGCGCGTGACGGTCACGCCCATCCATACATTCTCGTCATCTGTAGAGAAACTGATCTTGTCCGGACGTTTCGTAAGGAAGATATAAGCGTGTTGCGGATTGCTTTTCATTCGTCCGAATATTTCCGCATTCCATTCAGGCTTCCAATCGGAGAAATCGCTCATTCCGGTCATCAGCCATACGTGAGGCTTGGGCGTGTCGATGATGCGCAGTTTTCGCCCCATATATTCCGGTACGGAAAAGTCGTCCGTGATATGGAAGCGGCGGCAGTTGTTACGGGCATAGCAGTAGCTGCACCCGATGGAGCAGCCTACCACTATGTTCATATTCTTTATCAGGGATTTTATACAGACACTCATAAAACAATATTTTCTCCGTCTTCTGGAACAATCAGTCGACTCACATCCGCCCCGTGGTGGCGAGCTTCGTTACGCAGGATTCCGCGCGTTGTCTGGCAATGGTCGATGGCGTCCATGTGTACGGCGATCAGCTTGATGTGTGTGGGGAGCGTGTCGAGCATCGCCATCACTTCCTGTTCATCGGGGATGATGCAGCCGTCTATTTTGGAAAATTCAGGGAATACCGCACCGCCACTATTCACGACAATATAATCAGGGCGGTACTTTTCTACGGCATCGAGGATGCACGGTTCCCATTTGCAGTCGCCCATGATATAAACGGTCGGAAGCCCCTCCGCCATCAGCACATAGCCCGACACGGGTCCCATCATCTGGGCTATCTGACCGAAGCCGTGATGGCCTGTAGTGCGGTGGATGGTCAGGCAGCCTATGGTCTGGCTCTCTTCAATCGCTTCCACGTTTGTGAAACCGTCTTCCAGGATGGCGGCCTTGTCTTGCGGCTGGGTGTAGAAAGGAATGTCTTTCGGCAGATGTTGTTTCACGCTCGGTTCGTAATGATCGATGTGGTTGTGGGTGAGCAGTACCATATCAACACCTTCAGTAATTTCGCTGACAGGCATTACGAGATGTACCCTCGGATTCTTATATACGCCGAGAGCAGATTGCAGGGTTCCTTTATCGGCAAATACGGGGTCAATAAGGATAGTATGTCCTGCATAATTGATTTTCAAGGTGGCACTGCGCACCAACCGGATAATTGCTTTTTCGTTCATGATGATATGCTTTTTATTATTTTCGGGTACAAAGTTCGGAAGGATCTCCCAATGCCTCTATGCCTTAAAAACAGGAATATATGCCATTTTGATAAAAGAATGATGTATATTTGCAGAAAGTAAAAAGCAAGAGAAATGAAAGCGATAATCAATCCCGAAAGACTTGTCAGCGTTCCGTTCAGCAAAACGCAGTGCGGTGTGGACTTCTACATCAACACGGGCGAGAGCAAGGATATTTGCGGTGTCTTGACCGAGTATAAGACGTTCAAAACGGATTTTTTCAGTTTCTATTTCTTTCGCCGTGCCAATGGATATGTGCTGCTGAACTTCCGCAAAGTGGAGTTACGGGATGATATGGTGCTGCTTCTGTCGCCGCACCAACAACAGGAATGGCACGTGAACGAGGCTGAATTGGACTACACTTTTCTTATTTTCCGCGAAGACTTCATGCGCACGTTTATCGCTGACAAGTTCTTCGTATATAGGCTGTTGTATTATTACCAGACCGACACTCCGCCGTATCTGTTTGCCGTATTGGAAGAACTGACGGAATATATGCGCCTTTTAGGAAAAATAAAACAGGAACTGCGACATCCGGTGGCAGACTCCTACAACCTTATTGTATCTGTGCTTTACTATCTGCTGGTGATTATCAATAGGGCATACGCTAAAGCCTATCATCTGCCTGTCGAAGTGCCGAAAAACAATTACGCATTCCAATTCAAGGACTTGCTTGAAAAGCATATTCGCACGGCACAGCGTGTTCAGGAATATGCCGATATGTTGCGCGTGAGCCGCGTCACGCTCAACAATTCCGTCATGGCGCAGTTCGGCGTATCGGCTACCCATTTGCTCAAGCAACGTCTGTTGGAGGAACTGAAAAACGAACTGCTGTTCTCCAATCTGAACGTGAGCCAACTGGCAGACGAGTTCCACTTTTCCGACCCCAGTCACCTCATGCGTTTCTTCAAAAAACAAACCGGCAAGACATTTACCCAATATCTGATTGACTATAAAAGGGGAATATATGAATAATAAATAGCGGACGTAGAAAAACGTCCGTTGGCGTTAGTTTTAGACAGCAGAGTGGTGACATAGTGCATTTTGCCTTTCACATAACTGTCGTATATATTGGAATAGTCGGCACGCATGACGACATAGAGGAAACCTTGATTGGAAACAGCATTACCGTCCAGTAGCGGTTTACCCTTGTTGGAGCCGCTCTGCACGGTAAAAGTGGTAAGGAAACGGTACAACTTTAGAACAGGAACTTGTGCAAGCGTACAGAATATTTTGCTCTGTATCAGTGACGGTAAAACCATATGATGCTTCTTCCGTACAAGAGGATACTGACTTGAACACGCCTTCATGCAGTACATTCCTTTTGATATATCCGCCCTTTGAATTACACAATAAGATTAAAATCACAATTTAAACCCTCTGCTTTCATCCGCAGGTTTCGGTCTGAAAACATGTAAATGTTCCCGAATATAATCCGGCACGTTCACCCCGTCTGGCAGTTGCCGTTCCAGTGGCGGTACGGTCTGTCCTCCCTGCGTGGCGGTCTGCGAGTTCTCAACGGCCTCCTGTTGTTTGTCCGGAATTAGCGGAGCCAGTTCCAGCTGTATCTTGCGGTCAAGGGCGGCAAGCTCGGATTTCAGCTGTTTCAGCTCGTCCTCCTTCTTCCACACCTTGCCCGCTATCTCCTGCAACTGCGGTATCTCACGCTCCAACACCTCGTTTTTCGCCTTGTACTGGTCGATGATGGAGGGGATGCGCTCCAATGCGTTGAGGAAATTGCGGGCGGCAGCCAACGGGTCAGCCATCGCCAGATGCCCGTTGTTGTAGGTGTACTTGTAGTTCCCTTCGACCACAAAACGGTTGTCGGTGAACTCCAGTCCCTCTTTGAGCATCCTTTCGCTGACCACCTTGACGGGGAAACCGTACAGCTCCCCAATCGGTTTGTACAGTCCGCCCGTAGTGGCGTTCTTGGCTATCTCCTGCAAACGCTTCCCGATAACTTTTTCATCGGTAGAATCTACGCCGTCCACCCTGACCGCATTCAGCCGGTTGCCATTCTTGTCTGTCCGGGCAGCGGCAAGGAACTTGTTCCAGTCCTCCGTCATGGCTTCGATGACAGCCGTGTTGTTACGTAGCTCTCCCGTCTTGGCTTCCAGCTTGAACTCCGAATCGCGCTTGCCTTTGTTGAACGACTTGCGTTCCCCTTCGAGCGAGGCGATACGCTTCTCTAATTTCGCCTTGTCCAAAAGGTCGGTATTACCGGAGAGCAACGCCATGTACTCCGAGAAGTTCATGCCCGATTTCTCGTCCATAGCTCCCTCGTCAATGGTACGCGCGCCCATCGCCCCGCTCTTGAGCTGCGAGATGAACGTCTGCTTACAGTGCAGCAGGTTGAACTTGTAGCTGTCCAGCGATTTTTCCACCGCATAGATGATGACATCCACGTTGTTCCCCGCAAAGTGCTTGGCAATCTCGTTGCCGGCCCTGACACCACGCCCGTCACGCTGTTGCAGGTCGGACGGGCGCCACGGCGTATCAAGATGATGGATCGCCACGCACCGTTTCTGCGCGTTCACGCCCGTTCCGAGCATACTCGTGGAGCCAAACAGCACACGCACCGTCCCGGCGTTCATGGCATCTATCACCGCCTTGCGCGCCTTGTCGGTCTTGCACTCCTGAATGAAGCGCACCTCGCTTGCCGGTATGCCGTAGTCCTCCGTCAGCTTCCGCTTGATCTCGCTGTACACGTTCCACCCTTCACCCGGCTGATACGTCCCCAAGTCCGAGAATACGAACTGCGTGCCTTTCTGTGCGTCGTATCTGTGGTAATACTCCGCTATCATCTTGGCGCAGTGGCTCGTCTTGTTGTCGGGGTGGTCTTCGTAGTTCGGGTCTATCATGCGCATATCCAGTGCCATCTTGCGGGCGTAATCGGTGGCGATGAGCATCTTCGCCTTCTCCTCCGTTTCCGACAGCGGCAGTCTGCCCAGCAATGTCGCATCGCCCGTTTTGGCAAATTCCATCAACTGCTTGATGAAATACTCCTGGTCGGGCGTGGGCGGTATGTGGTGCAGTATCTCGTTCTTGTGCGGACGGTCCACGCCCACATCCTCCGCCGTGCGGTAGTCGGTGATTTCGTTGTAGAAGGCGGCAAGCTCCGGCACCTTGATGAAGTAGCGGAAACGCTCCTTCTGCACGATGTTGTTCGTCACGTTGAACTCGAAGTCAGTGGTTTTCTTGGCGAAAATCGCCGCCCACGCATCGAAGCAGCGGATGTCCTGCCTCTCCAGCTCTTTCGGACGCAGGTACTTGAAGAGCAGGTACAGCTCCGTCAGCGAGTTGCTGATGGTCGTACCCGAAAGGAACGTAGCCCCCAAGTCCTTGCCCGTCCGCTCCTGTATGGTGCGGATGGCAAAGAGCATGTTCAGGGCTTTCTGGCTACCCTCGCTGTTGCCCAATCCCGCCACACGGTCGTGCCGCGTGTTAAACGTAAGATTCTTGAACTGGTGCGACTCGTCTATGAAGATATGGTCGATGCCCATCTGCTTGAAATCCGCCACATCGTCCGTTCGTGACTTGATGGCGTATTCCACTTTTTCCAGTTTCGCTTCAAGGTTGTGCTTGCGCTTCTCCAGCCCTTTCAGCATCGCCCGCGACACATTTTTGCCCTGCTGACGCAATACTTCCAGATTTTCCTCCACCGTATCAAGCTCCGCCTGCAGGATGCGCTGTTGCAGCTCCGGACTTTGCGGTATCTTCCCGAACTGGTCGTGGCTCATGATAACGCAGTCGTAGTCGTTGTTCCTGATGTTGTTGAAGAAACGCACGCGGTTGGCGGTCGAGAAATCCTTTTCCGAAGCATACAGGATGCGGGCGTTCGGATAGGCGGCCTGATAGGTGGCTGCAATCTCCGCCACATTCGCCTTCAAGCCGATAATCATCGGCTTGTGCGCCAGTTTCAACCGCTTCATTTCATGTGCTGCAATGCACATTATCAGCGTTTTACCGGTTCCAACCTCATGGTCACAGATCCCGCCTCCGTTCTGCTTCAGCATCCATACGCAGTCCTTCTGCGAGGGATATATGCTCTTGATTCCCCGGCTTGCCAGCCCTTTGAGATTGAGGTCGGGGAAGCTCTGGTGGCTTCCGTCATACTTCGGGCGCACGAAACAGTTGAACTTGCGGTTATACATCGTCACGAGCCTCTCCTTGAACTGCGGAGACTGCTCTTCCAGCCATTCGGAGAACCCACCCCGGATTTCGTCAATCTTGGCGTTGGCGAGCTGTATGCCCTCGCTGTCGCGCACCTTGATGTCGTTGCCGTGCTCGTCCTTGCCGATGGACTTCATCATGTCCGGGCAGGTGTTGTGCAGGGCGTGCTTCAGCAGGTGCATACCGTCGTAGTGGCGGTAATAGCCCTTTACCAGAAACTCGTCCGTGATTTTCATGGTACGGTAGCCGCAAGCCACCGAGAACTCGTCCATGCTGGCGGAATAGGCGATTTTCACGTCCGTTTCAAACAGGTGGCTCATATACGAGGCATACACGCCCGTGGGAATCCAGCGTTCCCCGAAGTTGAAGTCGAGGTCTTCAAACTCAATCCGCTGCGGTTCGGCTTCTTTCAATGCCTCCAGTGCCTCCTTCACTTCAGGCATATGCCCATTTTCGGGATTGGCATTTATCCAATTTTCGATTCGTTCCGCCTTCTCTATCACGTTTCCGGCGATGAACCTGTCCTTGATTTCGTAACCGGTTGCGAGCGGGTTGTAGAAGATGCGCCCTTTCAGGGCTTGGAGCAGTTCCTCCTCCGTTCCGTCGGTTATCTCCCTCATATAATCGAGATCGACCGTTCCGAACCGGTTGAGCGATGCGGCAAGCGCTTCCTCCGGTGTCCCGGCATTCACGGCGGACTCCACCCCGAAGGATACGGGGCGTTCAAAGATGTCCGCCTTCACAAACCTGCCGCCCTCCGCACGTTCCAGCGAAAGGACATCGCGTCCGCCGGCATCCATCATCACCAGTTTCACATTCTGCTTGGCATTCAGGTTGCCGTAGCGCATGACAAATTCATCGTAGCAGGTGTTCAGGTGTTCACGCCACTGGGGATTTGCCTCGTGTCTGTTCGATTCATAGCGGTACAGCCTCTCGTATGCGTCACGGACTGATACATACAGCAGTGCCTTTTCTTTCTGATAACCGGTCAGTCCGAGCGGCTGGAATGTCGCACCGTAGGGAGTGATGTCTTTCAGATACCCGATGTCGCGTGCCCTGTTTGCCACCAGCGACCCTTCACGCAGGTGCATTTCAGGCGTGCGGTGATAGGGACGCGGTTTCATATCCAAGACTTCCTCCTGCTTTTTCACCTCCGTATCGTGTTCCGCCTGTTGTACGGTGGGTGCTTTCGGTTGTTCCTGCCTGTGCCGTTCCGCCACTTGCCGAAGAGCCTTGCGCTTTTCAGGTGTCATATCCATCATCATTTCATAGAAACCGTTGATGGGCGGATTGTCTTCCCAGTTGATGGAAGCATAGATGTCGTCTGGATCGCTTTGCTTATCCGCTTCCTCCACTTCCTTTTTCTCGTCCGTTTTCTTTTCAGCCGGAGAAACAGAGGTGGTATGCGGAGGTATATTCGTAACCTTCGGTGTAACCTGCACTTTCGGTTTGGACTCGGTACGCTTTGCGGCACTTTCCTTTTTCGCTGCCTTTTTCTTCTTGGAAGTTTCCTCCTTGCTGACTTCTTCGGTCATTCCCCAAAGGTCAAGCAGGGAGAGCTGCACACCGTCCGAATGCTTCATCGGGCGGTGTGGCTCTATCTCCGGCTTTTCGTCTGTGGGCTGTGGCGTTACTTCTTCCGGTTTTGCCACCGTTTCGGAGTTCGTTACATTCTCAATATGCGGCTGTATTTCGGGAGTGGAGACAATTTCACCTTCCGTGCTTTTACTTTGCGCAGGATGAAGACTGTGCCTGTCATACAGTTTCTTGTCAAACTTTAGCATTTCAATGCTTAAATGCTCCCGCAAGTCCTCCGCCATCTGTTCAATGTCGCCCCGGTGCATGATTTTATAGGCAGGTTTTCCGTAAGGGTCTGTACTTCTTATCAGGTCGGAATGGGGAATCATGCCGATGCTGCCGACATATCCGTTCTCGAAACTGCCGATCGGGGTCTTCCCTGTCTGTATGAACATTTCCTCATAATCATACAGTTCCCGTTTCTTTCCGCTGTTCTTTTGCAGGATGATCAGGTCACTGCCCACCTCCGTACCCGCGTTGTCCGTGAAAAGATTGTTCGGCAGGCGTGCGACACCCACCGGATTGGCATGTCTCATCATATACTCGCGTATGGGCGCGTTGGACGGGGCATCCAGCACACCTTGCGAGGTAATGAACGCCACAATGCCGCCCTCGCGCACCGTGTCGAGGCTCTTCAGAAAGAAATAGTTGTGTATCGTCTTCGCGGCGGAACGCCTTGCAGGGTCGTGGCTGCCCGTAAACTCCGGGTCGAACACCGCCACATCACCGAACGGAATGTTGGAGATGACAAGGTCGAAGTAGCCGGTAAACGGCTTTTCTATCTTCTCGAATCCCTGCACCCGCACTTTCTGATCGGGATGCAGGTGTTTCAGAATCCTGCCCGTCATCAGGTCTTTTTCAAATGCCATTATATCGGCATCCGGCTTGTAGCCCAGCACCGCATCCACGAATGCGCCCACGCCAGCCGAGGGTTCAAGCACACGGTCGGGGCGTATGCCGTGCCCGTGCAGCACATCGGCAATCGCATCGGTTATTTCCGGCGGAGTGTAGAAGGCGGTCAGTACGGACTGCTTCATCGCGTCCATGTACCGCTTGTATTCCATTTCGTCACGGCAGTTCTCGCGCACCAGTCTGTGCAGCTCCACCGTAGGGGCAAACAGTTCGAGGTCGGATTTCGCCCAATGGACGGCATCCGTCAGTTCCTTGGCGGGGTTCAGTATGCACTTCAGCCCTCCGAAACCGCAGTAACGCTCCAGCAACAGCCTTTCGCGTGCGGTGGGGGTACGCTGTTCCCTGTCAAGGATGAATGCCGTCCGTATCGCCTCGATGTTGTCCCGTAATCTCTGCTTGCGGTTAAACGCCATACTCCTCGATGTAAAGTACGACGGCTCCCGACAGCTCCGTGCGAAGCAGGTCGTAGTCGGGCGACAGGGCGAAGTTGTCGTCCGAGAGGTCGTAAATGGAGAACACCGCATCGACGAGCGGAAGCAGTCCGGCAATGAAGCCTTCCTGCTTATCCTCCGGCACATCACCGGCAAACTCGTTTTCCACGACTTCGCGGAGGATGGCATGCTTGGAGTAGTGAAGCCCGCGCAGCAGGATGTTCATTGCCAGTTCCTGTGCACCCTCGGCAGGATAGCCGTCAAGCCGTGCCCGCTCATACGTTTCGGCGGCGCGGTCGGCACGCTCACGGATAAAGGCGGTATCGGTTGCCTGTTCAAACCGGTTGTTGCGGAGGTAGTCA
>ULQP01051190.1_pt1 | contig 29422 bp, 20 predicted proteins | sample 1954571 | NCBI WGS metagenome assembly ULQP01 (sample SAMEA4835657, study PRJEB28245) | human gut metagenome | biome: gut microbiome; material: fecal sample | place: Denmark | collected 2008 | reverse complement strand
TTGAACTTGAAGAATATATAAAGCAAGGCGAACCCGACAAAACCGAAAAAAGCGAAGCGTGGCAAACTGCCATCGGTTTGCAGGCTGTTGACGGGCTGAATACATCTGACTATTTGTTAGACACCGCCAAAGAGCATATCGAGGGTAAAATCACAATCGACGAGGCTCAAAAGCGTATTCACAGTTACTATGAGCAACGTTGTGTACGCACCGAAACGGAAAATGAAACCAAAGAAGCGGACATCGTTTCGGCAAGAATTGCAAAGTTATTAGGCGAAAAAGCGTTTCAGTTTTCCCCTGCCGAGTGGCTTTCGATTCATCGAAGATTATTCGAGGGTGTGTTCAGTCACGCAGGACAAGTTAGACAGTACAACATCACTAAGAAAGAGTGGGTTCTGAACGGCGATACAGTTACCTATGCGGATTGGAACAGTATTAAGGAAACTTTGGATTACGATTTTTCCACAGAAAAACAGTTTTCTTATGAGGGCTTGTCGGTTGATGAAGCTGTAAAGCATTTGGCTAAATTTGCTTCCGATATTTGGCAAATTCACCCGTTTAGCGAGGGAAACACCCGTGCGACTGCCGTATTTATGATAAAATATATGAAAACATTCGGCTTTAGCGTAAACAATGACGCATTCGAGAAAAATTCTTGGTATTTTCGCAACGCTTTGGTTCGTGCAAATTACAATAATCTGCAAAAAGGCGTTCATTCAACAACGAAATTTTTGGAAATGTTTTTTTCAAATCTTTTGTTAGATACGCATTATGAACTGAAAAACAGATATATGCACATTGATTATGTGGGCGAAAGCAATTCCCAAAGTATCAGCCTAAAAGTTCCAAAGTATCAATTTGATACTTTAGACTGCACTTTAGAAGAACTTGCCGTCTTAGAATTGGTCGCAAAGAACCCAACTATTAAACAGCAAGAGCTTGTAGAAGCAACCGGAAAATCGATTGCAACCATAAAGCGAATTATGAAATCCCTGCAGGATAAAAACTATATCCGCCGTGAAAGCGGCAAGAGATACGGTAAATGGGAAGTGCTGGTGTAATATATTTAATATAACTACCGCAAAGGTTGTACGGTCTTTAAAAAGGAAAAATTGTACGCCGACCGCATCACACCTTGGTCTAAAGGTGGTAAAACTACACCTGATAACTGCCAGATGCTCTGTCGAGATTGTAATCTAAAAAAAGGCAATTCTTGACTGTGGCCACTATAGTTACAGCCTATCTGGAATTATAGAGAAGGAGAAAGAATGAAAATTACATGTAAAAACAGCTTATGCATTTTAACAACCGGTTTGCTAATATATTTATTTGAAGGAAGCATATATAATTTTATATTTCCTAATGCATGGGTAAAGTTTTGGATTGTTATACCCATGATAGTCTTTGTAATATGTTATTTTTTAAAAAAGTTCATCAAGTCACTGAATGGAACTTCATATATTTTAGAAACTTCTAATTTAGTAGCATTGGGAATTTTGTTTATTAATGTTTTCAATAAAAAGTTTGCAGATTGGCTTACTTCTAACTTTCAGCTAATTTCATTCGTTTTAGGGCTTGCTGGAATAGTAGGGCTTATTCTTCTGAAGACAGAACAAAAAGCTAAAACGGATTCTATAAATGAAGAAAGTGGTAAACTATTCAATTTATTTTATTTAAATACATCCAAGGCTCATGAAATTGCTATGTTGATTGATAATAAAATAATCAAAAACATTGAAAGTGAACAGATATCATCAAATACTTCGAAATCCAATTATGCCTTTACACTTGGTAAAAAGGAAAATCTGCTGTCCGAAAATAGAGTTTCCGTGGAAGAAACTTCAAAACAACGAGTATTTGAAAGTTTCGATGTTAAACAAACCAAGTCTATTATGCTTCGTAAAATTTACGAAGAAATTAGCAAAACTAAGAATTGTAAATTTAATGAGGGAAACTTGGTATTACTAGAAAATGTTCAACTCCAGCAGTTAAATGTAGACGATACGGTCATGATTTTGAATGTGCTACAAGATAGTAAGTTGAAAAATCAACAAAATGACGATATAGAAATAAACCTGAATAAAATGATGGACAAAATGCTTGATGACTTTACAATAGATTATAGCTTTGACTATGAAGGAAACGATAAAGCTAACTATAACTGTATTATTAGATTACCATATAAATCAATGAGTAATTTTGAAAATGGCTATCAACATAATGATCTTCAATTGGGTAAGCTTAGCATTGTTGGTATATATCGTGGCGAGATTGACTTTTCACTTAAAGAAAGCATTTCATCGAAATTTTTAGAATTGATTTCTCAATCAAATTATCAACAGCAAAATAATGAGTCAATGTGTGCCGGAATGAAATTAAGCGACAGTGCATCTGAACCATCAAAAATTGACTTCAACTTTAATCATAAGAAATTGACAGACAAGAGGCATTTGATTGATGTTATAGCCATAATACAAGAAATTAATTTGGAGACTGATAAAGCATGAGTGTAACTCTATACCTCTATTATGATGAAAACCTCTCTTTACTCAAAAAACATCTTAACGAATATTCTTTTTTTGATATAGCTTACTTTTTAGATATATATGAAACGGTTGATGCTGTAAAAATGATAGATGTATCAAAATACAATAAACTGGTTATAGATATTTCCGATCTAATACAGGATGGAAATTATTATAGGATTTTCACTTCACGATATATTCGTGCTTTTGACAATTTAAGTGAGGTCGCTTTTTGTATGCGGAGTTCCCTTACTTCAATATTTAAAACAAGATTTCCTTATTTATTTTGGAAATTTGATATTGATAGTACATTTGAAGAAAAAGAAGTATCAATGAAAACAGAACCAGAACCTATTACAATTAAGAAATTTAGTTTATTTAAGTATAAGCAAATATCCAATTTGGATGAACAAACTAAAAAATCAATGGTTTCTCTTGCCAATATAATTAACGAATGCGACACACTTTCCGTAAAATACAATATTGATGAAATAGAAAAAACAATTATAGAAAGTGAAATTAAATATATAGACATAACCTCAGCAATAAAAACTTTGAAATTAAGAAATGATCTAATTTTACAGTTCGAGATTTTACTCCACCGGATTGGCAGAAAATGCAAAGTAAACTTTTCTATAGAGGAATCGCAACTCCAAACACTAGACGAGATGTTTCCGTTTATGTTTGAATCTGCAATTGAACTTGAAGCAAGCAATAAGCATGAAACAAAAGATACATATGATACTACGGAAGCAGATATAAATCAACTAGAAACTCAAATTGATGCTATTTGCGAAAAATTAAAGGGTCACAATGACTTTAAAGTTGATTTTAGAAATAACATTCTTAAATATTTTTTCTTAAATCAGATGAATGAACGAAAGATTTTTTCTATTATGCTGTGTGGTGATTCGGGAATTGGAAAAACTGAATTTGCCAAAATAGCATCTGAAGTTTTATTTCCTAACGAACCACTCATAAAACTCAATTTCGGAAATTATTCCACTGAAGGTGTTTTAAACAGCTTAATAGGTTCGCCATTAGGATATATAGGCAGTGAAGAAGGCGGTGAATTAATAAATAAAATTAACACATCAGGTGCAAAATTAATCCTTATTGACGAATTTGAAAAAGCAACACCCAGTGTGTACAATTTTTTCTATGAATTATTAGAGGATGGAATTTTCACCGATCGCCACGGAAATCCACATAATCTTAACGGGTATATTATTGTTTTTACATCAAATATGTCGCAAAAACAGTATCAAAAACATATTCCAGAATCATTAAAATCACGTTTTGATATGGTTTATTATTTTGTAGATATTCCTTTGGATGAAAAGAATAAATATATTGATGCTGCTGCAGCAAACTTGATAGATAAACTCAACACTAACTATGATGTCAAAATTTCCAAGGATACACTTGATGGTCAATTGTACCAATTACTCTCATTGAATAATTTAAGAGATATTAAAAGGAAAATTGAAGATATCGTTTTTGCAGAATTTTTTAATCAATATAAATCCCATAATTCAAGTGATACCATATAATAAAAATCCCCATTGCTACATTAGCAATGAGGATTTTTATAAGAATTCAATAATCTATTGTTTATAAAAATATTACTTCCACATTCACAACTTCTGTTGCTCGATTACTGATATTATTCACCTTCTGCACCCAGAGCATCATATCGGTTGCTTTTAGTTCTTCGGTGACGTCTTCTTTTTGGGCATATTGTTTTACCAATCGAGAAAAGAGTTGTTGGGCTTGTTCTTCGGTATCGGCAAGGTGGGAATGGAGTTTGCCGGAAGTGAACAGATTGTAATACAAAACTTTGCGGTGGCGCTTTAAGTAGTTTAACCTGCGTTGTCCTCACACTCCGATATAACCGGTTTATTCTTCCGCCGGTAAAATTGAATTATGCAAAAGAAATCTTGTCATCATTCTTTGAAAATTCAAGAAGATAATAAATATTTCAACTGAAAAATGAGCCGAGAGGGGATACCTCTTGGCTCATTTTTTTGTGAACACACAACACATATTTAAATTTTGATGATTATTTGATACTTTATTGAATTGGCTTTTCATTGAAAAACACTTGAAACCCTTGAAAACAGTGGGCTTTTATCGTAAGTCTCAATCATTATATGATTATGATACATAGGTGCTTATGAGGGTTGTTTTTTCCTAAACAGCTATGCAAAATTCGTATGTAATCGGCTGAAGTTGGTTGTTTTTAGTCCAATTTGTACGCTGAAATTGCACAGTTCGTACAGGACACATTACATTAACCATCTGGCCGCCGACTGAACCTGCTTGCTTAGAAGTAAGGTCACCGTTGTAGCCCTGCTTAAGGTTAACACCAACCTCGCTTGCAGCTTCCATCTTAAATCTGTTAAGAGCTTCTTTAGCTTCTGGAACTGTATTCTTTGCCATTGTAAAAACACCTCTCTTATCAAAAATTTGCAAAGCGTGCTGATATTTTGAATAAAATTTTCTTCAAAATATTTATCACACAATATCAATTCGCTCTTGCAAGTATAGTTTATGAAAAGTATTCGTTTTTACAATTGAAAAATTTTTACAATTTAAAACACATATAATGAATGTTTAAAATTCTATAAATTTGCTTTGTTTTTCTCTGTTAACTCGTTGTACTTAGTTACTATGTAATCGGCTGTTCTGACTGCGCCTTCGCCTTTATATTGCCAAGTTTCTTCAATAAGAGAATCGATGTTGTTTTTATATTCAGTTGATTCAATGCAGCTGTCAATCAATTCTTTTAAATTTTGCATATTATCTTTAGTTAATTGTTTTCCTATTTTCGGCAAAGATGCAATAGGCCAAAACGGTGTGTCTAGCCACCAAGCGTCATAAGGGCTGTCGTCAAACTCGACATCTGCGTATATAACCGGCTTTCTGTAAACCAAAGAGTAATCGTAAACAATGCCGGAAAAATCTGAAATTAAAATATCAGAACGCCTGAGGACATCAAAATTATCGCTGTCTCTGTTCCATTCGAGACTGTTTGAATTTGGAAATTCTGCCATTAAATGATTCATCAAATCTGCTTCCGAAGTAAATGACTGCGGGTGCGGTCTGATAATAATATGATATCCCGTTTCCAAAAGAGTTTTAATTATTTCATCGCCGAATTTGTTGAGAATAGAACTTTTACCCCAAGACGGAGCAAGTAAAACTGTTCGTTCCTTATTTTCCAAAGGTGGTGCGGCTGCAAGTCTGTTTACCATAGCGTCCATATAAGGAACTCCTACCATAACAAGTTCCTTTGCCGGAAGGTTTCTTATTTTTTCAAGCGCTCTGATGTCTCTTTCGTGGTGATTTCCTGAAATTAAAACTGCATCATAATAGTCAATCCCGAACATATGATAACCGCAGGTATTACTTGCCGCGTGAAGAACATGCACATAATAATCAACATTTTTTGAACGCTTCCATTGAAAAACATCAAGGCCCGGTGTTGTTGAAATAAGCATTGTGGCATTAAGAAAATTTAACTTTGAAAATGCACGATTGCCTTCGCCTATAAATTGTGCATCTAGATGCTGCAAATTTTCATCAAAAGCAGGATCATCTTTTGAAGCTGTCATATATACAACATCAATACCCCTTGAATTCATTTCTTCGCATATTGGTTTGAACACGCTCCAATATCTTTTGTCATCAGAAAAAATAACAATAGGTATTTTTTCTGTGTTTGTATCAGCTTTTTTTCCGCCGGTAAGTAGAAATTTCAGCTTGACTGCCCATTCTTTAAACACATATGCAACAGCACCGATAATACCTATCAGCACGGCAAAAAGCATACTGCCTGTTCCGGGATCAATATATAACTTCATATTTTTTCCCCTTTCAAAAGGTTGAAATCAAGAATTATTTTACATCATCATTTGTTAAAACATCATCTTTTGCAACAAGTTTCCAATTGCTTTTATCCCAAACACTGTCTTGAATTGTGTACCAATCGGCAGGTAAAAATTGATTTCCGTTATTTATGTTAACCGTACAATAATCCGAGCTGATAATATACTGCTTGTGTGCATATTTTTCTTGATTACCAATCTTTTTGTTAGTGTAAGGATTAACGGGGTTTTTTACCGTGCTTTCAAAAGCGATTGTAGGAATATCGGCATTGGTCATAAATTCATCAGATGTATTAAAGCCTGTTGAATTAAAGTCTTTAACCATAAGTAAAGGAGTGAAATATTCCATATCGTTTGTAACTGTGCCGGTATCATTAAGTATTAAATCGTTTAATTGATAAGTTTCAAAAGCGTGGTCAGAAGCTAAAATGATTTTTGTATTATCCCAAACACCGATTTCTCGCAAATAATCAAACCAATTTCCCAATTGGATGATAGAAGCCATATTTGTTTCGTAACTTGCAATTTGTGTAAAGTTATTCATAGCAAGTTTTTTCCCGTTTAAATTAAATCTATCTGCGTCTTTATAATATTTAGTATTATCAATTTGATTTGCAGGTTCGTATTGAGGTTCTTGAAGCAGTTGCGGCTCGTGTGTCGTATTGTTAGTCATAAGCAACACTTCTCCTACTTTATTTGAAGTTGTTGAAGTGATGTCTGAAAGGCTTGTAAGTACACTGTAAGCCTTTATGAATTCACTGTAATTACCTGTTGCGATATAATCATTAGTGCGGTGCTGTGAAACGCTCGAACCTAAATAGTTGCCGTTATTATATATGTCAGACTGCAAAACAATCGGTGATGACTTCATAAGTGAATAAACAAAAAAGTTCCTGCGATTGTTTTTTATAGTTTCCTTTTTGGTTTTGTTGTCAACATAATCATCACCTGTGTTGTACGCTTTTACACCCTTCATATCATCAAAAACGCTTAAATCGGGAATCCACTGGTAGTTGGCATAGTTGCTGTTGCAAAGTGTAACATTATAGCCCTTGCTGCTGAATATAGCAGGCATAACTTTAAGTGCTTCATTATGTTTGGTAACAAGCTTTTCGTTTTTGCGTGAATTTATTTCTGCCGGTGTGTATTCATATCCGCCGAAAAATGCAGATGAAGCAAAATTTGTATGCCCGCCGAAAGAAATTGTGTTTGAGTAATAAGTAAATCCGTCGTATTGCTTAATAAGTTCCGGCTTTTCATTAAAGAAATACGGAATATACGGGCCAAACCCTCTGTCAAGCATTATAACCACAACATTTTTTCCGGTTTTACTAAGCTTAATGTTAAAGGTATTGTCTTTTTCCGAGTTTGTGTATATATTCGCAACTGATGAATTGATTTTTACAATGTTGACTGTACCCATACCGCAAAGTGCAATTGTGCAAACAAGAAGCAGTGATGTTATTTGCTTTGCAAGCTTTTTGTATATTATTAACATCACAACTATAATTACAGCAACAACAATTAAGTTAACTATCATTTCATTAGCTGATATGCTTATGGTATTTGTTTCTGCTGTGTACTGCAAAGATGAATTTAATATTCCCGAATTTTTGCCGAAAAACATATAATTTGTTATTGCCAAGCAGCAGATTATACATATAGCTTTGGTGTAAGCGGCTCTGACTTTGCTGTTTGCAAGCCAATAGAATACTCCAAACCAAATTACAAAAGTACCTACCGCAATGCAAGTGGAAGATACCAAGTACCACAATGGGCTTTGATAGTAGCTTGTAAATACAAATTCCTGCGGTGAAGAGCTGATTACGGCAGATGGTATAACGAGTCCTGTCAAAACTGCCATAAACACACAGCCTGCTACAAATAATTTTGTATTGTACTTATATTTTTTGATTTTTTCAGGTTTTCTTTTTACAGGATTTTTTTCTCTTACCAAAGCAAAAAGAATAGGAAATACGCAGACAATTCCCAACAGTGTAAATACAAGTGATTTTTCAGTGTATGTATCATCAATAAAAAAGCTGTATATTGATAATGCTATACCGCCGATTGCAAGAAATTCTTTTCCGACTTTTGCAGGATTTTTACTTTTTAAAGTTAAGGTTTTTATAAGTGAAAATGCATTGTTTAAAGTCCAATAAAATACTAATCCGGATGGTGAATTATACAAAAATACAAGAAAGAACAGTGCAGTTATATATAGCTGTATTTTAGTTTTTACAGGATAATCTTTTGAATAAAGCGCAGAAGATATTAAGTTTATTACAGTCATAATAATCGGCAAAATATTTATTGATATGCCGAATAATGTTAACAGCTTATCAGGTGTGCTTAAATCATTTATAAGTCCAAAGCTTACATCTTTTATACCGGAATAAGTTGATAAAAATCTGTATGCCGCAATGAAAAAAGGAATTTGCAAAAACAAAGAGGTAACACCTCTTAAAACATATGTAGGTTTGTAATTGTTTTGGCGATAATAGGTTTGGAGCATCATCATTCGCTCGTCGCCTTTAAATGTCTTTTTTATATGCGAAACGCCTTTTTCAAGCTTTGCTTCTATGTTTCTTTCCTGTTCCTGAATAGCGTCGGCACGCCTGTATAGCGGCAAAACCAAAAAGTTCATTGCAAGGCTTAAAATGATTATTGCTACTCCTTTATTTTGAATTACAGAATATGCGAATTTATATATTGCCTCAAACAATATTTGCAAAGGCTGAAAAAGTAAAGCATATAAAATTGAACCAAATGACATTATTTTTGCTCCCGTAACTTTATGATAATTAAACTTGGTATTAAAATAAACAGCGATATAAAAATATAAATTTCAACAGTGTTTACAGCTGTGAAATTGATTAAAAAATGTAACGGTACAGTTAATAAAATACTGCCTGAATAATAAGAAATTGCAGTTAGGCAAAGCCCTAACGAAAATGCAAACAGCAATTGCACCGCTATAAATATTGTGCTTTTTTGTGAAAATAAATTGATTATATGCGAAAACGAAAAAAGCGCGGATACGATAAAAATATTTAGAGCAGGTTTATTAAATGTTTTTTTAAAATATGATAAAATAATTCCTCTGAAAAATAATTCCTCACCAAAAACACAGGAAATCAGCTGTAAAATTTCAAATGGCGTGGGGGTATATCTGCTTTTTGATGAAATAAGTATATTAAAAAATATCACGAAGATAACTAAAAGATTTAAAATCAATATTCGCCAATCTTTCAAATTGCCGATTTTCAGTCCGTATTCTTTAAATTGGTGTGTTAACTTTAACACGGTCAAAACAGTACCCCAAAATAAAATTAAAATTACTGTTTTTATTATTTCATTTTCACACTTTGGCAAAAATATATTTATAAAACTGTACATAATAAGAAAAAATATAAGTACAGGCAATTTTTTATTTTTCATATTGTTTACTCATTATTTTAAATAAAATATATATAACATTATATCACAAATAGTATAAATATCAAATAAAACACCCTAAATTATTAGGCAAATTTGTGTCAGTATAAGGTTTTAAGCTGATTTGTTATATCCTTCGTTACTTACCGGTGCCAATCATTCGTTAGATTTATCATTCCGATACTTCAATTGCAGGACGGCTGTCTTTTGCAGCTCCAAGTCGATACCCGTTTCCTGTCGTTTGTGTTGTTATTTCATACTAATCACTTTTTAACTTGAATTATATGGCAATTATAACACCTGAACATAACTTTAGACCAAGACCTTTTCAACTGAATTTCAAAAGCTTTTTCTGTTTATATCAAGTGTTAAATCCCAATCCCTTTGCTTTTCATCACCTATTGTGCAAAGTAAAAATGATTTTATATCACTTAATACTTTGTTTTTCTTGCCTGCTTTCTTTTCTGCAATGTGAATTATCAAAGACAGTCTGTTAATAAGTTTTTCAAATGCCTCATAAACCGCTGTGCCTTTTACATAAGGCTCATTTCCTATGAAAATATTTCTTACAAGCTCTATACCTAAATCTTTTGCAAGAATGTTTTGTATGCTTTTATCAGGATTAAACCATAAAAAATTACATATTTTTTTAACAGTCAGTTTGTTTAAAATTTTCATTGCGGGCTTTGGCAAAATTTCTTTCATTTTATAGTCAATCATTCTGTCAAACCGCCACTGAAAATACTCACTTGCACTTTTTCCCTGCTTGTCATAATCAAAATCATTTATTGTGTAAGATTTTATGTCGGCAGTGCTGTCTTTAATAGTTACTTTTCTGTATGCACACGGACAGCCTACAAAACAGCCGGTTTGAACATCCGTTATTTTATTGCCGTTTTCTGTAACATATTCTGTAACCGCCTGTGCATGCATATGACCTGTAAATATTAAGTCAAGCCCTGCGTCTGCAAATTGATTTGCACGCTTTTCCCAATCGGTTAAATGTGAATCGCTGATTAAATTCATTATCGGCGAAAAAGGCAGTAGGGGATAGTGTGTCATTGCAAATATGTAATTGCCTGTACGGTGGGCATCTTCAATCTGCTCAAGCGCCCACTTCATTTGATTATCCCATAATCCTTTGAAATCTTTGCAGTCGCCATCACAGTTTAGTGCAAGCAGTCTTATTCCGTCGGCAAGCTGTGCCACATATGACATACTTTCTTTATGTTCGCTTATTGCACCGTCAAAGCCGAAATCTTTATAAAAATCACGCAGTTCATCTCTCGGCATTGCTTTAACGGGCAGCATTTTATCCCCGTCAAATTCAAAGGAGTCATTATCATCATAATCGTGCCTGGCGGTGATGAGATATATTTTTTTGCCTTGCTCTTTTAATTTGTAAAGCCTGTTTCTCAGTCCGATATGGCTTTGGTATTCACCCCTGTAAACCAAATCACCGGGAATTAGAATTATATTTGTTTCTTTATCATCGGCTATTTGCTTAAACCCGGCGTCAATAATTGCCGGTGTTTCGGCAACACATTTTTGGTCGCTTATACTTCTTTTTTCATATGCCGCACCGCTACGCTTAAATGATGGGTCAAAAAAATGTGTATCCGTTACAAGATAAAAATTTAAGTTTTGCATATTTATCATCCCTACTTAAGATTTTGTATTTAGAAACTTTACTGTTTTATTTTATCATATAGTATGATATATTGTAAATTGAAGATTTATATAAATCAAGTGAGGAATACGAAATGATAAAACATAACGAAAAAAACAATATATTTATTCTTGAAACCAAAAACACACATTATGTTTTCGGAGTTGATGAAGAGGGATATAACCGCCATATTCATTGGGGCAATAAATGTAATTACGACGATTATGAGTTTGTCCATGTAAACGGTGAAAATTCAAATAATACCGTACAGGATGAAATTAGGCAGGAAATTACACCTTTTGGCTCAACTATGTATCGCGAATGTGATATTAAGGCTGAATTTGCGGATGGCTGCCGTGAAATCAGTATGCATTATGACTCATTTGTTCTTGAAAAAAATATTCTCAAAGTTATTTTTAAGGATGATTACTATCCTCTTCAAATAATTCTTAATTATGAAGTTTATGATGAATATGATATAATCAAAAGGTATGTCACACTTAAAAATACGGGCAATGATAATATCGTTTTTGAAAGAATATTCAGTGCTGAATTTTCACTTCCGTCTGTAAAGCCATATACTTTTATTAACACAAATGGTGCTTGGGGCAGCGAATTCTTGCAAACAAATACCGTGCTTGACGGAGGAAGTATCATTTATGAAAATCGCAGGGGTGCGTCAAATCATAATAACTCACCATATTTCATTGCACATCAAAATGCCAATGAAAACAGCGGTGATGTATATTTTGCAAGCCTTGCTTACAGCGGCAATTTTAAAGTCAGCGCAAGCCGAGATGTGTATTCAATCACCAGAATTTCAATCGGAATGAATGATTTTGATTTTTCACATACTTTAAAACCGGGTGAAACATTTGATTCACCGTTAGTTTACTGTGGCAGAGCAAACGGTTTTGGCGAAATGTCAAGAAATATGAATCGCTTTTCAATTGATTTTCTTCTTCCTAAAAGTTTTAATGATAAGCCGCTTCCTGTGCTTTATAATTCTTGGGAAGCAACCGAATTTAATATAGATGTATCGCAGCAAACAGCCCTTGCCGAATTGGCGGCGGATATCGGTGTTGAACTTTTTGTTATGGATGACGGATGGTTCGGCAAAAGAAATAATGACAGGGCAGGGCTTGGCGATTGGTATGTTAATAAAGAAAAGTTTCCAAACGGGATTGATGAACTGATTGATAATGTAAATAAACTCGGAATGGATTTCGGTATTTGGGTTGAGCCTGAAATGGTAAATCCCGACAGCGATTTGTATCGCACTCATCCCGATTGGGCATATCATTTTGAGCACAGAAATGCAGATGAACTTCGCCACCAGCTTGTGCTTAATATGACTCGCGGTGATGTTCAAAATTATATATTTGAATGCCTTGATAATTTACTTAAAAATCATAATATTAAGTATATTAAATGGGATATGAACCGTCCTTTTTCGCAGGTTGGTGCAGAAAATCTTGAAAATGCGAAAATGTATTCATATCTTCATACAATGGCAGTTTACAAGATTGTTGATGAACTTAAAAAGCGTCATCCCCAAGTGCAGTTTGAAAGCTGTGCGTCAGGCGGTGGCAGGTGTGACCTCGGTGCAATCAGCCATTATGACCAAGTATGGACGAGTGATAATACCGACGCTATTGACAGAATGACTATTCAAAAGGGATATTCTTTGCTTCATCCTGTTAAAACAATGCGTGCGTGGGTTACTGATATTTGCGGTATAAATAAGCCTTGTTCACTTGATTTCAGGTTTAATATTGCAATGCAGGGTTCACTCGGAATAGGCGGTAATCTTATTAAATATTCCGCCGAAGATTTAGAAATTTGTAAAAAGAATATTGATTTTTATAAATCTGTTCGCAATATTGTTCAGTTCGGCGATTTGTACAGAATACTTGATATTGAAGATGGGGAAGTGCTTTGCAACGAATATGTAAGCACGGATAAAAACGAAAGTGTGCTTTTTATTGCTGCAAATGCAACAAGGTTTTTTAAAAAGAAATTTAATCTTCACTTTGCAGGCCTTGATGAAAATAAAACATATTCTTTTTCCTTAAGCGGTGACGAATATGTAAAAGGCGGGGCGTATCTTATGAATGTAGGTGTTCCTATTTATGTTAGGGGTGCAGATTATAACAGGGCAATAATCATAAAAGCAATATAAAATAGAAGAAACAGCCACTTTTTTAAGTGGCTGTTTCTATTAAAGTTCGCTTAAACGCGCCTTGTATGGAATTCTTTTATTCATCTTATTGCTTTGCCTCTTTCTCTTAATTTTATATTCGCAATGTTTTCGCATATAGACGAATATTTGTTAAAAATTCCTTTATGTTTTCTTATTGTACCTTAATTTCCATGTTTCAGGAGTTCTGTATGGCAATGTGGCTTTTGTAAAAACAAAGCCTTATAGGTTTTGTCTTTTCGTTCTATTGCGTACGGTTATTATGTCTATTGTTGTTTTTAATCACGAGATAGCATATGGATTAAAAGATTGAAATAAAATTACTTGAAATTGCGATTTTTTACTGCTATAATAAACACATAACGTGTGGCATTTCTGCGTAAATCCAGTTGCAGAAGCCACACGCTTTTTTATGAAATCGTGTGATAAACGATAAATAAAGCACAATTATATAAAAAATCGAGTAGCAAAAATGCGTAAGTCCGGATTTTAGGGCTTGCGTATTTTTATTTTTTTGAAGGAAAGGTGAATTAGTATGGAAACAGGAAATCAATTTTTAGGGACGGAGCGTATCGGCAAGCTTATGCGTCAGTACGCAATCCCTTGCATCATATCATTATTGGTGGGTGCGCTTTACAACATAGTTGACCAAATTTTTATTGCAAATGCAAGTTACCTCGGCTCTTATGGAAACGCTGCCAATACAGTCGTTTTTCCGTTGACGGTTGTGGCTCTGGCTATCGCCGTAATGGTGGGTGACGGTTGTTGTGCTTTTGTGAGTATGGCACTCGGCAGAAAAGAATTAGACAAAGCAAAACGCAGCGTAGGCAATGCCGTGGTGCTGACCGTCGCAGGCAGTGTTATTTTGACGGCATTGTATTTGATTTTTGCAAGTCAAATCATTGCTATGTTTGGCGGTACGGTCAATAACGAAACTTTCCATCACTCGCAGGAGTATTTCTTCTACATCACTTTGGGTATTCCGTTTTATATGTTCGGACAAGCAATGAATCCCGTAATACGTGCAGACGGAAACCCGAAATTTGCTATGGTATCAACGCTTGCAGGTGCGGTTGTCAATATCATTCTTGACCCTATTTTTATTTTCTGCTTCAAATGGGGAATGATGGGTGCGGCTGTTGCCACGGTCATCGGTCAGGTAGTGACTGCAATTCTTGCCGTTTGGTATATTGTGCATATGAAAATCATAAAGCCGTCACGCAAAGATTTTGCTTTGCAATGGAACATTTGTGGAAGAATGTTGTTGCTCGGCATTACAAGCTTTTTGTCTCAAATCAGTCTTGTTGCGGCAATGGCTGCAATCAACAATATGCTTCGCAAATACGGTGCGCAGGACGCTGTTTTCAAGCAGGAGCAGTATGCGCAAATCCCTATGGCGGTAGTTGGAATTGTTATGAAATTCTTCCAGATTGTCATTTCAATAGTAGTCGGTATGGCGGCAGGCTGTATTCCCATCATCGGATATAATATGGGCGCAGAGAAAAAGTTGCGTGTAAAAGAACTGTTTACCAAGTTGCTTGTTGCCGAAGCGATTGTGGGCGCTGTCGCATTTTTGTTGGCAGAGGGATTTCCTCATCAGCTTATTGCAATTTTCGGTGCAAAAAATGAGAGCGTTTATTATACCGAATTCGCAATCAAGGCATTCAGAATTTATCTTTGTATGATGATTTTGGCTTGCGTCAACAAGGCTTGTTTCATCTTCCTGCAGGCAGTCGGCAAGGCATTGGAATCAACCTTGCTGTCAATGTTCAGAGAGGTTGTGTTCGGTGTGGGTTTTGCATTGCTCTTGCCTGTGTTCTTCGGCTTGGACGGAGTGCTGTATTCAATGCCTGTGTCCGATATTTTAACCTTTATCATCTCGGCAATTATCATCGTAAAAACATATAGAGAATTGAACACGAAAGGGGTGCAGATTATAACAGGGAAATAATCATAAAAGCAATATAAAATAAAAGAAACAGTGAATAATGTGGAATTAACTCAGGTTTCACTGTTTCTTTATTTTTTGTGCCGTTATATATTTTTCTGTATAATTTAATAATAAGGCTGAACGGTAAATCGAAGCTAAATTAAAAAATGCTCATTAGTTTAATTGCAGTTTATAATTATGCTTTACAATTATCTTGTCAAAATGTAATATATTATTTAGGTGAAAAGAATGACTGTTAGCATTTCTTGAATTTGTTAAATATCAATTGAAAAGAAAATTAAGCAAAAAGCCAGATATCTGTAATTTTAAATAGAAGTGATAAAAATGATTTACTAATTTTTCTTGGTATGTTATAATATTTGTACTCATAATTAACCTCCGTGTTTTATTGTAGTTCCCTAATTTTTCTTGGTATGTTATAATCACTAAATCGGTAACAGCTTATGCAGACTAATTGTAGTTCCCTAATTTTTCTTGGTATGTTATAATCAGCAAATTGAAACCGCAATAACAGCCTAATTGTAGTTCCCTAATTTTTCTTGGTATGTTATAATCAAATGGCTGTATGATTGAGTTTTATGTTGATTGTAGTTCCCTAATTTCTCTTGGTATGTTATAATGGCAAATAGTAATTGACATAACCTAATATAATTGTAGTTCCCTAATTTTTCTTGGTATGTTATAATACAATGAGTTGGCTTCGATAGGGGAATTCAATTGTAGTTCCCTAATTTTTCTTGGTATGTTATAATTAATATTTTTCCTACAATTTTCAATTTCACATTGTAGTTCCCTAATTTTTCTTGGTATGTTATAATATGGGAACAAGAAGTACGCTAAATTGGGACGTTTCAAGAAAAATTTGAGATAAAAAAGCACAACAGAAATTATATTCTGCTGTGCTTTTTATCATTTTTAAAGCAAAGTTAATTGCTCATATGCAACAGGTATATCCGATTGCATATATTCTCCGAGTAGGATTTGCATAGATTCATACTGTTTTTCGGTAATTGTAAGCAGGCGTACAGAACCATTTGGAGGTAAATGCTGCTTTAACCGTTTTTCATGTGTTTTAACGGCATCATACCCGTTACACACTCTTGAATAAACGGAGTACTGCATCATTAAGTATCCGTCTTTAATAAGAAAATTTCTAACCCGTAAGTAACTATTGTTTTGGCAATAAATATGTTTTTGTAAGACATAATTATTTAAAATACATTCGTTTTTCTTTTTTTACTTTGCTTATATTACCCAGAGTGTCAACAGTGAATTTTTCAATATTAACCAAAGTCTTAATACCACAACCTTTAAATTTATATGAATTGTCATGGGTAATTCCATTTATACTTGCGGTTGAAATATCTGCTCCTTCATAATACAATAGCAATTTGTTACCATATTTAATTGTAGGCAAAGTACTGTCTTTATTAACAAGGGTGAATTTCATATCTGTTTTTGAGGTTATTTTGATTAAATCATTTTGATAAAGCGAAAATACAAAATCTTTGTCATCCATTTTCTTCCACCCTGATTTTGATCGGGAACAAGCTAAATCAGGCAAAGTAGATTTTACCGTATCGGAAACGTAAATTGGCACAAAATAGTAGCCATCACCTTCAATATGAAATACATCAATGCGTATCATAGAGCCGTTGTCAGCAACACCTAATTTGTTTTCATTTCTTGCCGGAACATTTGAAGAAGAACGTTTGAGAATTTTCACTTTTTTGACAATAGGCCCCGGTGTTCCGTCTGCTTTAGGTTTGTGGAATTCTTCGGCAAAAGCTTTTTGGGCATTTCCGTCAAACTCGACAAGCCTTTGTAAAAGTGCGTTATAAAGCAAAGTATCGCTTTCAGGTTTATAATAATTTTCTTTAATGTCTTTCAAATTAAGTGAAGTTAAAGCAACTTTCGATATTGTATAACCCTCAACCTTACCGGAACGGATAGTGTCCTCATGTGCCGGGCCGGTAACCTTATGGCGAGGCATACGGGAAACAAAAGCAGGTTTTGCCGTTTCAACATCATCATAACTGTAATTAGGCAATTTTAGCAGTATACTTTTAAGATATTTTTCATCGCTGATTTGACTTCTTGCATAAAGCTCATTTCTGAATTCGGAATAAGGAAGAGGGAAACGCTCGATAACTTCTCCTGTTTGCCTGTCAATATCAAATTCCGTTTCCTTGTAAAACGAATATTTTGAGATTTGATTTATCATACCTTGAGTTACGCAGGAAATTACCGCAGCATCAATTCCATGATGCAAATCTCCGTTTTCACGAATTTTATCAATACCCCAACGCTTACGCATATAAGCTGTAATAGAACCGTTGACTGAAATTACATGACGCTTTCTTCCATCGAAAAAATCATCAAACAGCAAATTATCATTTATGTAGTTATAAAGAACTTTGCTTAAGTATTTTGTGTCATTAAGGTTTCTTGATTTAAACTCTTTTCTGTCTTTTTCCGTGAAGCTTTCTTTTAACAGATTTTGTTTCTTTTTATAATTACGAATAGTACTGTTTACCCAAACACGATAATCTGAATGTTTGCTTTCAGGTAAATAATCAAGCGGAATTCTATTACTTTTCTGCCTGTTTTCCGATGAAAATGTCAGCACTTTATTATTATAGCTGTCATCAAAGCAAATGCTGTAAGGAATAATATGGTCTATATCAACATAGCCAATCTCAAACAATCGTTCATATTCAATAGGGTCAAGAGAATATGGGCATCTACCGTTTTGTTCATAATAAAGCTTAAGTTTTATTATGTCCTGACCTTTTGGTTCAATATTGAAATGTTCAACAATTTCAGCCTTTATCTTATCATTCGCCGCTTTGTTAAGTTGATATTTTTTGTCAATCTCATCGCGTTCATTTTTCGATTTTGAAAGTTCTCTGGCAAGTTCAATATTAAGATATGTAGGTGAATTACACATTTCTCTGATTATTGCATTTACGACCTTAATTGTTTGCGATACTGCACGCCTTACAACAGGATTTACAATATCGTCAAGTTCATATGATTTAGGCGGGAGATACATTTGTTTGGAAGTTTCACTGTGCGCTTTAAAATCTATACCGGCGCATTCGCAAGCTTCATTGTATGTTTTTCCTTCTTCTAAAAACGGAATAATCATTTTGCATGCTTTTGTACTGATATGGCCTGTTTTGCTGAATGACGGAAGTTGTAAAAGCAAATCATACATTGATTTATCTATGCTTGTGTTTTCAAGTTGCTCAATAATTTTGGAGTCATTTTTATAAAATGTGAAAATTTTTCCGATTTCATCAAGTTCATCTTGAGAAAAAGTATTTATAGAATCTCCCAAAATCTTTTTCATTTTATGAAATGCGTTTAAATGCTGGAATTTGGTTTTGCTTTCTGATTTTTCAATACCTTGTTGCGTATATGTTATATTTTTAAATTTATAATCCAAAGAAATTCCAAGCTTTTTTCTGATTGAAGCATATGTGACATTAACGGTATTGAAGCAATATTCTTTAAGTATACTGCGTTCCTGTTGCGACAATGTAAAAGTGTTACCACCGTTATCAATCAAAGTGATATTGTTAATACCCTGTAAAAGTGAAAAAAGTTGAAATGAATATGTAGCTTTAGCCGCACGAAATTCATTTGGAAAAAATGTGCATTTGCCCACCATTTTTTCTATTTGATTACCGGCATATGGACTTGGTGATTTTTCATTACCGTTACCAGGACCTAAATCAAACGGCCTTTGTGACATAACAATGTCCGTGTATTCGTTCTCGATTTCTTCACTTGCAAATGAAACATCGAAGTTGCGCTGTGAATCAAAAATTTTCTTTATTTCATCTGCAATCATATCACGGGATACAGTGTTAAGATAGTTTTCACCCTTGTTGCGCTTATATTTTAAATATCTTTCATCTTTAAACAGCATTTCACCGACTGTGCGATAATTATTTTTATATATGTTTTCTCTATTATTTTCAATAGCACTGAGAAGCTTGCCTGTTTCTTTATCTTTAGTGTTTTCATCAACCTTTCTGTTTGACTTGAATCCTCGCCGTTGAGCAAGATTGATAAGCACTCTTGCAAACTCGATGTTACTAATCGGCTCATCAAGTGCTTTTGTTCTTATTTCATATATATCAGACAGTTGACCGCAAAACATTGCGTCAAGCTCGTCTTGAGTTACAATGCCGTTTCTTACAAGCATATATCTTATACGCTCAAGTCTGTGTTTATGTCTTCTGATTCTGCGTCGTGTGCCTCTTGCCTCTCTTCTCGGCTTTGCAAGCGAATCGCCGTTTTTGGGATTTTCAGCTTTGTCGAAAATGCGTGAACCAAGTCTAACGATTCTTTTTGGCTCGTCGTTTAAGTCAAGTTCAGTAATGCAAAAACCAACTGAGGCAATTCCGCAGTCTAATCCAATACCGTATTTCATAATTTTCCCCTTTTTCAAGTAAAAAGATAACGGCTCCAAAAAGGAGCCGTTAGAGCTTTTCGGTTTTCTACCTTTTTGTAGTAACCTAATTGTTCTTGGTATGTTATAAGAACAACTTAAATATATCATATAAAATTCTGCTTGTAAATACTTTTTAAAAGATTATTCAACCAAGTACAATAAATTGCACTATAAATAACTTCTTGTTTATCAAATGTTTTAATTATGATATAATTTAATTTTATACACCTTTGCATTTTGATGGATAAACAATATAAAAGGGCAAACTTAAAGTGAGGGTTTAAAGTTTTATTACTTTAAGTCCTATATTGTTAAACATGACAGTAGCATCGATATTGAAACTAAAAAGGTAAGGATTTTTTTAATCATAGCTATTATCTCCTTTATTTTATATTGGATATTCTTTGTTTATTACTAATAAAAATGCAGACACGAAAAAACCTATGGTAATAGGGTTAATTATTTGAAAAATATAGTCTATAATAATAACAAGTTTGTTGTATTTGTTTTTATGTAACATAACAAAATTAAATATTATAAAAAATATTGGAAATAAAAACAAATATACATCAAGAATTTTTGAAATGGAAAATGAAATTGTTAACATACTTGTAATAACTGAAATTATATTACTTTCGGTTAATATAGTTATATCTGTGCGTTCTATCAAATATATAATTATTGATAATAAATGAAAAAGTAAAAGTGCAACAGAGAGATATATAGCAATTTTCTTTTTTGTATTAAACGAGTTAATATAGTCTTTAATGTTGTATTGATTTCTTTTATTCATTTTATCGCTTTGCCTCTTCCCCTAATTTTGTATTCGCAATGTTTTCGCATATAGATGAATATTTGTTAGGAATGTTTTTCAAGTTTAATTTCATAACAGTTTCTTTTGTATATTGCAAAATTATATACTACATCATTCAAATCGGTATCATCAACTGTAATTGCAGTTCCGCTTTTGTTATATAAAAGATACAAGCAATCTTTATTGCGTACAAGTTCTAAAGTGCCGCCATACAAAATTGGCGTAAGAGTGCAGTTTGAAATTGTGGCATTATGATTAAGGGTCTGCACCAAATTGTCGTAACTGCTGTTAATATCTGTTGTACTATATTTAGAAATATTGTCGGTTTTATAAAAAACTCCCAAATGCTTATAATTATCAAATTGATAATTTAAAAACTCACTAATATCTTCTTGCTTCCACAATTTATTATCCGAATATGATAATGATTTTGATGAGCGAACAGTATAATATCTTGAGCGTTTAGAAAACATATCATAAGTGTTATCGTGAAAAATCATATCACTGTATAACTCTATGCCGGAAATGTTAGAATCAACATTATCTTGTAAATATTCAGTACACCATATTTCCAAATCTTCTAATTGAAAATCATCTACATAGTGCTTTTGAAAATACTCAACATTAAAATTTTTACCGTCAACATTGAACACCCACTTTGCCGGTACTACCCAAATATTAAATTTTTCTAATAAAACAAACTCTGTTTCAATATGTGCCTTGTATTTTTCAACTTCAGTTATTTCGGATTGAGTAACGCCGTATTTGTATGCAATATACTCCTTTGCATTACGAGTTAATGAATTTGAATATAAAATGATAGAAGCTGCTGAAAATATAGCAAAAATTAAAGCAATACAAACATATTTTTTGATTTTCTTGAAAGTTGATTTGTTGTTTTTATTCACCCTATCGCCTTTCCTTTTTCCTCTAATTTTATATTTCCAATTTTTGTATCATAATAATAACTTGCAAAATTGTCATATTTTTTTCTTGTGAATTCAATTTCTACATTCACTAATATTACATGCTTATTTTCTATGTTTTCACATATAAACGAATATTTGTTTAGAAGTTTTTCTCTTAATGATTTATACTTTTCCGTTGAAAGCACCGAATTGTTATTTATTGACATTCTGCGATATGGGCTTAAATCATTTACCTTATAATAAATCACAAAAGAATCGTTATCGTTAATCAAAAAATCTTCAATATTATCTTTTTTTACAATATCATGCAAATAGCCGTAATCGATTATTATACCGACAACATTAGAGTCAACTGTTTTTAAATAATCAACCGACCACTCGAAAACATCTTCTAATTGATAATTGTCACTAAAGCCATTTTGTGTTTTTACCACACCGAAAGTTCTTTTGTTGCACCTGATTTTCCAAGTTGGAGGCGTAGTATACCAATCAAAGAGAATACCTAAATCGCTATCGTCGTGAAATCTTTCGCCTTCGTAATCGAGCAGAACTATGTCCTTTTTGTCAAAATCATATTTATTAACCAGGTATTCAACAACCTCTGCTCTGTGGCATTGAACATAAATAATATGCGCGATACCAAATATCAAAAAAGCCGCAAATATTATTGCTAATATTCGTAAAATGATTATTTTACCTTTTTTCATATAAATCTCCTTTTCTATTTCTTATTTACCATAAGATTGTTTTCTTAATTTTAAAGCTTTTATTTGCGAACTGTTCTTCACTTGTTTCATATTTCTCACCATCTTTAAATTAAATGTTTTTCTTGTTTTAACAATTCAATTTGCTTGTATTCTAAGAAATATTCTTTATGTGAATAAATATTATTTTCAGTGATTTCACCATCAACAATATAAACAATCGGTTTTCTGTTAAAATTAAAATGTTTGCATATTTTATCCTGCAAATCGCTTTTGATTTTGGTTGCTGCTTCTGTATCGTCAATATAAGGAGATATATCATTTACTGAATAATAAACAACAAAATCATTGTTGTAATCTTTTAATGCAAAATCTAAAAAATTATGTATTTGACTTTTTTGTATAAGTTCAGATGAGCTGTAATTTTCTTTTTAATAATCATAATTATCCTCCAAATTTATATTTACGAATTCTCCTGCATATTTATCAAATTCATTCAAATCAATACCGTAAAATCCATAATATGATTTACATCCAGGCAATTCATTTTGGTGTAAAACAATATGAATGTTATCATCATGATATTTTTCAACAAATACAGCATCAAGTTTTGCCATATAATCTCTGAATTTAGAATTCATATCATAACCATATAATGAATCAGTATATTTATTTTCGTTTCTTGATTCATTTATGTACCGGTTAATATCATCTGTTTTAATAAATATCTCGCCTGTTCTTCCTGCTTTGATAATTTCGCCGACATTATCTTTCGTCCAAACAACATTTTTGTATTTATCCTTTTCTTCGTTATAAATACCATAAACAGCCGTATCGCGAATATTGACCATATCAATATTTTCATCAACAGTATTTTTCAATTCATCCGTCAGCCACTCTGAAACCTCTTTCATTTGGTAAGCGTCATAATATCTAAAATTCATAAATTTTACATTAAATATGCGACCGTCATCTTTTGCTTTATATACCAAATAAGAATCGTGCCAAACGACAGCCCAATAATCTATATCATAATGAAAGTTTCCCGGACAATAATCGTAAACTTTGTAGTCACTCATTTTGGTGTCATATTTATTAGCCAAATATATTCTCGGGAATACAGAAACAAACAATATCGTCATAATAACATACAATAATAAAGCAATTAAAAATACTATTCCAATTTTCTTTGTTTTTTTCATATTATAACCCCCCTATATTAGTACTATATCATAAAACAAATTAACATAAAAGTACAAAATTGAATATCATTAAAAGAGGTTTGCCCCAAATGTTAGGGCAAACCTCTTCTTAAGTTATGTCTCTATTTTTCGCTGATAATTGCGTCTCTCAAAAATCTCTCGGAATTTTATTTTGGCTTAAACCGCAAATTCGTATGAGAAATTGCGAACATTACATAGAAGAGTATATGATTATGATAGGTACAGCAATTCAATTTGCTATACCTATCCGACTGCAGAAAACATATATTTTCTTCCTAGCACCTATTTCATAGTCACAGAGTATTATTGTGTGAATTATTTATAAAACCAACCCATTTGTTTTTATTTTCATAATATTTCATCAATTCATTAACAATAGTGGAAGTGCCCGCAAACACTGATCCTGTTATAGCAAGTTTAGTATTATTTGCTAAAGCAGAACTTATTGCAAATGGAGTAGCTATAACTGATGTTATGTTTGTCCATCTTTTAATTTTAGGGAATATTTTATTTATATTTTTGTTGATTTTAATTTGCTTTTCTCTAAATTCTCTTTTTATTTCTTCTAATTCTTTTTCATTTTCAATACAATAGTTTGAATCAATTATAGATTGAAATACAGAAATTGCTTGACAAATTTCATCTCTGTTTCTCCATTCTATTATTTTAAGCATTTGGCTTTCTATTTCTTTTAAATAATCACTTCGACAAGATACATAGTTTAAACAATTTTCACATTTTAATTCAGAACAAAAAGCATAATTATGTAATACTAATTCATTTGGAAAAACAGGAGAAAAGATTTCCTCATAAGCCCTTTGTTTTAACGACTTACCAACACCTATTTTGTATTTCAAATACTTATAATCATAATTATTAAATAAACAATTTGAATTTGTTTCCTCTGCCAAAATTAAGCTTGTCTGTTGAAAGCTGATAGTGATTATACGGCAGTTTTCTTTTGCCTGTTTTTGTCAATGTGATTTTGTTTTTGAAATCAACATCCGACACCTGCTCACAAAGGATTTTTCCGTTGTCGCAATAAATTGTGCCGTCAAGGAAATAAGGCTTGCTGTCAATGAAGTGAAAACGCTTTGCTTTTCATATATCGCTGTGCTATAATCAAAATTAAATAACACAAGGAATACTATAACCCAATGAACAATTTGATAGAATTATTTGGCAATCACATATATAAAACCGCACCGACAAATCCTTTGTCAGCCAGAAAAAAGCTGTGCTTTGCATTTAGCACGGCAGGCCTTATGTGCAAATATTTCCCAACAAAAAAGCTTTTGCCGTCACGCCAATTTATGCAGTGGGCGGCTGCCGATTCTGCAATTACACCGCTGAAAACGGGCAAAAATTCTGCAATCGTAAGCCTGTATCTGCCGTGTGAAATTTTGCATTCCATGGGCATCAGCACACTGTTTCCCGAGGCTCTTGCCTGCTATTTGGCTGCGGCAAGGTCGGAGCAGGTGTTCATCGACACGGCGGAGCAAAATTTTGTTTCGCAAACTATGTGCTCTTATCACAAGGCTTTCATCGGAATGGTGGAAACAGGCGTTTTGCCAAAGCCTGATTTTATTATCAACACAACCCTTGCATGTGACGCAAATCACTTGTCGTTCAGGCGAGCTGCGGAACACTACAATGTGCCTCAATATATGATTGATGTGCCGTACAATTATTCAAGCGGTGCGGTGGATTATGTTGCAAAGCAAATCAAAGATATGGTGACCTTTATTGAAAAACAGGGCTATACTTTTGATGAGGCAAAGCTGACTGAAACGGTTGAAAAATCAAAACAGACACTAAAGAATTTCAATGATATATTGGCACTTCGTGCAAATCGTTCGTTGTCGGACGAAATGACTTCTCAAATGCTGTCGGTTTTTGCAACACATGTTATGCTCGGCACGGACAACGCATTGAAATACAGTAATGATTTGAAAACCGAGCTTGCCGCTGTTCCCAAAGGCAAAAAGGGCGTAAGGCTTCTTTGGGTTCATACTTTGCCTTATTGGCAGGACGCTTTGCGTGATTTGATTAACTTTACCGACCGTTGCGAAATTGTCGCTTGCGATATGGTTATGGATGCTATGTATTGCAATCTTGAAGAAGCCGACCCGTACAGATTTATGGCAGACCGACTTGTCAGAAACACCGTCAACGGAAACGGCACGAACAGAATAAACGCAACGCTTGAACTTGCCAAAAAGCTCAATGCGAACGGCATTGTTTGGTACTGCCATTGGGGTTGCAAGCAAACGGCAGGGCTTTCAAATATTGCAAAATCGACCTTTGAGTCAAACGGCTTTCCAACGCTCATTCTTGACGGTGACGGCTGTAATTGGAACAATGTCAACGACGGTCAAACCGTGACGAGAACAGAAGCGTTTTTAGAACTGTTGGAGAATAGAAAATGATTGGATATAACTGCAAATATACACCGGTGGAGATTTTGGCATGCTTTGATGATTATCGTTTAATCAACAACGAAGCGGAGCATTTTGACTATTCTTCACAGGCTATGCACTCAAATGTTTGCTCACACATCAAGGCGATTTGCGAGGAAATACATCGGGGCGACTATGACAAGCTTGTTTTTATGAACTGCTGTGACAGCACAAGGCGGTTGTTTGATGTGGCAGAAAGCAAGATTAAATACAAAACCATTCTTGACCTGCCGATTGATAACGGTGCTTGTGCCGTGAAACGATTGAAAAATGATTTGCTTTTTCTCATAAAAGACCTTGAAGCACAGACGGGCAAAGCGTTTGACGCAAAAGAATTTTTGAGTAATTTCAGCGACAAGCCGATTGCGTTTCCAAACAGCAAATTTATTTTGGTGCTTGGCGCAAATGCAAACGGAAGCCTAATGAATGTAATCAGAGAGTCGTTTCAAATGCCAGTAATCAATATGACTTGCTCAAACAATCGCTGTGTTTCAAACGAAAATATGAGCGAAAACGACAGCCTTGACGAGCTGATGGAAAAATACGCAAGAGCGTTGATGGCGCAAACTCCTTGTATGCGTATGAGCGACACGACATCAAGAAAGCAACTGCTAAACAGTGAAAATTTGGCAGGTATTGTATATCACACAATCAAGTTTTGCGATTATTATTGCTTTGAATACACAAAACTTGCAGACAGCAAAACACCGATTTTGAAAATCGAAACGGACTACACCACACAGCAATTAGGTCAGCTTTCAACAAGGCTGGAGGCTTTTTGCGAAACCTTGAACACGGAGAATAATTCAAAGATAAAAATGAACGAAAACGGAAAATATTACGCAGGAATTGACAGCGGTTCAACCTCAACAGAGCTTGTCATTTTTGACGAAAACAAGAATATTGTCAAGGCTGTTATGGTCAGAACAGGTGCAAACGCTCAGGCAGGGGCGCAAAAGGCACTTGATGAGGCACAAATCAGTCTTAACGAAATAAAAACCATAACCGCAACAGGCTATGGCAGAAAAAATATTGATTTTGCAAACGATGATGTAACGGAAATCACTTGCCACGCAAGAGGGGCGAAGTTTTTGTATCCCGAAGCACGATATATTATTGACATCGGCGGACAGGATTCAAAGTTTATCACCCTTGATGAAAACGGCAATGTTGCATCATTTGTTATGAACGACAAATGCGCAGCAGGCACGGGCAGATTCCTTGAAAATATGGCAAAGGCTCTCGAAATCAGTATGGAGCAAATGGCGAATGACGGTTTAAAATACAGCGAGGATATTTCAATTTCAAATATGTGCACGGTGTTTGCCGAAAGCGAAGTTATATCGCTGATTTCCGAAAACAAAAAGATAGCCGATATTATTCACGGCTTGAACAAAAGCGTTGCGATAAAGACGAAGGCTCTTGCAAGCAAGGCAGTCGGTGCAGACGGTGTAATGATGACGGGCGGTGTTGCAAATAACAAGGGCGTTGTGACTGAACTTGAAAAGCAGTTGAACACAAAGATTTTCATATCCGATAAGCCTGAATTTTGCGGTGCAATCGGTGCGGGATTGTTTGCCGTTGACAGCGACAGATAAACCTAATTTCGCAGAGAAGCAAATGAACAAGAACTTTCAGAAAAAACGGCTTACGAACATGTAAAGCAGACGAAAAAGAGAATTTTATTTTTTGAATGAGAAGTACGCCCGGCACAGACAAACGGTGCTGTTCGGCGACTCGATTACGGAAATATTCAACAGCTATGAGCTGTTTTATGCCTTTTCGCAAACAACGGGGCAGGCAGTTTACAACCGTGGAATCAGCGGTGACACAAGCGACAGATTGTTGGAAAGGCTCGAATGTAACGCCTTGAACATAAACCCAAAAAATCTTGTGATTTTAATCGGAACGAATGACATCGGCATAGGACTTCCGCCCGAGTACACCTTGAATAATATAAAAGAAATTTTGCAAAGAACGCAGAAGCTCTGCCCGAATACCGCCGCAAAAAGCAGTATTCGGGCATAAAAATAGGCTGAAAGTAAAACTTCCAGCCTTGTGGCAGATTATATCAACATGTCAAAGGTGAACTGAATTATCCGTAAATTGTTTTTTTAAAAAGAAATCACTTGACTTTACTATTAAAATTGTATTTAAAATATTTTTTCACAAAATGTTTCATATACTCATTTTCGTTGCCGGATTTACACAAATAATCAATATCCTCGTCATAAAAGGTCATATAACCAATTTTACATTCGGAAATGTTAATGCAAACAAAATCTATATTTTTAGGAAATTCCTGTGTTTGTGACTGTGGTTTTAACACTTTAAAATTCCAATCACCAATGTTAAAGCTTGTTTGCGGTATAATATATTCATCAGAATCAAGAATAACATCAGTTTGATATTCGAAAGATTTGAGTCGTAAAAGTTGATCATTAAAGCTTTTTTTGTCATATTCGGCAATAAACATACTACCGTATGAATCAGACATTAAAGAATGTATCCTGTTCGACTGAAAATAGAGATTTTTATAATTCCCCAAATCATCTAAAGAAAAATGAATATAATCCGAATTTTCACTTGATATTTTGTAATAGTTTTTAACACCAACAACTGTGTGTGAATTATTAGCTAATATAGCAATCAAAGATATCAATATCAAAACCAACGCCAACACAGAAAGTAATATGATTTTCGATTTTTTCTTCATATTAAACATATCCTTTGTATTTATTTATAGTAGCCGTTGTGCCTTTTAAAACCAATGCTAACATGCTCAATATATCACAAAATTCTAAAAATATCAATATCATAAACACAAGCAAAAATAGGGGAAAATAAATAAAAAAAGAGCTGAATTTTCAGCTCTTTTTTGTGGCAGATTATATCAACCTGTCATGTCACGGTAGTATTTGCTTTGCAAATCTCCACCTTAAAGACTTGACGGAACGATGTTACGGGTTTATTTGCATTATAAACCCATAATAAGAACATCACCCATTTACAAAATCACAGATTTTGAATGGGTCTTGATAACCTTGTTACTCGCTTCGCTCGTAATAACGATTCTTCGAATCCTTATCTTTTTCTTGCAAAATGTGGCAGCGGTTTTATTGACATCCGTCCAAAAATGTGATTTGATATACACA
>ULQP01024080.1_pt1 | contig 29612 bp, 19 predicted proteins | sample 1954571 | NCBI WGS metagenome assembly ULQP01 (sample SAMEA4835657, study PRJEB28245) | human gut metagenome | biome: gut microbiome; material: fecal sample | place: Denmark | collected 2008 | reverse complement strand
TGAGGTGACGCCCGCCATACCTGTAAGCGAGCAAGCGGAAATTGCCAGTGCCAAAACAGTGCTGAGAAGCTTTGCGGTTTTTTTAAATTTCATCTGTGTCACTCCGTTTTTACTTTTATTTAACCCCGGCTCCGTTTCAACCGCCCACGTGGCAGAGCGGTTGAAAACTGACGCCGTTAAGCTACAAATTAAGGGTAATGCCGTTTAAATGCGTTTCTTTCTAATAATCAAGAGCACTGCCGCCCCTATTGCGGCAAGACCGAGCACTCCGCCGCCTATCCAGAGCGTCCATACCCACCAGGGGTAGTAATATCCGTCAATAACGGTTACAACCTTGCGCACGCGCCTTTTGCCCTTTCTTATTTTCGGCTCTTTAGCGGTATTTTTGTTTTCGTCTTCATTTCCGAAATCAATATTAAAGCCGTTATTGCCGTCAAAATCGGTATCATCGGGCAAAAGCGAAATGTCGTCGTCATCGCTGAAATCGGGGTCGTCAAAGTTATAGTTGTTATCGTCGTCGCCGCCGTCCTCTGGCTGCTCGTACTGACCGTTATCAAGCTCACCGGGCGCTGTTTCCGTCCCCTTGGTGTAAAATGCCGAAATCAGTTCCATAGTATCGTTTCCGGCATACGGGAAAGCGCCGTCTGTAAGTAGGCTTACGTCGCCCGTCATCGGGAACTCAACCTTTACATACTTGATTCCCTCAGGAATCTCGTCAAGCGTGAGCACCAATCCGCCCCTTTTCGGGTTAACTTTGCTTACGCGCAGCTTTGCCCTTGAGTAAGCGGGCTCTGTCCATGTGCGGTGGTCGGCGGAAACATAAAGCTTGGGCAGGAAATCGGTGCCGAGCGCTTTTTCTATGGTGTTCAGCACCGTAACATTAAATGTAACCTCTGCCTGGAAAGCGGTTCCCGCAACAACGTTATAGGAAACATAGGGCTTTGAAACATCGCGTCTGCCATTCAGGTAATCCCATGCAACCTGTATGCCTGTTCCCTCGCCGAAATAGACGGACCAGCTTCTTGTCTGGTAGAATTTATAATTAACCTTGCTCAGCGCGTCAATAATTCCACTGCCGGTAAACTCCTCCTTATCGTAGTATTTATCGGTTTCACCGAACTCATGCGTTCCGTAAACATCAAGCTCGCCGTACTCGCCGGGTGTTATTCCCACGCCGTTTAAGCCTATTATGCGCGCGCCGCTCTCGCCGTTTACCTCGCCGCTGTGCGGAAATTCCACCTTTATATACTGCGTTTCGGCGCCTGTTCTGAATTTATAGGTATCAATAACGCCTATGCCTGCATTATTTGCGGTTTCGGGCGCAGCCGTGTTTTCCGTCCAGCTTTTGCCGTCAGCCGATTCATAAAGCTTTATATTCCAGTTTTTGCCCATTGCGTCGCATTTTGCGGTATCGCGTGTCACCGAGAATACAGCGTCGGTATCAGGCTTTACAAGATACACGGCATAGGGGCGCTGTACCTTTGCGCCGTTCTTTGCGTATTCCTCGGTGGCGGCAAGGTATGCCACGCCGTCGGCAAGCTCGGCTATTTCAACGCCGTTGTAGCGGTAGAGCAGTAAATCGTTGTAAACCTCATCGGCAAAATCAAGCTTTGATACTCCGGTGTACTGATATTCGCTGTATGTGCCGTAGCTGTCAAACTCGGCATAAGGCTCCGTAAAAGCCACCTCGGCAAGACCGAAGCAGGTATTGCCCGCATAAGAATCATTGGCTTTTGTAGGCCAAACAATCCGCAGATATGTGTATTTGTTTTCCTCGGCGGTAAGCATTACCAAATGGTGCTTGTTATTGCTGTTTTCGGCGTTCACCGTAACGGTTTTGGCAGTTACCCAGTCGCCGTTTGCTTGCTTTCCCTGAATTTCTATTACATAATCCTTTATTTTTAGGAATTCGTTAAGATTATTCATATACATTGTTATAAATCCTGCATAAAAGGATTTCCCGGGTCTTACCATATACTCTACGTATGGGCGGCGATTATAGTACATTCCATCCCAATTGCCTTCAAAAACGCCGCCGAAGCCGTTATCGCGACTGATATTCTGATGATAATCATTTATACCGAAATCGCTCTTTGTTTCCTCACTCAAAGTGCCGTCTATAAAGTAATCACCGTCGTTTTCCTTGTAATAATCGTACTTTATTGCCGAATATTCAACACGGTTAATATCAAACAGATCGTTGCCGGCATACGGCCATACCGTTTCGCCCGCGGCTGACTTCATAGTGCTTAAATTCTGTGTAATGGGGAATTTAAGCTTTATGTAAATAAATCCGTCAGGAACGGTAAAGCTCCAATCGGCGCTGCGGCGTGCGTCTCCGTTTTCCTGATAGTTTGCGTATCTTGCGCTGTAAGCGGGGGTAACATTCAGCTTTTCAAAGCTTACATTATCGCTTGACGTGTAAACCTCAATATTCCAGTCGGTCGCCTTTTCAAAGCCCAGCTTTTCCGCTGCCGAATCGGCGCCGCGGTTGCTCGTAACGGTAAAGCCGAAGCGCGTGCCGGGCTGCACCTTATAGGTTAAATAACCGTTATAAGAGTTTTCGGTTTTGGCGCTGTCAAGTGCTGACCAATCGGGCTGAACAACAGCGCCTTTGTAAATGTCGTTTTGCTCAAATGCGCCTGTATTTGCAGCGTCGGCAAAATCAAGCCGCTTTACATTAGCGGCATTTACCGCCTTTGTGTAGGTTACAAGCTTAATTCCGGCGTTATAGTCGTTATCGGTCGGCATTTCTATTTTCACAAATTCCGATTTTGCCGCCGTGGCTACAGTAACCTTTTTACCGTCAGTCTTAATTTCCGCCTTTTCCCATGTAACCGCGTCGTCACTTGCGTAAAAGCCTATTTTGGAAATATCGGTTGTATCGGTAAAGGTAGCGCAGAACTCTGTGCCCTTTTCAATATTGTAAATTGCATAGGGGCTTGTAAGCTCTACCGCCTTATCAACGCTGTTTACCTGCCAGCGCCAGTCCTTATCAATAACTATTGCGCCGTTTCGCAGCTCAAGGCCTACGCCGTCGTGCATTTTAAAGGTGCTGTAATAATCCCTTATGCGGGGGTGAGTTTTATCCGACATTGCGGAATAGTTTGCATTGACCTTTTTCGCCTCCTCAGCCGAGGGGGATGTAAACTCCACGCGGTTAATATCGAATAAATCGTTGCCTGGGTAAGGCCATACCTTTTCCCCGCCGACGCTTGTCATGGTGCTTAAATTCTGAGTCATGGGGAATTTAAGCTTTATATAGGCTATACCGTCGGGAACAATGAAATTCCAGTCGGCGCGCCTGCGTGCGTCGTGGCGTGTCGGGTGGTTTGAATCCCACCCGCGCGGCTGATTATTAGCGTGACCGCCGCTGTAAACCGGCTTTACATTCAGCTTTTCAAAGGTTACGTTATCACTTGATGCATAAACCTCAATATTAAAATCAAGCACATCTTCATAGCCTAATTTTCTTGCTATGCTGTCAATATCCGTACCTCTGTCGGCATTTGTAACATTAAAACTGAAACGCGTGCCGGGCTGAACACGGTAGGTAAGGCAGCCTTCATAGGAATTTGCGGTTTTAGCTCCGTCAAGCAACGTATAATCTGCCTGAACGGTGTTGCCCTTATAAATTCCCTTGCTTTCATAAGCGCCCGTGCCCGACTGTGAAAAATCAAAGCGCTTGAAATTTTCGTTTTCGGGTGCAGCCGTGTAGCTGACTGATTTAATGCCCGCGTCGCGGTTATTATCGGTCGGCAGCGCAATTTTCACATAGCTCACACCGCTCGCGGCCCGAACGGTAACGGTTTTACCGTTTATCTCGGTATCAGCCGTGTTCCAGCTTACCTTATCGGTGCTTGAAAGGAAAATTACCCTTGAAATATCGGTAGTGTCGCTGAAAACTGCCGTTAAATCGGTATTTTCGGCAATATTGTATATTGCGTAAGGGGCGGTGAGCGCCACAGCCTTATCAATACTGTTTACCTGCCAGCGCCAGTCAAGGTCTATTGCAAGCACGCCGTCATCACGAACATCAAGCCCCGCGCCGTCATACATATTAAGGGTGGTATAATAATCGTTGAGGTACGGCTTTATTACATTACCAACTGAGGAATAATCGCAATCTACCTTTGTATCATCTGCCGAAGCGGCAAGCCCTACCGACACCGAAGCCGTTGTTACCAGCATTGCCAATGTCAGTAAAATGCTTATAAGCTTTGCCGTTTTTTCAGACCTCATATGCCTTGCTCCTTTTTTATCTGTTGTAAATATAAGCCTTAACCCAGCTTATCGAGTATGCTCTGAATTTTGGGCGAATACTCTGCGCCCCTGGTTTCCCATGTAGCGTTGCTCTGCAAGAAGTTCTGACCCCATGCTTCCCATGTAGTGCCGAGAATTTCCTTTATTCCGAGTGAAGTTACAGATACCATATTGTATTTGTTTACGCAGTCCTCTGAATATTGCCTTGCCTGTGTTGTAAATTTATTCTGCTTGTAATAAATTTCGGCAACCTGGTTGCTGTAATGATCGGACGCTCTGAGCATTTTAATAAAGTTCATTGCAATTCCCTTATTTTTAGAGCCGCTGGGAACCGCAAGACCGTCAACCGTTGCAAAAACATTGTAATTGCTCTGCTTGGGGTCGCGTGCTAAAGGTACTATATAAGCCGTGCCGTCCTGTGCCATTGCGTTGATTTTCTTGCCGCTGACATTTACGGCAACTCCGTACATCATAGCCGCCTTGCCGTTCTGGAAGGTGTCCGCCGCCTTCTGAACTATGCAGTAGTTGGCATCGCACATTTTCTTATACATATTCATAGCGCGGGTAATATTGACAGATGTAAAGTTGCTTATAATTCCGTTGTTTGTGTACTTAATAAGGTCCTCGCCCGTAGTTGCCGCCATACCGTAGGGGAAGCTTGAATTTTCGGGGGTTGCAAGACCGTAAATGCCCTTAGCCTTATCAGTGGTTTTCTTTATAAGGTCGTACATGGTGTCCCATGTCCAGTTGTTCGCCTTAACAAGTGCCTTCGGTCTCTGGTTTTCGGGTATACCGAACTGCTCAAAAATACTGTCGTTCACCCAAAGACCGGTTCTCGCGCCGTTCGGCTCTTTAAATGTAGGCCAAAAGTATACCTTACCGTTGAATTTCAGCTCATTTAAAAGCTTGCGGTCGGCGTCGCTGTAAACCCCGTTGTTAAAGTCAATGTGGTCGCTTAAGGGCTCAATAATTCCCCTGTAAACCACTGAGGGGTAGTCCTGGTTTGTAACCTCGTAAAGGTCGGGCGCGTTGTTTGCCGCGTGCATCTGGGCTAACTTCTGCTGCATACCGCTCCAATCGGCACAGCGTATTATTTCAAGGCTGCCGCCGCAAAGCGCCTTAAACATTGAGCGATAGCACTGGTTCATAAGACCGTCCTCGCCATAGGTGGAAAGTATTTTGAGCGTCTTGCCCTTTGCAGAGTCCTTAAGCTGCTTTTGCAGCTCCTTCTGCGGGTTAGAGTCCTTTTCAAGGTTCTTTGTGTCAAGGGCTACGCTGCTGCCGTGATTTGCGTCGATTTTGCTGCTGCTGTCGGTACTGTCGGTGCCGTCGCTTTCTTCATTGTCGTAAATAATATCGACAAAGCTATCGGTAAGCGACTCATCACCCGAGCTGTTTGATTTTTTGCACGCCGTGCAGGAAAAAATCAAAACGAGCGAAAGTGAAAATACAAATAATCTTAAAGCTGACTTTTTCATAATAATCTCCTTTTGCCTTACGGCTGTATTTATATAAAGACTTAACAAAGCCTGTATACCGGTTTATCCCACTATTCCCGAGGTCTGTATGCTTTCGGTAAACCACTTTTGGAAGATGATGTATACCGTCATTGGGAAAAGCATAAACAGCAGCGCCCCCGCCTGCTGATAGGCTGCGGTCGCCCCTACAATATCTCCGCTTACGCTCTGCGATACGGTTCTTTGCAAAAGCGACAGCTGAGAATTAAGTGTATCTAAGTTTTCAAAGAAAAAGGTTGAAAACATTGTGTCGTTCCAGTGCGCCACAAGCGATAAAAGCGACACTATGATAATTGACCCGCTCGAAAGCGGCAGCATTACCTTTAAAAAGGTCTTAAACGGTCCGCAGCCGTCAATATATGCCGCGTCCTCAAGCTCGGGTGCCAGCCCCAAAAAGAACTGGCGGTAAATGAATATGAACAGCCCCGAGCGTATTCCGCTTGCAAAAAGTGATGGCACATAGAGCGCAAACGGGGTATTAAGCATATTTACGGTGGCGTTTATCCCGACGGCTGAAAGCAGCCCGCTTATTCCGAAAAAGTCGAAATACCTTATTTGCAGGGTAAGCGGAATCATAATACACTGGGTTGGCACAAGAATTGTAAGCAAGACACCCACAAACCAAAGCTTTTTGAGCGGGAAATCAAATCTTGCAAAGCCGTAGCCCACAATAGCGCAGGTCATAACCTCTATTGCTGCGCTCAGCACGAAAATAAGCATTGTATTGCCGAAGGCTTTTCCGAATTTCATAAACCCGAAAACATTGATTATGTTACTGAGGGTCAGTGATTTCGGAATCCATACTATTGTAGGGTCGGCAACCTGATCGAGCGGGCGCAGCGCCATTGAAAGCATAAATATAAGCGGATAAAGCAATATGTAGGAAAGTCCCAAAAGAATAATAAACCTGAAAATTTTAAACGGCAGCGCCGAAAGACCTTTATTTTTCCGTTTTGCCACAAGCGTCACCTCTTTGAGCCGGAATACGGCAGCGTTTTATTCAATACATAATACACAATGCCGATAAACAGCAGGGTTGAAATAAAGTACAGCACCGAAAGCACCGAGCCATCGGTATATTTTAGGTAATTCGCATTGTTTAAAATGCGGCTCATTATGGCGTTACCCGAGTCGGTAAAGCTATCAATAATAGAATAAATAACCGCAAGCAATATCATAGGCGAAATCATAGGAATAGTTATTTTCCAGAAGTTATCCCACCGCGAGGCACCCTCAATTTTCGACGCCTCGTAAATGCTGGGGCTTATGGTTTGCAATGCGCCTAAAAACAGCAGTATTTGTATACCGGATTTCCAAAGCATATCAAACACGGTGTTTGATACGGTTATTAAAAATCCCGAAAGCTTTTCGGGCAGCGCAAACTCCTGAATGAGTGTCTGCACGTTTGAAATTTCAAGCATACTTCCGCTTTTTGTGCCTTCGACCATCATAGACATCATATCATTGCCGCGTATTACCGAAAGCACCGCCCCGCCTGAAATTATAACCGGCAGGAAGAAAACCGCCCTGAAAAACGTTTTACCCACAAAATTTTCGTTAAGCATTACGGCAATCATAATGCTCAGCACCACTATTACCGGCACAGAATAAATAAGCTCCGTAAAGCAGCCGAGCAGCTCTCTTAACAGGTCGGGGTCTTCAAACAGCGCCCTGCGGTAGGCGGAAAAGCTGTTAAAAGTAAGGCTTATGCCGCTGCTGTCAAACTGAACGTCGTTAAATGAGTAAATAACCGTATCAATAAGCGGGCGGACAAAAAAGTTTATAAAGCCGAGTATCCAAATTGCAATAAAGCAATAGCCGTAAAGCGCTTTTCTGCCTGTGTAGGAAAGATGATGCTTTTTAATTTTGCCGTTTTGTGTTTTCATTTAACATTACCCTTCCTTTACTGTAAGATAATTGCCCGCTTCAACGGTTCCAAACTCTGTTTTTACTGCCTTTTCAGAGTAGTTTATAATAATTTCCGAGCCGTTATCAAACTCGGTAAGCCGCACGCCCTCGCCGATTACGGAATTTCTTTTTACAACGCGCGAGCCAAGCTCTTTATATACCGCAGAAAGCTTTTTCTGGTATTCGGCGGTCTCCTTTTTACGGTTATTGAAATCCGCCCCGAAAAGATAATCGTACTGCGTGTTTTTAACCGAAGTTATATTGCCGTAAACAAAGGTAAATTTAAGCGACGCGCCGCTTTCAAGCGCCTTTAAAAATGTAACATCGGTATTAGCATCAAGGTTCAGGCTTTCGGTTGAATACTCCTTAACGCCCGAAAGCAGCAGCTGATAAAAGGGTATGTCCTCGCTGATAATATCATAGCCTGAGGAATATAACGGTGTATCAGCCGTGTATTTACCCGCCGCAAACGCATAGGCGTTGGGTGAGTACACAAGCCCGTTTTTGCCGTATTTTTCAAGAAGTGCGCCGAATATTTTCACAGTATCGGCACGGCTTATGTAGCCGTCAGTATCAAAATCCGAGTAAGCGGTATTGCCGAGATTTATAAACGCCGGCTCAAACCCCGCTTTATTTAATGAATTAAAATACTTTGTGTAAATTTTATTAAGCCTTACGGATTTAATAACGTAAGCCGCCGGCAGCTTTTTATCTTTAAGAGTAGTGGCGGGGTTGAAATTATAAAGCATTATGCTGTTGCGGTTAATTCTTACCGTTGTATCACTGACGGAGGAAAAGCCGTTTCCGCCCTTTTTGGCAGAAAAAATATTGTTTTCCAAAAACAAATTGCCGCCGCAAAGCTTTTTAAGTTCTTCAAGCTCCTTTTTGCTCCCGAGCGAGCCTTTAAAGCGGTATTTATTCTGTATTTTGCCCGAAATTATTGCCGTGTCGGTATTTCGGTAAGATACTATCGGTTCAGCGCCCGTTTGCTCTTTAAAATAGCTCGTGATTTCTTTTGCCTGCTTTACGGTGGTAAGCTTTTTAAATACCGTAAGCGGAATACCGAAAACACTCTCTTTCCTTTTAAGCCCGCCGTAAAGCTCTAAAAACACCGAGGGCTCGGCGCTTATATTGACCTGTTTCAGCCCCAAATGTTCGCGGTAAAGCCGGGCTAAATCGGAATAATCAGCGCTTTTTTCGGCTAAAAGGTAGCTTACCTTTATTTTCTTTGTAAGCGGTGATGAGGTATCGTAAGTTTCGGTATTTGCCGATATTTCGCCGACGCCCTCGCCGATTGAAATTTTATCCGACCCTACTGTTTTAAAGGAGGAGTACACACGGTTGTATACCGTGGCGTCGGTAGCTGACACTGCGTTGATATAGGCGTTTTCGGCGCCCTTATCAATCACGGCAAGATACGCGCCTGTGTTTGACTTGGCGCCGAACAACGGCATATAAGCCTGCTCGGTTTCGGTTGCCTTTACCGTTTCGGCAAAGGCTGCGTCGCCGCCGTAAACCGCCTTTTCGTAAACCGCAGCGTTCGCCTTTTCTGTGTTGTTGTATATCAGCGCGCCGCTGCCGTCAGGCACAAGCGACCAGCCCTGCTCGCCGTAGGGCGCGGCTGAAAAATACGGCAAAAGCTGAATATTTGTAATCACATTGTTTTTTATGTTGTTAATTTTTGAGACATCCGTTTCGGCGGTAAATCCCTTTTCCGTCAGGCGGATTTTAAGCTTCAGCTTAACGGCGCCGTTAATTCTATAAGCCGCGTCAAAGCCGTCGCCACTTAAAGCAACGGTGACATATTTCCCCTCGCCCGCGCCCGTAAAGCTGTTAAGGGTTCTCAGCGCTCCGCTTTTTTCGCTGTAAATCTGAATTAAAAGCTGCGAGCTTTCCTTTTCGGTTTCACGCAGTCCATCGGGTGAAAAATTGCGATTTTGCGGGTTTGAGTAAAAGGCTTCGCCGCCCGATTTGCTTTTAACGTAAAATTCTCCGCTGCGCTCGCCCGCGCCTATAACATAAAGCTCGTAAAGGGAATTTTCGGCGCATTTTGTAAATTCGTTTTCACGAAAATCCTCAGTCGCCGCAACAGCAGTGCCGAAAAAACAACCTGTGCATAAAAGCGCGGTTAAAATACCCGCCAACGCTTTTTTCAACATATGCGAAAAATCTCCTTTACTAATTAATGCGGTAAATTATTTCCTGGAATACCGTTGCGGCAAAAATAAACATCTGGCGCACCAGCATATAAATAATGACAAGCAGCAGAATTATTATTACCGCCACCAGAACATCCAAAAGCATTGAGGCAGCCGCCTCCAGCACCGTGTATTTCTGATTGATTCTTGTAGACTGGTAAAGCAGGAAAACGGTGTATAAAAGCCCTATTGCGGAAATTATGCTCATAATTCCCTGCTCCTCATAAACGAATAAATGGCTTAAAATAATGTTTATGTATATAGTGGCGGTATACGGAACAAGCGCCGCCGCCGTGCCGTTGAAAATATTAAGCACATTTCCGTGCCCGAACCGGAGACTGCCCACAACCGTATCGCTCAAGACCCATATTGCCACAAAGCCTAATGACTGCGCGGTTATAAAAAAGCCGTTAAATTCGGTAATGTTGTTTTTATTGAAAATAAAGCCGGTGGCAAGGCTTGCGATTATCTGCCCTATGAAGAATAAGAAAACCACAACACAAGCGCTTATAAACGTTGTTTTTGATTTATCGGTGTGCAGCTTTTCGTAAAAATTCACCGAGTGCAGCATGATATTTTTTGCCTTGAAAAGGCGCGGTTTTCGCGGCGATATATTAAGGCGCCGCCTTATTTTATCGCGGTTTTTGGAAATAATTACCGCCGCCGCTATAATAACCGCAAGCACCGCCGCCGCGGGAACAAAATATTTTCGCGCCAGCTGCGAGCGGTAAAACCTGAAAGCCTTTGAGTAGCCCAGTCTGTCCTGCCCGAGCTTTGCGTATTTCATAGTTTCGGCATATTTGCCCTGCTGTAAATACGCTCTGCCTATGCCGCGGTAGGCAAGGTCACAGTTTGAGTTATAGGAAAGCACTGTTTGCCATTTATCAAACGCCTCGTCAAATAAACCCTTGTGGTAAAGCACGGTAGCGTCACTTATAACATTGCCGTAGTCGGTCGGCTCAAAAAGGGTTATTTCTCCCTTATCCTGGTCGAGCACCAGCACATTTCTGCCAACCGTTTCAATCGCTGCGGGCGTTTTAAAGGTTCCCTTTTGGTTGCCCTTTGCGCCGAAAACGTTTATAAGGTTTGAGTCCTTATCATACTGAAACACCCTGCCGTTGGTGCGATCCAGAACGTAAACGAAATCTTCTTCCGATACCGCAATATCCGCAAAGCTTGTGTTGTACCATGTGCCGCCTATATACTGCGGCGTTCTGTCGCCGTAAACCGATTTATCCAGCGGGTCGGGTCCCTGCTCAACCGAGAAAATATCATTTCCCAGGTAATTGAGCCGCCTTATAGCTCCGCTTTTATCAGCAGTTACGGTGTATATAAAGTTTTTTGAGTCTATATCAAATGAAGTAAAGGTTGCAGGAAGATAATTTCTTGTGTAATCAAGCTGTTTGCCGGTCATAAATTTACGCCAGAATCTATCTGCAATAAGCGAGGCGGTAACCTTTACCTTGCTCGCCCCGTAAAAGCTTTTGTAATTACCCTCGGCGTCATACACAATAGCGCCGTAGTAAAATCCGTCGGCTAAAACGTAGGTGTTGTCGGCGTCGTCCACCAAAACGTTTATAGGCTTAAATTGCAGCGAATCGGGAAAATTCTCGGTTTCCGGCTTTGTAAGCACGGTCTTTACCATACCGTCGGTATTGCATATAATAACCCTTGCGTTCGCTGTATCGGCAATGTAAATTCTGCCGTCCGACGTTACAAATATACCCTGCGCCTCGTTAAGCTCGGTAAGGCTTTTTGTGCCGTTTTCGGTTATATAAAATTTATCAATTATCTTTTCCGGCTTGAAATCCGTATTGTATATAACTATGCGGTTATTCCCGGCATCCAGCACATAAAGCTTATCCCCGCAGGCGTACATATCCATAGGGCTTTTAAGTGCGGCGGCTTTTTCGGTGCCGAAGCTGAGCGTTGCCTCATACCCCGATGGCACCTCCACCGCGTTTCCCCACGAATCGTAGGTATATGCGTTATCGGCGCTCTTAGCGGAAGCGGTAAGGCAGGCAAACGAAAGCACGGCGGCAAACGCGATTGCTGCTGTTCTTTTTAAAATACTTTTTCGCATTCACGTTTACTCCTTTATGCCCGATTGCGCCATTGTTTCAATAACGCTGCTTTGCGTAAGAATGAAAACCAAAATCGGCGGAATCATCATAATAACCGCCGCTGCCGAAGCCGTTCCCACAAGTGAAATTCCCGAAGAGGTTACCTGATTTAAAAGGTTGGGCAGGGTTTTAAGGTTTTCCTTTGTAATAAATGAGCCGCCGCCCGAGTTCCATATGCCCTGAAATGTGAAAATAATAAGTGTAAGCCACGCAGGCTTTACAGAGGGCATTACAATTTTCCAAAGAATTAAAAACATTCCTGCGCCGTCTACCTTTGCCGCCTCAATCATTGCGGTGGGCAGCTGGCTCATAAACTGCTGCATAAGGTAAAGCCCCATACTTCCGGCTGCCGCAGGCAGTATAAGCGCCCAATAGGAGTTCATAAACCCGGTGCGTGCCATAAGCACAAACTGCGGTATTGCCGTAACGCCGCCTGTAAACAGTAATGACAGCACTATAAGCTTTGAAATTGCATTTCTGCCGGGAAAATTGCTTTTAGCAAGCGGAAACGCCGCCATAGAGCTTACTAAAATGTGCAGCGTGGTTGCGGTTACCGAAATAAAAACACTGTTGAAAAAATACCTTGTGAACGGCACCCAGGATTCCTGAACATTCGTCCATAAAAGGTAGTAGTTATCCCCCGTGGGTCTTACCACAAAAAACCTCGGCGGAAACACAAAAAGCTCATCAAGCGGCTTTAAGGACTGCAAAATAGAATATACAAACGGAAGAGCCGAAAAAGCCCCGAGTATAACTAAGAGCAGCGTAAGGGCGATATTTCCGCCTATACTCCGTTTTACCGGTTTTTTCATACTTCTTCCCCCCTTAGCAGGCTGTGTATTTTCTCAGAATTTTTGAAATAAGATTATTTGTTAAAATCATTACCACAAACAAGAGCGTCGCCATAGCGGAGGCATAGCCCATTTCGTAGCGGGTCGTGCCGTAATCGGAAATATGCGAAATAATGGTGCTTGTGGCGTAATCGGTTGAAGGATTTCCGCAAAGCGCCATACAAACCGCGCCCGCCGAAAATGAGGCGCTTATCTGCATTACCGCGCCGAACATAAGCTGCGGTCCCATTGAGGGCAGGGTTAAATATATAAGCTCCTGAAAGCGGTTTGAAATACCGTCAATAGCGCCCGCCTCGTACATACTGCGGTCAATTCCCTGAAGACCCGCAACAAATGAAAGAAAGCCTGTTCCGAAGCTCATCCATATTTGAACAACCATTACTATGGTCATCATATATCTGGCATCGGAAAGCCAGGCAATAGGGGTTGAAATTAACCCTAAATTCATAAGTATTCCGTTTGCCCAGCCGTACATATCGCCGCTGAAAATGTAGCTCCAAATTACATAAAGGTTACCCGAAATGCTCGGCGCGTAAAAAAGAAAGGTCATAAATGTGCGCATTCCGGGGGAAAGCTCGTTTACCACCCACGCAAGCATCAGGCAGGCAAAATAGCTTATAGGTCCTGTTACAACCGCGAACATAAGGGTGTTTTTTACCGCTATTACGAAAATATCATCATTTAAAAACAGATTTATGTAATTATCCAGTCCTACAAAATTCGGCATTTGCAGAAGATTAAAGTCCGTAAATCCCAGTATTATTGACGCGGTTACGGGTAAAACCGTGAAAAATGTGAAAAGCAGCATATACGGCAATAGCATTAAATAGTCCGTTCTGTGGCTCTTCATTTCGCCAAGCGTGTAGCGCAAACTTTTTCGGCGTTTTTTTGAACCTGTCATCATAATCTCCTATCTGCCGCTGCGTTTGCAGGGCTTTGTTTTCAGTCAAGCTTAAATTCCTTGCGTTTTCTCAGTATCTCGTTCTGAATTGTATTATTGTAGGCAACTATTGTCTCCCTGGGGTTAGCTGATGAATAAACCACCTTACGGAAAGCGCTTATTAAGTTGCGGTCAACAATATAAGAGCCCGGTATTTGCGGCAGCATAAAGGAATCCTTCCACTGTGAATAAATTAACTGCTGCTCGTTATATGTCCATGAAAGGTTGGAAAGCGCCTTTACATTCGCCGGTGTAAAGCGGCTTGAAGAACCGAGCAGCGCTTCCATTTCCTGCCCGTAGGAGCTTTGCGCGTCGGTATCGGTTATCCAGTCAATATACTTCCACGCCGCCTCCTTATCGCGGCTGCCCTTCATAATAACGGCACAGGTGCCCGTGGCGCAAACAGAGCGGTTTATATTCCCGTTTTCATCACGCGTGCCCGGAATTAAAGCCATTTTCCAAAGCCCGTCAATTTCAGGCGCTGTTTGCTTTAACATTCCGTAAAATGTGTAGCCGTTTAAGCCTATTGGCATATCGCCCGAGCGGAAACGGTTTAAGAAATTGTACTGATTGGGCAAGCCGTAGTCCTTATAAAACTCTGTCCAGATATTAAAGGTATCTATTCCGCCGTCGCTGTCGAAATTGGTCGATTTCATATCATCCGTGTAGTATTTTTCCCCGCGCTGATACAAAAGCGTTGCAAACACCCCTGTATCAACCGCCATAACATTGCTTGAATCGGCGTTGGGTATTCCCACGGTCAGGTTGTTCTGCTGTAACACACGGATTATTTTATACATATCGTCCCAGGTTTCGGGCGGGGTCAGGTTAAGGCTTTCAAAAATATCCGTTCGGTAGAACATCATAGAAAACGATTCCGAAACAGGTATTGCGTAATAATCACCGTTATAAAGGTAGGCATCCATAGAGTGCGCCTGAAAGCGCGCCGTTACATCCTTAAAGGTATCAAAGCCCGAAAGCGGAGTAAGTCCGCCGCGCATTGCAAGGTTTACAGGACTTCCCTGATCAACAAAAAGCACCACATCGGGGCTCATACCCGAAAGTGACGCCTGTATAAGGCTTTGCGCCACAATGCTTATATTAGCGGTTATTCCGGTTTTCGGGGTAAAAACACCGTCGGAAAGGCTTTTAAGCACTGTCGCCTGGTCGCGTCCCGTACTTACCCAAACCTCAATTTTGCGGTTTGTTTCCTCATCACCCGAGCCGATTGAAGAATAATCCTCGCTGAATGACCCCGCAAACGCCTTTGCCTGAAAAGCAATATTGCCCCAAAAGCCGCGGCGTTTGGTAGATAATTTATCAGTCCTTGTTGAAACGGTTATTGTATCAAGCTCAAGCGGCTGTGATTTAACCGTAGTCATAAGCCCTGAAATACCCGAGGCATATGAGCTGAGCGTGGATATGTTTGAGGGAACTTCGGCAGGCTTTTTAATAAAGCCGTCAAGCAAAAGCTTTAGCTTTGTAATAGCCGAAAAATTTCCCGAGCGGCTGTTACCGAGGCTTACCGCGCGGTCAAACACCGACTGCGCCTTATCCGACATATTCTTAACGCGCTCATTAAAATCCTTTATTTCCTTATCAATGTGGTAATCGCGGTAGGTATCGGGTGACGCGCCGGTTATCATAATTATTTCACGGTACAGCTCGTTCACATTGGTTACAAGCTCCTGCAGCTCCGCTATAACCTCGGTCATATCACCCGAGACTACCTCAAGCTTTAATTGGTTTTCGCCCTTATTAAGCTTTATAAGCCACGGCTCAGAGCCGCCGAAAACATAATCCTGCCAACGGTTGTTAAATTCAAATTTTATGCTTTCAGCCTCTTTAAACGGAACACTGCCGTTTACATAAAGTCTGCGGTAGGAGTTTGTTCCCGTGCTTATATTCTGCCTTATTCTCGCGCCCAAATAATAGTAGCCGTCCTCGGGGGCCTCAACCGTCCACACAATGTACTGCCCGTGCGATGAATAGTTACTCTGCCCTATTGTGTTGTAGCGCAGCTTTATCGGGTCTGAGGGGGAAGTATCAATGCTTGTTCGGTCATACACCGGGTAAAGCGTTTTTGCCGACTGATAAAGCGGCGCCTCTGCTTCGTAAACCTTTGTGTATTCCTTGCCTGCCGTTTTTGCGCCCTTTGAATACTCGCTGTATGAAACAGGCTCTTTTTCGTTATAAAGTTCTATTTTTTCAATTGCTATTCCCGCAAGCGCGCCCGTAAGCGTAAGGGTATGCGCACCGCCTGTCAGGTAAAAGCCGTAGGGCTTATCGCTCACTCCCGTATGGTCGCCCAAAGGATCGGTTATCCATTCGTCATAGGGTATTTGCTTAGGACGTATATCATTACCGTTTTTATCCTTGGTAATTTCGGTTTCGGAGTGAAAGCACTTGGGCAAAACCAGCTGGCTTGCCTCAAAAAACGGCGTTTTACCGTCCAGCAGCAGCCCCAGCTCTATATCCTGCGCGTCGGCATCAAGCGAAAAATAGGTAAGCCTTACCGAGTATTTGCCGTCGCTTGGCATTTCAAAGCGCCAGGTAACGCTGCCGCCCTTGCTTTTCCAAATAAGCACGCCGTCGCGCCCGCCATAGCTGCCCGCCGCTGCCTCTGCTCCGTCTGCTGCGGTAAAATTCTTTTCGCCGGGTATAACCACCGTGTTATCAGGTGTCTCGGCTGCGGCATAAAGAGCCGAATATGCACTGTATTTATTTTTTCCGTCTGAAAGGGTGCCGCTCTGCGCCGCGGCGGATGTTTCCGCCGCGTATGCCGTGCCGCCGGTAAAAAGCGCCGTTGCGGCAAGCGATATGCTCAATAGGCACGCTATACAGTTTTTCTTTAGCATTTAAAAATCACCCTTATGCCGGTTTAATCTTAATTTTTTGAAAAAATTTCCTTAATGAAATCTTCATCGCCGCTGCCGCCCGGGCACAGCGCCGACTTGTTGTTCGAGTAGAACTCACCGCCGCGGTGACCCACAAATGAGATATGACCGTTTTCATTAAATCCGTTAATTGTGGTTACAAGATAATTCATAAACTCCTTGCGATACCACTGCGGCTGAACAACATACCAGCCTATTTCATCCTTGCCCCATACATAGGAGTTGGGGTCGGTAGTATCGGTGCCGCTCAAGCCGTAATTATCAAACTCTACAAGGTAGGGGTATTTCTCGGCATACCAGCCCGAGGGCGATTTACCCGAAATTCCCGCCTGATAAATAGAGTCCCAGTACCCTTTTTCTATTATGCAGCGCTGTGGGTTAGTTTCACTAACCTCGTGCTTTGTTTCGCCCGCCGCCGCATGAACACGCACGGGCGCCACAATCATATCGGCAAGCATAGTTCCGTCAGGTCCGGTAAAGTTATTATTGTGCGCGTTTATAAGCACATAGCCGCGCCTTGCGTGGGTTTTGGCGTAATCACGTATCATACCTATAAGCTTTGCGTAGGTTGCATTGTTTGTATCGTTTTTGCCGGTAAGCTTGACCTGACCGAGGTGAAGCGCCTCAAAGCCCACGTCAATAAAGCTGCACGCCCTGTAATAAACAAACATTTGCATTTCGGTTGTGGTAATATCGGGTATGTGATGATTCTTTTCCCAATGGTCAACACCGTAGCCGTCCTTAAACTTGGTAAGGTTTACATTGAAATTGCGTTTTTCGGGTGTAAGCCCAAACGCCTTGAACACCCATTCCGGTATGGGGATATTATTCATACCGGGTGACGAAACCTCAAATATGCACGCCTCGAAAACAATATCGGGGTCAACCGAATGTGCCGCCGCAAGCTTTGCCTTCCACTGCGGGAAGTTATTCTGCTCATATGCATAGCTTGGATACCACTCACCCGTGGCTCGCTGAACGTATTTTGCCCCTACGCTTGTTAAAAAGCGTATGCACTCGTCAATATTTCTGCCGCTTGTTCCTATATCATAGGTGACCGCCCGCGAAAGGTAATTATTGAGCACATCAAAGCTTATGGAATTTTTAAAGCTGAAATTCTTTCCGTTATTTGCGGCGCGGCTTGCTATGCATTTTAGCTTTTTGCCGCTTTCACCAACGGTATTTACTACCTTTTCCTTGCCGTCTATATCCGTATAGGTCATTTTAAGTATGTATTCTTTTCCGTCGGTAAGTGCGGGCTCGCATTTATAAGATGAGCCGGTCAGACCGCGCTTGTTGAATATAGCCTTGCCTGCGGTATCGTAAAGCGAGATGTTCACCGTCTGCCCCTTTGAAGGCTCGTTCCAGTAGAATGTGGGATGAGCGGAGAACAAAAATTCATCGGTATATTCAAGAATAATGCGCTTTCCCGTTGCGGTAATTCCGTCGGAACTGCTGCTGCCGCTCGGCAGGGTTATGACCGAGCCTCCCGAGGAAGATGAAGACGAAGACTCATCTGACGAATTATCTTCAGGCTCTTCCTTTACGGTAAACTCATACTCGGAATTTACGTATTCCTTGTGGCTTTTTACCCTGCGGCAGCCGGTAAACGCACCGGCAAGCACAGTTGCCGCAAGAAAAAGCGAAACCGTTTGCATACATTTTTTCTGATTCATAGCGCACTCTCTTTTCTTTGTTATTTTTTATTGCTTTCTGCGAAATTCAAGCGGCGTTCAGCCGAACTTTTCTTTAAACTCCCTGTAAAAATGCTAAAGCGAACCGAAATCGCTCTCATAACATATTTACAAGGCATTCATTACATTGTCAGCAATTGATTTACAGTATCAATCATAAACCGTTCGTAATTTTTGTTCTTTTAGCGAAACTCGGTATCTGCATATTCAAGAATACCGAGCGCATAGGCAGACTCCATTTCCGACAAGCGCCGGCCGAATTTATTCGCGCTTTTTAATAGTATGGTATTAAGCATTTCGTCATCAATCGCTTCAGTTTCGAACATCACATTATATATAATAAGTGAATCTATATCTCTCACTTTGTGCGGGTCTGTCGGAGTAATAAGCGTTATATCGCCGCGCTTTACCTCTCTGCCCACAACACTTAAAGCCTCGTGCAATTCCCTCCAATCACAAGTTTGATTTAAAAGCAATCAAGTCAATGCGAATAAACTGCAGCATTATCGTTTTTACAAATGTAAGATGTACAAAAAGCACTATACTTGTTTGTATTTATTATAGCATATTTCTCTGCACTTTTCCTCTTGTAATTATAGGTTTATGTTTTTTCAACCCAAAAAAGATAAAAAAGCATTGTATTTACCCTAAAAAAAGCAGCGTCTCTTTGTAATTATTATTATATTTTACCGAAAGCAATATTTCAATTGTAATATTGGTGTCTTATTGTATAAAACGCTCGTTCAGTTAGCCTTGCAAGCTCCGTCAATTTTGAATTCACCCTGTTTCTCAGGCTAAGCAATTGCGCATCGTTAAAGCATTTATCAAACCTTACAGTGCCTAAAATATCTTCAATAAATTTCACTGTTTCTTCAAAGCCTATGTAGCTTTCAAGTTTTTTGAAGGCACGCATATCCTGTATTGCCTCATTGAAAACCACAAGTCCTATAGCGGGCATAGGCCCTTCCTTTCCGGGGTATACCGATATAGCGTCCCCCGAGGGAAAGGCGCCGCCGGCGTCGGTTTCAAGAAACGGGTTCAGCTTTAAAAGAGAAAAGCGCGAATAATAAAAATTATAGCCCCAATGCAGAAAACCCTGTATTTTAAACTTATACATTTGCACACCTATTGACCTGTTTCTGGATGATGGCATTGCAACAAAGCGGTTGCTTACTCCTACGCTGTCGGCATTGCAATAATAGCACCAACGCTCGGCAGCCTGCGGCATACCGTTTTTTGCAAGCAGCGCGGTAGACATTACCGGAATATCAAAAAGATTTTCTCCATTCAGTTGCTCGGACACGGCGTCTATTATTTTGCAATCAGAAAGATATTTAAGCGCCGTCCGCCTTGCCTTATGGTAATTTTCAAGCTTTTCCTTTACAGGCTCATCGGATATATGGAAGTATGTATTATCAAATACTCCCTCTTTTTTAAGCTGATTTTTAAGCGCCGGCAGAAAAACCGAAAGGAAATTATCATATTCGGGCGAATCGATTGCGGTAGACCAACCGAAAATTTCCCGCTCGACACCGTTTACCTCCGCCGCAATTTTCGGAGCTCCGTCTTCACCCCACTGCGCAAAAAGGTGCGGAATTTCAAAGTATTTAAAGCCGATGCTGTGGCAAAGCGATATAAAGCGGTGTAAAAGCGAAAAATCAAAGCTGTAATTATTCCCGTCCTTTTTTATTTTAACAAGCTGAACAGTCGGCCGGCTGTGCCCCACTGCGGTATCGAGCGGCGGAGTAAAAACGGGCGTAAGAATCATATTTATTCCGTTATTGTAGGCAGTTCTCAAGTATTTTTCCGTCATATCCCACAGCTCTTCGGAAAAAATTTGATACCCGTAATAATCGGCAATACAATCGGTGTGAAACCACTGGGTAAATTTAAGCTCCTGCGCGGGCAGGCAAACGGCTGATGTGTTTATTTTTGCCTCTGCCGCGGCTGCCTTTTCCCCCTGCTCATTAAAAAAGCTGATTTTAACCGTGTGTAAGCCCTTTTCCGCCTTCAGCCGTATCCAGATCGATTTGTATATATTGTTTATATACATCCAGTCCCTGTCGGCAGGCTCTAAAATATCTGGGTATATTCCCGGTGCGTGGCTTATGTAATCGGGGTCGGAGCAGGCGCGCGGGTGCGCAGCTAAGCCAACCGCAACGTTTTTCACAAAAAAGCTTTCAACTTCAGCCTCTCCGTCATATTCCGTTTTAAAGCTGTAAATGCCCTCGTCCCCGGCAGCTACCGCCTGAAACGAAATCATCTCACCCGAAAGCGCGGAAAATTCACTCACCCTGCTGCCGGTATATATCGCCCGCGGCAGCACCTTTTCAAGCGATGATGTTATAAATAAATCGAACATAGTATCCCACCGTAAAATGTAGTTATTACATAAATATTATAGTAGCAGTCAAAGCGCTATTTCAATTATCTGTTTCGTCACTTTTTGAATGAAACGCTCATTTTTTCGCCAAAATTTAAAAAAAAGTACCGATATACCGCAAACGGTACATCGGCGCTGATTTTATAATTTCACATTATGTTTTTTGCCTTTCGGCACTCTGCGGGGGTCATATTGGTAAGCTGCTTAAATGTACGGTAAAAATAGCAAAGGTCGGGATAGCCGCTTTGCGCGGCAATATCGGGTATTGCTTCATCGCTGTACTGTAAAAGATTTACCGCATAGGATATGCGCAGCGAAGCAATATACTTTTTCGGAGAAATATCAACCGTTTTTAAAAACAGCTTACGGTATTGGCTGACGCTCAGATTTTCCATACGCGCCAATTCTTCAATTGAAATGTCCTTTGAAAAATTATTATGTATGTAGGAAAACGACTTATGCAAATTCCTTTTTGATAATCCGGAGGAAGAAATAGAGCGCTTGATTTCAACAAATATTTCCTGTAAATAAAGAGAAGAATAATAAACGAAGTCTTTTTTTCTCAACATCATCTCGTCAAATATTTTGTGAAATCGCCTTATAACCTTTTCATTCTCTCCGATATCAAAAATAAATTCGTGCCCAAATCCAAATTTATCAAGTAGGCTGTCGCAACATTCTCCTGTAAAATGAATCCAGTAAAATGAAAAAGAACCGTAATAATTCTGAATTTTATCGTGTCGTAAAAAAATTCCCATTCCCGGTTTAAGTGTTGCTACACTGCCGTCATTGCGGTTGTAAGTCATCATTCCCTCTATCATATATATCAATGTATTGTCTTTTCTTCCCTGAGGACGGTTCAAGTGAAAGACCTCTTCTTTGTTTTCCCTGCCAGCGCAATTGACTACCAACGGCTCAGATACATCCAAAACATTACTTTCGTTTATTAAATCAAGCAGTCTGTAATAACGCAACAATATCATAGCAATCTACTCCATATAATTTAATGGTTTAATTATATAAATAACATAAAACATTGTCAACAGGTAGATTATAACGTCGATAACAATAACTCGCTCGTTCTTGTTTTAATATACAAAAAAGCTCCAATTTTTTCGTCATTCTCCGGTCGTCGGATACAAATTTTTATCATCGCTTTGCTTTATATACGGAACAATATTAGAATATAGTCCTGCCGATTATGGTTTTAAACTTCACTTTTGTGCTTATAAAAGCTTAAAGAAAAATCAGGAGTTTTGGAGATGCTCTTATTACAAAGACGGTCGTAGAACTTGCATAATTCATTTTATTCAAGATATGGCATAGAAGTATTCGTTATCATTACGGTGTGAACCGAGGCTTGACTCTTAAAATATTCAACTGTTACTTTTCGTATTTGTCTGTCATTGTTACCGTAACGGCGCTATACTGCAAGTCGCCCTTGCAGGTCACTCCCGCACCGGTACACTTCATTTTGTCCGGCTGATAGAAAATTTTCTTTAAAAATTGATTTTGTTCAGCTTTTGCGTATTTTACATAGCATGAAAAAACTTTATCATAAAATAAAGCAAGCCGTCCTGTTCGTTGGCAAATTCATCATAATACTCGCCGCGCACACCGTTTACAAAAAGCGGATGCAACCGCGTGCAGGAGGCGCTGCCATCCGGTCTGTAAACCGAAAGATTATTTCTTGCCCCACACACTGCGCGTTTTTTCCATTCCTCATCGTCGGTTATCATATAATAGTGCAAAAACGCATCAGAGCTGTGAATTGATGCTGAATGCGGAAATGTATCGCCGTATAGCATACGCTTACCAAACCAGTAGCCGTCCCAATGGCGCACGGCAAGGTCGTTCATATAATGCGTGGGCTGTCTGCCGTTGAATTTTTCCAGTATCATAAGCTGCTTGCGACATTCCTCAATAAGCGCCTTATCGTGCGTTATCTGATACATTTGCGCTATCAGCGTAACGGCGGGCGTTACTATCGTTTGCTCATAACGCACCTCGTGCTCAGGGTATGAGGTGCCGATTTTTATTATATTATCAATATGCCTTCGGTACATAGCGGTAAGCCTTTCGGCTTTTTCCGTTTTCCCCGCTTTTTTAAGCGCCTCCACCGTTTCAAACATTGAAAGTCCGTTTGGGTAAAACCGCTCCCCGCCTATTTCATAATAAACGCAAAGCAGCTTATACATTCTGTCAAGATATACAGTCTCTCCCGTAAGGTTATACATTTCAAGCATAAATACCGACATCCACGGTGCGTTATAAAGCCGCTTTCTTGCAGGATTTTTCCCAACGGCGTTGTAAACCGCGCCGCTCTCCTCATCAAAAAATTCGCGCGATACAAATTTATAATACTTCATAAGGCTTTCGTACATTTTTTTGTCGCGGTCATATTGCAGATATTTTGCAATAAAAAGCCCCATAACAAGCCGCTCGCGCGAAGCATTGTAATCACTGAATATTTCATCGTAAATAAGGCATTTATCCTGATTATCGTATATCAGGTACGCGCCGTCAAGCGAGTCGCCATCTCTGTGGAACTGCTGCTTCTGTGTTATAAATTCAGCCCGCTTGCGCGCCAATTCCTTAAACGGTATTTGAACAAAAAACTGTGCCTTTGTCTCACATTTACCATATTTAAGGCAAAAATCGTGATTACCGAGTCGCTGCGGCTTGTATTTTACATATGTTCTGCCGTTTCCTGTCTCTGTCGGCACTTGTTCTCCGTCAATTAAAACCGAAACATTCGGGCGATTTACCGAAAAAACTATATCCTCATCGGAATAAACGGTGTAATTTTCCGCGTCAATCAGCAAAACGCTGTCATAAGGCTCAATCGCCGCGCAAAACGCCCCGTCCTTATACCAAAAAAGCTCCCATTCTATATTCATTTTTTCACCCGGGCGCAGGTTAAAAACACTTGGGTGCAAAATAAAATCTCCGCGGTCGTTGCTTTGCTCCTTTAAATCGCGCTCAATACTGTAGGTATCAAGGCTGCCCTCGGTAAGCACAAGCCCCAGCCCGAAATCACACGGACCCATTTTCACGGCGCGTATATATGATGAATTTCCGCCGCACCACAAGTGGGTGTGGCACTTTTGGGTCATACAAATGCTCGCTTTATCGTAGTTATCGTTAAAGGTTGCATATATGCCCACTGCCCCGCGGTTAAAAAACACATCATAATCATGGTAATTTTCAAGGCTGTAGCTTTCGCGGTATTTATCCCCCGAAATTTGCCTTTGCACCGTTACAAGCAAATGCTTCGTTCTGTAAACCGCCGTGAGACCGTTCCCGTTTTTTTCAACCGAGACAACCTCAGCGCCTTTAATCATTCCCCATTCCTCGGTGCCCTCTACCCAATTCATATGCGCCTTATCCTCAGGGTTTTTAAGTGAGATAACCGTGCCTCTTTCATAATTAAAATCTATATCGAATATTTTCGGCATTTTTTGCTCCTTTTAACTTTTTTCATTATTTATGAACCTGTACCGCTTTCCCGCCGCTATGTGCATTACCGCTTTCGGTTAGTGTTTTCAATGGTATAATTTCGGATTCTCACCGAAACGCCTTATTTCCAGAGTATCATTGCGTTCGTCAAGCAACAGCTCGCCGTGCTTTGCGTGCCCCCACCATATAAGAACGTCGGTATTATCGAGCACCTCGTCCGTCAGCCCGTGCTGCGGCATATCAAGCGTTGCCGTTTTTACATTGAAATTTTCAAAGGCGGAAAGCTTTCCTGCTATTGCGCTATGTATTCCCTCGGGGTAAATCTTGCCCACGCTTTCTGAGCTTCGTTCGTGAAAATATTCGTTCCAAACAGTTACATTTATTTTTTTCAAGTCTAAACAGCTCTTAATATTTAATGCGGTAGTTTTCCCCGGTAATTCCCATTACCGCTCCGCTTTTTCTCTTTCCCTCGTTTTCAATATGAGCAATAAGCCACTTGTTTTTTGCAACCAGCTTTTTATCGTCAGCTTCCGTTTCAAGCGCCGTGTTTGTACCGGCAGGCAGCGCCACAATACAACGGAAGCCCCCGTCGCTCACCTGACACGGGCAGTAATGCAGCGTTGTTGCGTAAATTTCAACCGCCGTTCCTTTGGGTATAAAAAACGCCCTGAATAGTGATGAATCTATTCTGTCGTCTTTAATTTCCCAAACGTGACCCAGAATAAGCACCAAATCGGTTGCGGCAATATTTATTTCACTTGAGGAATGCCACTCGGTCGCATTAAGCCTGGTGCTGTGACCGCAGCAATAGCCCACCTGCGTGGGTAAGGTTCCGTAACAGCCGTTTTTTAATTTTTCCGCAATAGAAAGCTTTTCAAACTCCGGCGCAGAGGGCATATATATTACATTTTCGGGCATATCGAATTTTTCCGCCGCCCCTATAATTTCCGCGGTATCAATATCAATAATTTTGCCGTAGGAGGTAAATTCCCCGTCTGTAACGCTGTAAATTTTAATGTTGTTAAGCTCGTTTAATTTTTTTAACATACAGCCTCTCCCCTATACCGTTTCAAATTTTATATTTGAAACATACTTGCAAAATTCCTTTATTTCAGCCGTGTAGTCGCCCTCAATCTCGGAAACGTGGTGAATATACGGTCCCTCAATCAATTTCCGCTCCCATGCATCAAGGTTATTAAACCTCGCCCAAAGGTACGTTCCGTTTGTATAAGGTCCGGAAACACTGTCGCACCCGCCGGCAATAACCGAATATCTGCCGTGATCCTGGTCTATTCTGGCAACCGTATAGTGCCCGCTTTCCGCCTCAAAATTTTCGCGCATATTAAAGCACCTGCAAAAGCTGCCTTTTTTCCTTGCAGAGTATGCAAACTGCCCGCAGTGCCACAGAAGCTCGGCGTTTTCATCCACTGGATGCCGAATGGTAAACTCGCCGAAAAGCGGCGGCTTTTTCCCGAATGACAGTGATTTCAGCACAGCCTGTGTCATTGCCGCGTGAACATCATTTTCGCAGCTTATAATGTAGCCCTCATCGGCAAGCATACCGTAAACGGTGCAAGGCATAGCGCCCACAAGAAGCTGTAATGCCGACCAACATTCCGCAGAAATCGTGTCAAGCTTAAATTCCTCAAAAAGGCTCTTGAAAAGAATATAAAAAACATATTGCTTTTCAGCAAGCTCATCTGATACCTTATCCAGCTCATACATTGCTCTGATTTTCTCGGCGCCCGCCTTTATTTCTTTCGGGTATTTTTCCGAAATTTTATTATACCTGTCCTGAATAAGGGCAAGATTTATAGGTATCAGGTGAATGTCAAATTCCTCCATTAACTGCCCCTCATTGCATATTACAGAGCAAAACGGCATAGGTCTTTGCCCTATTACACCTATTCTCATACCTATAAAATTCTTCACCGCGCACACGGTTCTTGCAAAGCTATCCACGCCGTGTCTGAGCTTTTCCGAATCCACGCGGCAATTTTCAATGTATGTAAACGGCACGTTCATACGCATAAGCTGGCGACTGATACCGAAAAGCCCGCACTGCGAGTCGGTGTAACGCATACCGTCGGTCATATCCGGCGCGTCGTCCTGCGGACCCCACAAAAGCACCGGCTTATCCATTTTTTTAGCAAGCAATCCCGCTGCTTCTTCGTTTCCGAAATTGGCGGCGATAAGGAAAACAGCGTCAACTCCGTTTTTACGGAAATGCCCCGTCACCTTATCAACATCATTACATGACCAAAGCACCTCAACGTCGATAACGCCCTTTAAATCAACAAACGAAACACTGTCATTGGCATAGTTCTTTTCAATATACGCCACCGTTTCTCTGCCTCTTTTTTCAGCAATTTCCCAATTGAACTGTCCCGGGCGCGGCGTACAGTCGCGCCTAAGCGGCACAAGACCTATTTTCACACTGTTGCTTAGCATAATCAAAGCTCCATTCGTATTTTTAAAGCGTATTTACCTTGCGCCGCCGAGAAGCCTTATTCTGTCGGCAGCAAATTCCTTTACTGCGTTTTCGGGGTGGGTGAGCAGCATATCAAACGGCTCACTGTATGGGTCAAGCTGCTTGCAGCACTCTATATAGGCACAGCACACATCGGTTGCGTAGTTTATTTTGCGTACACCCGCTTTTACGGCAGCCTTAATTTGGTCGTCAGGCACGCCCGAGCCGCCGTGCAGCACCAAGTGCGAGTTTACCGCCTTGTGCAGCTCGGCTATGCGGTCTATTGCCAGAACCGGCGCTTTTTTATATTTTCCGTGCGCGGTGCCCACCATGACCGCAAGGGCGTCAACCCCCGTTTGCTTTACAAACTCAGCCGCCGCGCCAACCTCGGTATAGCTGCCTGCCTCATCGCCGTTTGCGGCGGAGCCTACATGACCCAACTCGCCCTCAACGGTAATGCCGCCGCACTTTGCAATATTTACAACCGCCCGAGTTGTTTCAACATTTTCTTCAAAGGCTTTGGTGGAGGCATCAATCATAACGCTTGTAGCGCCGTATTTAATCGCCCTTACCGCCTGCGGCATACCCGCGCCGTGGTCAAGGTGTATTGCAACCGGGGTTTTAAGCTCGTTTGCAACCTCCTTTAATGCCGGCATTAAATATTTTGCAAGGCCGGTATCAAAAAGCCTTGTATACATTTGCAAAATTACAGGCGCGCCGGTTTCCTTTGCGGCGTTTTTAACCCCCATAAGGCTGCCGAAATTGTAAATATTAAACGCCGGGACCGCATAGCCCCCTTCTTCTGCCATATCAAGCACACTTTTCATTGAACAAAGCATTTTCTTATCCTCCGTTTTGTTTTATTGCTGCAGCCCGAATTTGTAACGCTGCATACGCTCATCCAGCTTTTCCGAGTCAATCTCGCCTGTTGCCAAAAACCTTTCAAGCGTTTTTAAATCGGGTATTCCGGCTCTGCCGCCCGGCTTTGTGCATTTTATTGATGAAACGCCGGTTGCAAAGCGCATACATTCGGGTATGCTCATACCCTTTAAATAAGCCGTAAGAAACGCGCCGTGGTAAACATCCCCCGCACCGGTAGTATCGGCTACCTCAACCTTCATTGCGGGCTGATAAAAGCTTTCCCCGCCGCAAATTCCCAGCGAGCCGTTTTCACCGAAGGTGAATATTACAATTTCGGGTCCCTTTGAGGCAATGTAACGCATTACCTCAATTTTTTCCTGCTGCGACATTTCACTCGATTTACCCTTGCCGAGCTCTGCGCATACGCCGTCAAAATAATATTCCGAGCCTATAAAAATATCAAAAATTCCATAATTTTCGTAAACATACGGCTTGTAATACGCCGCGTCAACGCTCACCTTGCCGCCCGCCGCGTGAATGACGTCGGCAGCCGCACAAACAGCCTCGTTTACAAACCCAACGTGCATTATTTTTGCAGACCTTACAAAATCGAAATCAATATCCTTCGGCTCCACCTCGCGCAGCTCGCCGCCGCGGGAGATTATATGCTTTGATTTGGTGCTGCGCTCGGTTATGCAAATGCAAAAGTTACTCCTTTTATCCTTTTCCACAATGATATGAGAGGTATCTACCCTATTGAACTTAAAATCATCAATTATAAGCCTGCCGAAGGCATCGCCGCCCACTATACCTAAAAAAGCGGCTTCAGCGCCCAGGCTGCCCGCCGCGCAAAGTGCGGTGGCAACCCAGCCCCCGCCCTGAAAGCTGCAATCATACATTTTGCTGCTTACGGCGTTATACGGCATTTCCGGCAGCTCCACCACCAAATCCTGCCCCGGGTTCGCTATTCCTATAATATCGTATTTCTTCTCCATTAAAGCCACCTGTCAGGGTATCATAGACATAAATTTAATGTCGTAATATTCTTCCATAGACCACTTTGATTTATCGCACCCTATGCCCGATTGCTTTGCGCCCGCGTGGGGTGAAAACTCTGTTCCGCCGCCGCCGTTTACAAAAAATTCTCCGGCGGTAACATTTTCAAAATATTTGCTCATTTCCCGGGAATTATGCCCGAAGAAATACGCCGAAAGCCCGAAAATGGATTTATTGGATTTTTCAATAGCCTCATCTAAGGTATCAAACGGCTGCAGCGGAATAATAGGTCCGAAAATTTCCTCTGTTGACACGCGCATACCGTCGTTTACGTCTGTAAGCAGCGCGGGGGTTATATAGCTGCCCTTTGAAAATTCCTCGGGCACCTCTCCGCCCATAACAAGCCGTGCGCCGCCGGCTACGGCGTCGTCTATCAGCTCTGTCATTCTGTCTCTTGCGGCTTTATTTATAACCGGACCCATAATGTAACCCTCATCCTTATACCTACCGAGCTTTACCTTTGATAATTCAGCCGCAATTTTATCACACATAACGCTGTAAATGCTTCTGTGTATGTAAATTCGGTTGTAATTAACGCAGGTCTGCCCCGCAAAGCCTACCTTTTTAGCCACAATATTTTTTGCAACATCGTCAAGGTCGGCGTCCGGCATAACAACTACCGGCGCGTTGCCGCCCAGCTCCAGCGAGTATTTTTTAAGCGATGTGGCGGATTGCTGCATAAGCTTAAGCCCGGTCTCATATGAGCCTATAAGGGTTATCATACGCGGAATACGGCTTTCGTTGAGCGTTGCGGCAACCTCGCCCGCAGGTCCTGAAATAATATTAAGCACGCCCTTCGGAAAACCGATTTTCGCCGCTATTTCGCCCACATAAAGCGTGGCAAGCGGCGTTTCGCTTGAAGGCTTTATAATACAGGTGCAGCCCGAGGCAATAGCCGGGGCTAATTTTATGCTCGCATTACCGAGGGGGTAATTCCACGCAATGTGCCCCACCGTCACCCCGATAGGCTGTCGGGTCACTATTTGGTAATT
>ULQP01046837.1_pt1 | contig 30320 bp, 28 predicted proteins | sample 1954571 | NCBI WGS metagenome assembly ULQP01 (sample SAMEA4835657, study PRJEB28245) | human gut metagenome | biome: gut microbiome; material: fecal sample | place: Denmark | collected 2008 | reverse complement strand
ACAAAGTTCTTTCGTCTTCAGCTATTCTGTTGTCAATGTGCCGCTTGGCTTTTCAGTATTCCTCTTTTCATCATAATTGATTGAGGATAAATTTTATTTAATCGTTCGAATGTATTTGCTATTTTTAATCTAGTGTTTCATCCGTAAATTATCAACTGAATTGCTCCAGTAATTATTATCATATTCCTTCAATTTTTTTTGTCAAGCAGTTTTTTAAAAATTCTTTTAAATCAATTTACATTATTTAACATGAGTCTAAAACCAGCGTCATTAGTTATCAAAAATGTATAATAAATTAAGTTTGATATTATAATAAATAAAGAAGATTTATCCTTTTACATGCGACGGTTTTTGCAAAATGCACATGTTTGAAATTTAAGAGCATACAATTTATACAACTTTCAGCTTATTCTCCCTCAATTTTACGATTTTTTTCTTAAACATTTGAAAATTGTAATAAATAATTGTATAATTGACAGGTACAATACAAATTAATGAGGGTAATTAATTATGAAATTGCATATGCAAATACTAATTGCGCTGGGACTTGGAATTAAACGAAACGGTCATATATTTCTTGGAATTCTCGGCGGTATTATTGTTGGAATTCTGCTTCACAGCCATCCAAACATTTTGGCCTCAAATATTTTAACTTTTATAGGCCAAGTATTTATAAGATTAATACAGATGGTTGTAATACCGCTTGTGGTCTCTGCAATAATAATCGGAATTACAAGCGTTGGGGACAACAAACAACTTGGAAAATTTGGTTCAAAAATGGTTCTTTACTATGGAATTATAACGACCATTGCTGTAGCCATAGGAGCAGCGCTAGCGTTAATATTAAAGCCTGGAATCGGGGCTGCTAACTATATTGCTCAAAACGCTGCAAGTGAGGTTCAGGCAACAGTTGCAGCAACAATGCAGCAGCAACAGGGAAATATTTTAAATATTTTCTTAGGGTTCATACCCAATAATCCTTTTCACTCGGTTGCAGTCGGAGATATGGTTCCTATTATTGTATTCTGCGTAATTTTTGCAATTGCGCTATCTAAAGTCGGTGATGTAAATAGACCTATTGTTTCCTTTTTTGAATCAGTTTTTGCAGCAACAATGAAGATAACTGATTGGATTATGTTCATGGCAGCTCCGGGTGTTTTTGCTCTTACTGCAAGCGCGGTGTCCAGCTTTGGTATTGAAATCTTTTCAAGCATTTCAAAATATTTACTTGTACTTTTAATAGGATTTTTAATTCAACTTTTCATAGTTTACCCTGTTTTTTTGAAAAAGGTTTCTAAAGTTTCGGTTGTAATGCTTTATTCTGCTGTAACCGAGGCAATGATGGTTGCTTTTGGAACGGCAAGTTCTTCCGCAACTTTACCTTTAACAATTGCATGTTGTGAGAAACGAGGAATTTCACATAAGATTTCTAGTTTTGTTCTTCCGCTGGGTGCAACTTTAAATATGGATGGAACAGCATTATTACAGGTTGTTGCAGTAATATTCTTAGCGCAGGCTTACGGGGTGCCGCTTGATTTGTTCTTAATAATTCAAATTGCGGTTCTTGCAATAATTGCCTCTTCAACTTGTGCAGGAATTCCAGGAGCCGGATTGATTACAATCGCGTTAATACTTAACGGTATGGGATTAAGTCCGGAACAGCTCGTAACTGGATTTGCATTCTTGTTTACAATTGAGAGAATTACGGATATGATGCGCACACTTGTAAACGTTACATCAGATGTGGTGGTTGCAGCCGCAATAGCAGATAATGAAAACGAAATCAATTATGATTTGTTAAACAACCCGGCAAACTATGAAGATATAACATAACTTAGAAATATACATTAGTTTATTATATAAAAAGAAGGAAAAAACATGGATGAAAAAATAATAGAATTACCAAAAGCACTTGAAATTTTACAGCAGCAGATAAACGCTGTATATCCTTTCAACATTTATTTGGACTTAAACAAAAAATCGCCACAAAACAGCTTTGTAATGACAATTACTAAAAAGTCTTATAATAAATTCGAAAAACAAATAATGCAGGAAATTCATGATTATTTTCATAATGACTTTAATGTAAAATCCGACCTGATATTACAAAAACGCGAAAAACCATTATTTGGACAAAATATGAAATTCTATTTTCAGATTAAAGTATATTAAAAAAACTCCCGTCGTGAAGGCGGGATTTTTTTAGTATCATTTACAATACAATAAATTTTTGCTACTTTAAGATTATGGAGAATACCAGCACAAATAATACTGATATAATTGCATCGACACATTTAGGGAAAAAGATAAGCGGAAGCGAAATTTATGACCCGTCGCTTCTTGTTGTAATTCCAAGGATTGAAAACCGGAAACAATACAACCTTCAAAACGAACATCTTCCTTTTGAAGGCTTTGATGTTTGGCATGCATATGAATTTTCTGCAATGACAGAGAACGGAATTCCTGTCACAAGATTGTTAAAAATAAAATATGATTGCAGGTCAGAATTTTTGGTTGAATCTAAATCTTTAAAATTATATTTGAATTCTTTTAACATGACAAAATTTGGCAGTACAACGACTGAATGCCTTGAAATCTGCGCGGACAAAATAAAAAAAGATTTAAGCGAAAAGTTAAAAACTCAGGTTTCTATAAAATTTCTTGAAAACAGCATTGAACGTGCAGAGATTTTCAGCAATTTCAAAAATATAATGCAGTTTATTGATGAAAAAAACTTAAAAGCCGAAAACTTTAAAGAAGCTCCGGAACTATTGCAGACAGAAGATTTGTCCAATCTTCAAACGCATTATCTGACATTTGATTCTCTGCGCTCCAATTGCCGCGTTACGCATCAGCCTGACTTTGGCGATGTTTTTATATATTACAAATCAAAAAAACATATTTTGGAAGACAGCCTTTTAAAATATTTAATATCTTTCCGCTCGGAATATCATTTTCATGAAGAATGCTGTGAAATGATTTATAAAAGGTTATATGATTTACTGGAGCCTAAAGATGAATTATTTGTCTGCGCGCTTTACACGCGCCGCGGCGGAATTGACATCTGCCCGCTCAGACACAGCAAAAACTGTACTTTTAAAGACTTTGACGAGCTTTCTGATGTCACAAAATTTGCAAGAAACGGAGTTAAGCAGTGATGAATACCCGCAAATTCGGAGACTGCGGCGAAGATTTAGCCTGCAGGTTTCTCGAAAAACAAGGTTTCAAAATTCTGGAAAGAAACAAGCATTATTCAAGATTTTGCGAAATTGATATTATTGCACAGCATAAAGATACCGTTGTTTTTGTTGAGGTTAAAACCCGCCGTACATCAGATTTTGGAAGCCCGCTTGAGGCGATTACAAAAACAAAATTTGCAAATATTGTTAAAGGAGTTCAATATTATCTGAGCGAAAATAAAGTTAAAAACTATAGGATTGATGTTGTGGGAATAACTTTAAAGCCGGAAGTTAAAATAGAACATTTAAAGAATATACAATTATAAGAAACATATGAGCCTGCCGGAATTACCGGCAGGCTCAACATCAAAATCTATTGTACAGTTGCAAATCTGAAGTCTTCAGTCCAGGTTTTGAACCCGCCTTCCAAAAGCATAACCGGATAGTCATAATCAGCCAGAATTAATGCAGCACGCGCACCTAAATGACACTGCTGATTGTAGCAGTATACTACGTTCACTTTATCTTTTGAAAGCTTTTCCAGATTATTGGAAATTTCGTCTTTAGGAATTGAAATTGCTCCCGGGATATGACTTATTTCATAGTCTTCTGGATTTCTGACATCAATAACATTCACATTTCCTTCGTCAAGCAAAGTCTTTAACTCAACAGGACCAGTTGTAAATGCCAGAATTTTCTCAAAATAATGCTGCGCTTTTTGGGTATTATAACGCAGTTCTTTAACTTTTTCATCCATAACTTGATTATCCTTTCTTTGTTTAAAGTCAGAATAAATCAAGTCATGAAAAAAAAAGATTAGTTAATGGGGTAAAAATAATTTAGTAAGATGGGTAAATGTGTAATTATAATTCTTGTCTGGTTTTTAGCTCTGCTTATGCAGTATAGCTTATGTGGTTATAAATATCGGGGTTGATATTTTGCATATTATTATTATTTGATCTTTTAAATTCGCTGACAGCTCTTCCGATTTTATTAACAAAAGCTGTAACGAAATTGGGGTTTTGAACCATATCAGCTTTTTTAGAACGGTTGAGGTCATTTTCAAAATTAATTTTAGCATTTGGGTTTTGTAAAGCAAGGATTGCAACACTCGGAGTAATATTATTCATATTGCCTTCACCGAATGAGATGTACTTTCTGCTGTTAGTATTAAATTGTACTGGGTTTACTCTAATCATTTTATCCTCCTCTCGTGAGGTTTCTTTATTAAGTGTTTATTTAACACTTCATCCTTACAATTTCACTATAAACTATAATATTTGATTTGTCAACCCCACCTGTGAAGTTTTATTAAGCAGCCAAAAAGCCCGATATTACGTAGGTTTGGACATAAAGTGGTATTTTTACACTTATTATTTAAGTGTTTTTCTTACACTTTTTGAATATTTTTTGGTTTTGTGGGTTAAAGCATGCCGCTAAATTACACTGTTGAAATAGCATAAGTGGCTAATTGAACAAAAATACCTCTTCGATTTAAATATAATTAAATCTTTTTCATACTTCCAGCTATTCTTAATTCCAACGGGAGCTTTCGCTCCCTTTTTTTTGTTAAAACTACGCAACAGATTATTTATTATTCTTCGATGTGAAAAAGTTATTAAACAATATCGGAATATATTTGGCATGAAGCGCGCTGAAATCAAAGACAAACTCGTTTACTCCGGCTTTGTGAAGGATTTCGATTTTGTCAAAGTCTTCAAGTATTTTATCTTCAAACATATGCATTCTGCAAAAACCGTCGCATGTAAAAGGATAAATCTTCTTTAGGGAAGGGTCTTTCAGCGCAAAGCCGCCCTTATGGCACGGCGCTTTGCAGGATAAACGTGAAATTATTGCGCTGTCATTATTCAGCGGGCACAGGCCTTGTGTTGGAACTCTTATATTACCGGCAATTGTGTATTTAAGATTTGGAATTTCGTTTTTAACTTTTTTTATAGTTCTCAAAGCACTTTCCATATCATTGAATGAAGTGAAATCCACTGCATTTATTGGCGCAAGGTTGTTAAGACACTTTATTGAAAGGCTGTTTAAAAGGTTAATTCCCTGACCGATTTCAATCGGAATGTGGTTAATATCACTGTCATTAATCACAGCCCAAAAATACCCGATATTGTTTATTATGAGGCTGTCCGGCGCGGGTGAGTCTAGCAAAAGCTGTTTTACGTATTCATAAACCCTGTCAAAGTCACGTTCAATAAGAATTCTGGGGGTTGAAAGCTGAAATTTAATGTCATGCTTTTTGCAAAACTTTTTAACCTTCATAATAATTTCGTTAAAACTGCTTGTTGAAAGGTCGCAGGTCGAAAGTATTTCACCGTATTCTATTGAAGAAACAGGATTTGTCCCGATTTTTTTGATGTACTTTTCAAGCTCCTTAAGCTGCGCCAGCTCTGATAAGCGTAAATTAATTTTGAAATCTTCGCTTTTCTCAAAATTAACCTCTTTGACAATTCTGGCGCGCTTAATTTCCCATTCAAAAGTTTGTATATTGCGGCTGAATTTAAAATTCTTACCTTCAGCGCTGACCATGTCGCCTGAAAAATGATTTGTCTGATAAATACTTTTTCGAACATGCTTGAAGGGAAGTTTGTGATTTTTAAAGATTTTGGGCTTGGCAAGAATATTTTCAACAAGTTCAATTCCCTCAAGAATTTCTTCCGAATTGGCAAACTTTCCTTTAATTACAACTTTGTCAACCGCGCCGGAGTTTTCAATGTCTTCCGCGCACCAGGGAAGATTGTCGGCGTCTATGGCAAGCGGAAGTTTTGTATATTTTTTAATTTTTACGATATTTTTAAGATATATTTCTTCGGTTATGATTATTTCATCAACTTTGTGGAAGCTGTTTACAAAATCAATTCCGGAGAGGTTGTGAATATCAAAATAAGAGTCCACAATGACTTTAAAGGGCAGTTTAAAGACTTTTATGGCTTCCAGTATCGCAAAACTGTTTATAAAAATTCCGTCTATGCCGGCGGTTTTTAAAAATTTAAGCATTTTCTTTATTTCCGGAAGATTTTCTTCTGTAATGTCATGCTTAAAGTTTATAAAAATATGACAGTTGTTTCTTTTAGCAGCCTCGACAAATTCGTTCACGTACTCGAAATTATTATTGAGAAACTTTTTGTAATAGACATAATAATCTCTACAGTGAGTTTTTTGGCTGAATAAATCTATATCCTCCGGCTTTTTGACCGGTGCAACAACGACAATCTCTTTCATAGATTTATTATAGCGGTATAGCGTGAAAAAATAAAGAGTTAATGAGATATTTGAAAAACAAAAAGCCTTCAAATCCCTGCCGGCACGTACTTTCAGACTTAATAAAAATAAGATTTTAACTTTTTTAATCCTCAATTAACAAAACCAAACTTTACATGTCTTAACAAACTATCAAATTTAAGCAATTTTAAGGGAATGAAATACTTAATAGATATATAAGGAATATATGGGATATTTTAAGGAAGATATCCCGCGGAAATCTCACACACAATATTAATAGGAAAATTTCATAGGGAGGACACGTATGGCAATAGGTGCTGAAGACTATATTGACCAGCTGTTAGTCAAAAAATACGCAGAAGAAAAAGTAGATAACCATGACAACATGGAATCAATGGTTGACCCTCATAAAATGATGAGTGCAATGAATGATTACGCAAGCATGTCACGAAATATGATGCTTTTGAAACAAAAGTTAAATATTGCATGCTATGCTATCAATGCACGCACGGCAAAATATCAAAAATCCCCTGCCGCGCAGTATTAAAAGTTTGCTATACCTCTTTTTTCAGGTAAAATAAAGAAAAAGAGGTATAAACAATGGGGAAAATAATCCTGGCATCTTCTTCACCAAGAAGAGCGGATATTTTAAGACAACATAATATAGAGTTTCAAACATTACCGTCACCGTATCAGGAAGATCATTCAGTGACGGCTTTTTCTTATGCTTTTGTTGAGAGCCTTGCGCTGAACAAAGCTCGCGGCGTGCTTCCGCTGGTAGAAGCGCCTTGTGTAATACTCGGGGCTGATACTGTTGTTGTTTTGGACGGAAAAATCTTAGGAAAACCGGCTGATTACGATGACGCATTTAACATGCTGAAAAGCCTTTCCGGACGCAAGCACATTGTAGTCACAGGAATTGCACTCATTAACAGTGAAACAAGAAATGAAACTGTCCGCTCCGTCACAAGCACAGTAGAATTTGAAAAACTCACCGGCGAACAGATAGAATTCTATCTGAAAAATTTCAAACCCTATGATAAAGCAGGTTCTTATGGAATTCAGGAGATGCCGTCAGGCTACATCAAGGGTTATGAGGGGAGTTTTGAGAACATTGTAGGACTTTGCGGCAAGACTGTAGAAGAAATGCTCGCAAATAAATTATAAAAATCCGTTTGGCATAAAAAAGTCACTAAAAAAGAGCCGTCTGCTGCGGACGGCTCTTTTTTTACTAAATCGAATTCTAGCTTCTTTTCTTCAAGGTAGGAAATGCGATTACATCTCTGATTGAAGGTGAATCTGTCAAAAGCATTACCAAACGGTCAATGCCCATTCCCATGCCGCCTGTCGGAGGCATTCCGTATTCAAGCGCACAGATAAAGTCTTCATCGATATCCATAGCTTCTTCATCTCCGTTTGCCTTAGCCTGAGCCTGAGCTTCAAATCTCATTCTCTGGTCAATCGGGTCTGTAAGTTCAGAAAATGCATTTGCGATTTCCCATCCGTTTACGCGGGTTTCAAAACGCTCTGTCAAACGTTCGTTGTCACGGTGAACTTTTGCCAGCGGAGAAATTTCACGCGGATAATCAATGATGTGGCAAGGCTGGATTAAGCCCGGTTCGATTTTTTCTTCAAAAACAGCCTCCACAACCTGACCCCAGTTCATTGTATCTTCAACATGAACATTAAGTTTTCTGGCGGTTTCAATTGCCTGCTGAGGACTGTAAATTTCCAGAAAATCAATACCTGTAGCTTCTTTAATAGAGCCGAGCATTGTCTTTCTATCCCATGGCGGTGTCAAATCAATCTCATGTTCGCCGTATTTAATCTTCATAGTGCCAAGAACTTCCTGTGCAACATAAGCGACCATGTTTTCAGTCAAAGTCATCATGTCGTTATAGTCAGCATAGGCCTGATAAAGTTCAATCATTGTAAATTCAGGGTTGTGGCGTGTGTCAATGCCTTCATTTCTGAAACATTTTCCAATTTCAAAAACTCTTTCCGAAACACCGCCGACAATAAGTCTTTTTAAATACAACTCCAAGGCAATTCTCAATGTCAAATCCATTTCAAGTGCATTGTGATGCGTTGTAAAAGGTCTTGCGTTTGCTCCTGATGCCATTGTTTGCAAAGTCGGGGTTTCGACTTCCATAAAACCTTCTTTTGCAAGATATTCACGGATTTTTTGAATAATCATACTTCTGGCTTTGAAAGTTTTTCTTACATCTTCGTTCACAATCAAATCAACATAACGCTGACGATAACGGGTTTCAGTATCAGTCAAACCGTGGTGTTTTTCCGGAAGCGGAAGAAGAGATTTTGAAAGCATTTTCAACGCTGTTGTTTTGATTGACAATTCTCCGCGCGGAGTTCTTCTTATTGTTCCGGTAAATCCTACAATGTCACCGATGTCCACAAGTTTCAGAATTTTCATTTGCTCTTCGGGAAGATTTTCTTTGTGTGAGAAAATCTGTATTTTTCCTGTTGAATCCATAAGGTCAATAAACATTCCTGTATTACGGATTGCCATTACGCGTCCGGCAACGGAATATTCATCTTCTGTTTCAACTCCCGGTTCAAGGTCTTTGTATTTCTCCTGCAAATCGGCAGCATCAGTATTTTTGTCAAATGAATACGGATACGGATTTACACCTTTATCAGCCAAATCCGCAAGTTTTTGAATACGAGTTTGTCTGATTTGTTCTCTAGCCGAATTCGGCTCATTTGTTATTTGTTGTGTCATAATTTAATTTCCTTTTTCAGTTCCATAACACTATATTTAAATTTTAGCACAAACAAAATCTTTAAGACAAAAAGGCCGCAATTTAAAAAATTGCGGCCTTTTATAATTTATATGATAAATTTTAAGAAGCTGACATTTGCGATTGCATATCAATCATACGCTTGAATTCATCCGGACGAGATGTTTTTGATAAAGCATCTTCAAGTGTAATAACACCAGCTTTGTAATGTTTTGCAAGCGCCATTTCAAGAGTCTGCATGCCGACACCGGTGTTCATCTGGATTGTTGAATAAATCTGAGCCGCTTTACTTTCTCTGACGAGGTTCGCAATTGCAGGTGTTACAATCATGATTTCCTGAGCCATTACACGGCCTTTTTTCTGTCCGTTTGGAAGAACCTTTGGAATAAGAGTTTGCGCAAATACTGCAACAAGCGAGTTGGCAAGCTGAACACGAATCTGTTGCTGCTGGCCTTCCGGGAATACGTCGATAATACGGTCGATTGTTTGTGAAGCTGATGAGGTATGAAGTGTTCCAAAGACCAAGTGACCTGTTTCTGCGGCTGTTAATGCCAAAGAAATGGTTTCATGGTCACGCATCTCACCTACGAGGATAATATCAGGGTCTTCACGGAGTGCTGATTTAAGAGCATTTGCGAAACTTCTTGTATCCATACCTAATTCACGCTGGTGAACAATACTTTTCTTTGACGTATGCACAAATTCTATCGGGTCTTCAATTGTAAGAATATGTTCAGCTTTGGTATCGTTAATGTAGTCAATCATAGCCGCTAACGTTGTTGATTTACCTGAACCTGTCGGGCCTGTTACAAGAATCAGTCCGCGCGGTTTTTCTGCGGTAATTCTTACGATATCGGGAAGACCAAGCTGGTCAAAGGACGGAACTTTATCCGTAATCGTACGGAAAGCTGCCGCATAATTACCTTTGTCTTTATAGAAGTTAACCCTGAAACGGCTTAAGCCTTCAATACCGTATGAAAAGTCAAGCTCCCAGTTCTGTTCCAAAGTACGTCTTTGTTCATTTGAAAGCATCGGGAAAAGTAAGTTTTCAACTTCTTCCGGTGTTAACGGCTCCATGTCCACACGTGTAAGTTTACCGTCAACTCTTATTGCCGGAGGGAGATTACTTGAAATATGCAAGTCACTTCCGCCATCTTTAACAAGCTTTTCTAATAATTCTTCGATTACCATATTCTTTACCTGCCTTTATTATCATTAAGTTATTCATTGAATGTTATAAGAGCTTCATCCTCTTTCATAGCAAGCTCTAATAATGTGTATGTCATATATGCACCAAGCGCTACAGCCTTAGGATCTAAATCCGTATTGTTTGCAGCTTCTATAATTGCCGTATTAATTTCGGGATTTTCCTCTTTTATATAGTGAATCATTTTTTTACGCCATTCAGGCATATCTTTAAAAATTTCTGAAAAAACTTTTGCAGCTGTTTCTTCTGACACGATTGGCAGCATACTGTACCTCTATTATCTACAATAATAATTCTACATTACTTATTAGATTTTAACAATAGATAATTTCAAAAACTCGTTTGTTTAATGTATAATTTCGTTATGAGACTTTTGGAGTTAAAACTGACGAATTACCGGAATTGCAGGGATTTAAGCCTTAATCTTAATTCCGGAAAAATTTTAATAATCGGAAAGAACGCTCAGGGAAAAACCAATATTTTAGAAAGCATTTACTTTCTCTCGGCTTTAAAATCCCCGCGTACCTCTAACAATATTGAAATAATCAATTTTAATGCAGAAGCAGCCGAAATTGAGGCTGAACTTGTTAAAGCAAACACTTCCGTTACACTTGATTACTCATATTCAAAAGAAAAGACCCGCATTTTAAAAGTTAACGGCGTCAAAACAACTCCAAAAAATTTCAAACAAGTTCTAAAAACCGTTCTTTTTTCAACAAATGATTTACTGCTTTTGCGGGGCAACCCGTCAGACAGAAGAGATTGGCTTGATAGGGCGATTTCTCAAATTTATCCGGCGTATGACGAAAGGCTTTCAAAATATGACAAAATCCGCATTCAAAAGAATAATTTCTTAAAAGAATTGATAAAAGGAGTTCCGCTTGATGAAACTTTGCTTGAGGTCTTGAACGAACAATTGACAATTACCGGAAGCAATATAATTTACTTGCGAATAAAGTTTTTGGCAGAAATAGAAAAGATAGCGCGCGAAAAACATCGTATTATCAGCGAAACAGAAGAATTAAAACTCGTATACGACTGTTCGTTTTTAGATGGCGAAACCGAGCTTGAAGAAATAGCAGAAAAGTTCAGGGGGGCGCTGGAGGAACGCAAAATTGAAGAAATGCGGCGCGCTCAATCCTGCGTCGGGCCTCACAGGGATGATATTTTATTTTACATAAACGAAAATGAGGCAACAAAATTTGCTTCACAAGGCCAGCAGAGGACGGTTGTTCTTGCGCTTAAGCTTTCGGAACTTGATATAATAACCGAAAAAACAGGTGATGAACCGGTTTTACTTCTTGATGATGTTTTGGCAGAACTTGATGATTTACGGCAAAATTACCTTCTAAAATCCATCACAAATGCAACTCAGGTTGTTATAACATCTGTTGATACGTTGCTTTTTGAAAACGAGTTTTTAAAAGGGGTTAAGATATACAAAATCGAAGACGGCCGGATTGTTGAAGAATTATAGTTAGCTGTTTAGCGAGTTATGCTAACGGAGTGTATCAACTCTTCAAAATATGTCTCTGCATTTTTGAAGGATTGCGAAATGGACAAGCCCGCATAACAATTGAATTATTGTATATCTTTTAATATCTTCCATTCATTTTCGAGAATTGACATCAATATAATATCTGCATATTTATCACCATCAATGACCGCATCTCTTTTAACGCCTTCTCTTTTGAAACCAGCTTTTAAATAAGTCTTTTCAGCTCTTGAATTAAATGAATACACTTCTAATTCTAAACGATGTAATTTCAATTCTGCAAAAGCAAAATCACGCGTCACTTCTGTTGCCCAAGTTCCAATTCCATTACCTCTATCGGCTGCATGATAAATCGCAATACGAAAATGGGCACAACGCCATTCTAAATCTATATCACTGATTATACTTTCGCCAACAATCTTCCTGTCAGGAGCAATAATAAGAAAGAAATACCGATTATTTTCGTTAAGAGATTTTAAAAAGAATGAAATTACATCTTCTTTTGTAAATATTTCTTTGCAACCTGTTAACCTTGCAAGTTCAGAATCTAAAGGACAATAATTTTGTTCATAATAATCTGTTGCATCTTCAACACAAGCCTTACGTATCAAAAAACCATTTTTTTCGCTTAGAACATTTTGTTTCATTGTTACTTTACTTCCTTGTAATAGAAGAAAAAACCCGCACTAAAAAATCGGAACGACAGGATTTGAACCTGCGACCTCTACCACCCCAAGGTAGCACGCTACCAAGCTGCGCCACGTCCCGATATTTTCTTATCGGGACACGTCATGCTTGGCAGCTACGCTACCATTCCTCTCGAAAAACAATACTTAATTGTTTTTCTCGGCAGAGTGCCACGTCCCGATACCAATCTATTTAATTATCATTGCGCAGCTTGGGACTCATTTCATGAGTTACCGATACTCCGCGCGTTTCTAACGCAAACAATACTTAATTGTTTGCTTATTCGAGACTTGCAATTATGGCTCCTGCCACGTCCCGAGTTTTAAATCTATAAAAATATCGGGATGACAGGATTTGAACCTGCGGCCCCCGCGACCCGAACACGGTGCGCTACCAAGCTGCGCTACATCCCGACGATATTTTATATAGGAATTATTTAGTTTTCAAAATTGTTGTTATCTGGTGCGCTACCAACCTCTCAAAACAATACTTAATTGTTTTTTCGGCAGAGTGCTACATTCCGACGATATTTTTTCATACCAAAACTCTGTTTTGGTTGCGATGGCATCATTTATGCCGCAATTTTGATATTACCACCAAAATTTGTAATGTCAAATTATCTGTTTTTATTTTGTTTTGACTTCATTTCTTTAATATCGTTGCTTGAGCGTTCATATTTTTCAATAAGCAATTCTCTATCTCTTTCCGTCAAACTATTATGTAGCCCAACTTGATCCATGCACATTACAGAAGGCGGATCACATTGCCCAAACAATTTTTCAAGTCCCAAAATATACCCAACTTCGTTAAGCATTGTCTTATATACGTCATCGCTTGTAACAGGTCTTTTTTCTCTTGTTTTCGTGTAAATCTGGACACGCGCAGCATTAATGAAACCGTCTTCCATGTTTGTAAAGTAGCCTGTAGTTTCATGCCGTTTCGATCTGGTAATATAGTAAGGAGCCTGTTCATTTACAAATGAAACTTTTATCGGTGCGTTATTAGATGCAAATCTGGTTGTATAAAATCTAAACCTCAGCTTTCCGTTACTTGCCTGCGACCAGGCTTCAAAAGCTCTCTGAACAGCATTGCTAAACTCATTTTCTTCAATATAAACATCAACTGAAGTCATTCCCCAGCGAGGCATTGAATAGGCAAATACACTTCCAGCTGTTAATAACAAAATTCCCGCTAATAAAAATAGTTTTTTCATACTCCTATTATAGCATACATTTTATCTTTGGAAATAAAATTATCCTATTATAGGTATTGAATTTTACATTTGTTTAAATTATTCTAATTCAAAACACAGTTATGTTTACAGACGAGGGAGATTAGATGGTTATTTTAGAAGACTTGAAAGAAATTAATGATATAATAAAAGATTTAGCACTTTTTATAAGACAAGACGAAATAGTTCAGCCGGACTTTGCAGAGTACATTAAAACAATCGGTTTGAATTCTAATACTACCTCTGTACAATTTCAGGCGGCATGCTTCAATTATATCTTTGAAAGAAACCTCGGCACTGAAAGAAAATCTGTGTTTGACATATATCTGGAACGCAAAAGCAGCCTGTCAGAAACTGGCAAACAGATAATTGAAGAATTGAAAAAGTCCATTGCTTCTGTTTTTGAAGTTAAAAAAGTATTAAAAAACGGATTCAGTCTTTACAACATCGTAAACGAAAAAACTTATGAAGCACTTTCGCTTGTAAAAATGACTTCCTTCCGCGGAATAGGTTCAGGCCAATTTGTTGTTGCAAGAATTTTCTACCACAATGACAAATCATACCTTTTGGAAATTTCCGGTGTTCTTTCGGCATCAAGAAAAGACGAAGCTTACAGATATGCCGTCGCAAAAATCGTTCAAAACCCTGAACTTGTTTATCTTGACAATCCGGAAAAACAAAAAGAAATCGAGGAAGAAGTTTCAAACATTTACGATAAATTTGTTGAATTTTTCGGAACCGATGAAGTTATAACAACAAACAAATTCGCAGATGATTTAATCGGGCTTTTTAATGATTATTCAGAAACAGGCGAAAAGACTGATTTTCAAGACAAAATCCAGCTTCCGGAAGTCTATAACTTCTTTAATGTTAAAGAATTCAACAACAGCTACAATAACTTTCTTGAGAATTCTCTGGGCGGTTTTTCGTCACACGAAGAAACCTACGATGTCGGCATAATTTTTGATAAAGAACTTGGCATGTATGCTGTTCCTTTTTACGGAACCTTCAACAGAATTTTTGAAACACAAGACGTTACGGAAGTCGGCAACTACGACAAATGTGTTGACTACTTCCTTTTGAACGACAAAATTTCAGCAAATATGATAAAAAAAGTTGCCTCAAAGCACGAAAATTTTATGGAAGTTTTAAATAAAATTTTGAAAAACAGCTACAAACTTGAAGACATCTTGCAGAAATACAAAAGCAGATATTTAGATGAAAAAATATTTTCATCAACAACCGTTTTATACAAATCAAAAGCGTTTTCACAAACCCTAGGCATAATTGAAGAAACCGAAGAAAAACCGAAACTTGATACAACAAACATTGACATTTCAAAAATCGGCAGAAACGACCCTTGCCCTTGCGGAAGCGGCAAAAAATTCAAAAAATGCTGCGGCGCGAATTTGTAATTTAATGCCGGTCATAAAATTGAAAAACGTAAGAATCGGGTGACTAAAGAGTATAAATCATTGTGTCATTGCGAGGACGAACGTCAGTGAGGACGTGGCAATCCAGAACGCATATTGGGTTAAAACCAGACTTTTTAGTCACCCGATTCTTATAATGAAAAATCAAAAAGCTCATCTATTTCGACCTCCAAGGCTTCTGAAATCAATTTTAATTTCCAAAGAGTAGGATTAGCGTTTCCACGCTCTATTGCCCCAAGATAAATTTCGCTCATTCCTGTTTTCTCTGCCAATTTCTGTTGGGAAAGCCCTTGAATTTTACGTAAGTATGCAATTTTTACACCTAGCTTTCTTATATCGTCTATTTTATTCATATAGTCTGTTTTATTTAAATTCAATGTATTTTATTATGACTAATATAAACAATGTAAATACAAAAGTCGACCGCCAATTGGCACTCTTGAAAGAATTTAATTAATAATCGTTTTTATGTTACTATATTCAAGTAACAGTTAATAAGGAGAGAAAAAGATGGCAGATGCAAAAATTTTGGCAACTATCGAAAGAAGCGACACCGAACAACTACAGATTTCTGTAAGCGAATATAAAGGAAGAAGCTACCTGAATATGAGAATATTCTACACAACTGACGAAGGCGCAACCTGGCTTCCGACTAAAAAAGGTGTAACTTTTGCTCCTGACCAGCTTGATTTGCTTGAAGAAGCTATTCAGGAAGCAAGAAAAGAATTTATGGCAGAATAATTACAAAATTATCCACTCAATTAAACACACATGTCATTCTGAGCCGGTTTAATAACATCATTAGCAAGACTCCAGATGTGATGGAATAAGGCGAAGAATCTTCTTATATTTTTCAAATGGATAATCTGAAGTAATTTTATTGTGAAAAGTGAGGTGTGAAGAGATTTATGAAGGAAGAAAACCCGCAAAATTTAAAACTTTTTGAAGAAGACTCTTCACCCTCAAACTTTCACAATTCGCCGAGATATGCGCTTGCGCTTGTAAATATCACAGGCCTTGGCGTAAAAACCTTCAGTTATCTGATTCCTGATGAAATGAAAAATAAACTCCAAATCGGTCAGGCGATTTTAGTGCCTTTCGGCCGTCAGGGGCTTATTAATGCTTTCTGCGTAGGTTTTTCAGACTATTTGCCGGGTGATTTTAAGGTAAAAAAAATCAGCAGAATTCTTGACGAAACCCCGCTTTTTTCAATTGATTATCTGAAACTTCTCGAATGGGTTGCAAATTATTACTGCTGTGATTTGGTAACTGTTTTGAACGCAGCAATTCCGATGAAGTTGATTGAAAAAGCTTCAAAAACCGAACTTGCGGTTGAATTTGCAAGTTTTGAGGGCGCAACAAAGCGTCAGGTGGAAGTTTTGGAACTTTTGAAAACCTCCGGCAAAATGCCTTTAATAATGTTTGAAAAAATGGCAAAAACAACACGCACAACCGTCAAAAAGCTTGAAGCGCTCGGCTGTTTAAAACTTACAGAAGAAAACATTTACCGCAACCCGCTCGACATTCTGAAAATTAGTGAAAAAGAACCGTTATTTGAACTTTCAGGCGAGCAAAAAGCAGTTTACGAGGGAATTAGAGCAAAGATTAACCCCTCACCCCAGCCCTCTCCCGCAAGGGGAGAGGGAGAGTTTGACGAAAATTCGTCAGAGATATCTACCTGCGTAGCACCTGAAAGAAGCGAATGCAAAGCCCGGCATTTTTATACTGAAAAAAGTCTTGAATATTCAAAAGAATTACGAAAAAACATGACTGATGTCGAAAATATTTTATGGTACTATTTGCGCAACAAACAATTAGGCGGCTATAAATTCAGACGTCAGGAAGCGATTGATAATTACATTGCAGATTTTGTCTGTTACGAAAAAAAACTGATAATAGAGCTTGACGGCGGACAACATAACGACGAAAAAAACGTCCCAAAAGACAAAAATCGTCAAAAACACTTTGAAGATAACGGTTTTACAGTTTTACGTTTTTGGAATAATGATGTAATCGAAAATATAGAATCGGTACTAAATAAAATCTACGAAACAATTTTAGAACCCTCCAAAAACAAAGATATCCCTGATAAAAACTCTTCGTATGCTCCCTCTCCCCCTGCGGGATGCAAAACGAACCACCGCAACGAAGTGAGGATGAGTGAGCTTGTATGCGGAGCTGAGGGCTGGGGTGAGGGGTCAACACCTCCAACAATTCTTCTTCACGGAGTAACAGCCTCCGGAAAAACCGAAGTTTATTTCAAACTCATAAAAGACTGCATTGATGCAGGCAAAAATGTGCTTTTTCTTGCGCCCGAAATCGCGCTTGCGTCTCAATTAACCAAACGTCTGGCAAAAAAATTCGGAACCGAAGATGTCGCAATCTGGCACAGCAGTATTTCTGACGGCGAACGCTATGATGTTTGGCAAAAGCTTTACAAAAACGAAATCAAAATCCTTGCCGGCGCCCGTTCCGCGGTTTTTGCACCTCTCAAAAATATCGGCTTGATAATCATCGACGAGGAGCATGAAAGCGCTTACAAACAAACCTCGCCCGCGCCAAGATATGACGCAAAAGTTGTGGCGCAAAAGTTATCAGAATTTCACAACTGTCCGCTTCTTTTAGGCTCTGCAACGCCTGATATTTCGTCTTACTACCGCGCAGTGAATACAAACAACCTTTTTGAACTGAAAAAACGCTTTAATGACGCGAAAGTGCCGCCCGTAACAGTTATAAACATGCAGGAATACGGACGCGCGGCTTACAAAAACGTAATTTCAATACCTTTGCAAAACGCGATTAAAGAAACATTAGAAAAAAAACAGCAGGTAATCTTATTGATAAACCGCCGCGGATTTTCGACATTCACGCAGTGCAAAGCCTGCGGGCACGTGATTGAATGCCCGAACTGCGCAATCCCGATGATTTGGCACAGCAAAGACCAGATGCTTAAATGTCATTACTGCAACCACACGGAATATTTCCCTGATTTCTGCCCAGAATGCGGCTCTGACGCGCTCCGAAACAGCGGAACCGGAACACAAAAAATCGAACAATACATAAAAGACCTTTTCCCTGAAAACAATATTGAACGCATTGACAGCGACATTTTGGTCAGAAAAGGCGAACACATAAGGCTTTTGGAAAGGTTTCAAAACGGCGATATTGACATTCTCGTCGGCACGCAGATGATTGCAAAAGGCCTGGACAACCCGAACGTCACGCTTGTCGGCGTAATCTCGGCAGACGCAAGTTTCAACCTTCCGGATTTTAGGGCGTCTGAAAGAGGATTTCAGCTTTTGACGCAGGTTGCAGGGCGCGCAGGACGCGGCGAATTCTCCGGAAAAGTTTATTTTCAAACTTACAATCCCGATTACTATGCGCTTGCAAGTGCAAAGTCGCAGAATTACGACGAATTCTACGCCACAGAAATAATTGCCCGCGAGGAGTTTGATTACCCGCCTTTCAGCCAGATTGTAAGGCTGGTTTTAAGTTCACAGAATAACTTCCGCGCCGAAAAATCAGCCCAGGAAATTGCCTTACGGCTCTGCACAATGGTTGAAAAGTTTGGAATTTCCGAACGACTTGAGGTGCTTGGCCCGACGCCCTGCGTAATCGAGCGAATTAACAGCATGTACAGATTTCAGATAATTATCAAAAATAAAATGGGCGAAAAAGGTCATCAATTTGTCTCAAGCTTTTTGGGCAAAATTACAATGCCAAAAGATATAAAACTTGCCATTGACGTTGACCCGCTGGATATTTTGTAAGCACACATCGGGCTATTACCACCTGTCAATATTTTTATAATTATCCAGTCCACCCTTAACAGGCGGCGGGTTACCCTGATTTAGACAGCCCTTTCCTATAAAATCTAAAACAGGCGTTTTATTAGATCCTCTCAGAAAATTTTCGTCGAACGCTACTTCAAACAAATCATATCCTGCTTTATTGGGTCCTTTTTTACCGTTAACATTAACAAGCCAGAGACTCCGCCAATCCATGTGATAAGGAATCAGAAAAGTCCCGTCATTCAGAACATAAACCGTTGAGCTATTATATATAGAATTTTCACTGAAACCGGGGCATGCCCCTGAAGAAATATCCAGCCCTTGATATTTCGGAATACAACCTTTTGCAAGGGCGTTTTTCTCACAAACCTGAATGATTTTTAATGATTTTATGATAGCTTCATTAAATTCGTTATAGCCAAAGTTGCTTGAAGTAACAAAGTCCCCATTTTCAAACATAACTTTTTGCTGAACCTGTGTAAGTGTTGAGTACATTTTCTTAATCTGACTTTTCAATACAGCTTTTTCAATTTTTGATATTAGTGCAGGCAGAGTCATTGCGGCTACGATCCCAATAATTCCAAGAGTAATCAACACTTCAGCTAGAGTAAAAGCTCTGAAGATAACCTTTGTCAAAAAATCAACTTTCATTACAAGGCTCCTATATTAAATTATATTACCAATAAATACATCTATACATGTAACTATAACATGTATAGATGTATATTTCAACTCTGTAGCTATAAACTGATAAGATATTATTATGATAAAAAACAGATTATCAATCGTCCTCGGGGAACAAAGAATGAGAGTTTCAGAGCTTTCAAAGCTTACTGGAATAAGCCAAAACGCCCTTAACAAAATTTATCATAACAAAACAAAAGGTATTGATTTTGATACCTTAAATAAATTATGTAATACCCTCCAAATAAATTCTCAGGAGCTTTTTGAATTTACGCCTGATTAATATGTCAAAATTAATTCCTTAGTTTTTCGCCTGATTTCAGCATCGACCGCGAAAATTTCATCAATTGTAGGATTTTTAATAACTTCATGCCCGCCAAAAATCCGTTTTGTAATTTCATAAATCTGATAGAGTTTAATTTTACCCTCCAAAAACGCAAAAACAGCTTCTTCATTTGCAGCATTCAGGCAGGCAGTAGCAGTTCCGCCAGTTCGGCCTGCCAGGTATGCAAGTTCAACCGCTGGAAATTTTTCATAATCAGGTTTTTCAAAATCAAGTCGTGCTGCGTCTACAAAACTGAAACTTTTTGACTTTATACCCTCAAATCTTTCGGGATAAGAAATCGCGTACTGAATCGGAATATGCATACTCGGAAGCCCAAGCTGCGCAATAACGCTTCCGTCTTTGTATTCAATCGCTGAATGCACAATGCTTTGCGGATGAATTACGACCTGTATATCGTCGTAATCCATGTTAAAAAGATGATGCGCTTCAATGATTTCCAGGCCTTTGTTCATCATAGTTGCACTGTCTACTGTAATTTTTTTACCCATATTCCAGCGTGGGTGAGCAAGAGCTTCTTTAACCGTTGCGGATTTCATTTCTTCAATGCTTTTATGCAGAAAAGGCCCGCCGCTTGCTGTTATAATAAGCTTTTCTACCTGTTTAATATCTTTTATGCACTGATGAATTGCGCAATGCTCGCTGTCGACAGGAATTATGTTAACGCCTTTTTCGCGTGCTTTCTGCATAACAATATCGCCTGCCATAACAAGAGTTTCTTTGTTTGCAAGCGCGATATCAATCCCGTTTTCAATAGCTTTCAGGGTCGGTTTAAGTCCGATTTTGCCGGAGCATGCAACAAGTATTATGTCGTTCTCTTTATCTGAACAAATGGTATTTAAACCAGCTTCGCCATGAAGAATTTGGTAAGAAGTTTTTCCGTGTGAGAACCCCTCACCCAAATCACTAAGTTCACTGTCGTTCACTAAGTGATTTTTCCCTCTCCCACAAGGGGCGAGGGCGGAGGAGGTATTTGTTTGATTATAGCAGATATATTTAGGTTTAAATTTTTCAGCCTGCTTTTTTAAAAGTTCAACATTGCTTCCGCCTGCGAGTGCGATTATTTCAAATTTGTCCTGAAGTTTTTCAATAACCTCCAGCGCCTGAGTTCCGATAGAACCAGTTGAGCCGATAATGCTTATTTTTCTCTTCTTTTCCATAAAAATATTATATTACAAACACAATGTTGATTAAATTTTAAAATATGATATTATATTTATAAAGGAAGGAGAATTTATGCAAAACACAGACTACGAGGAACTTACAGCAGGAGGGGGGGGGGCTTTACAAGGCTAATTGCGGCTTTACCCTTGCCGAAGTTCTTATAACCCTTAGTATCATTGGCATTGTTGCCGCTATGACTTTACCATCACTTATTGGCAGATATCAGGAAAAAGTTACTATCACACAGCTAAAACAAACCTATTCACTTCTCTCTCAGGCCTTTGCAATGGCTGTTGAAGAAAACGGAACTATTGACGGCTGGTGCCCAGCAGAATCAAGTTATGAGCTATGCACTGAGACTATTTACAATACAATCAGCAAATACATTAAGATAATCAGAAGTTGTGAAGTACGCAGCAGTTATTCTGGCAAAGACACCTGTTTTGCAAAAGAATATTCAAACAGATTTAATGATACAAAATGGCAAACACATCAAGCCCGTTCTTTTGTTATGATAAATGGAACAGCAGTTACATTTGATGCACATAATGGCGATGGACACCCAAGTTTGTGGTGTACTGCAAAGTTGACTGGTGGCAGCGCTTACAACGGCAATTGTGGTTCGATTACTGTTGATATTAATTCCGTAAGGAAACCAAACGTTGATGGACGTGATTATTTTGTTTTTAATATATACAAAGACGGCATAGCTCCGAGGGGACGAGCAGTTGATACGATATGGGTACATTCTTTTGATAGTCAGTGTTTGGGTAAACGATATTATGAAGTTCCAACAGGTGCCTGTACGGCTTGGGTTCTGGCACTTGAAAACATGGATTATCTGCGCTGTGATGACCTGAGTTGGAATGGCAAAACTAAATGCAAATAGCAACAAAAAAGGTCTCAAATAAAATTGAGACCTTTTTGTTATTGTTTTATTGTCCTACTGTTTCTGCCGGTTTAAGCGATTCGCTTGCGTTTACGTAATTTGTCAACTGCTTTAATGCCGGTTTGTATGCATTTACAGTTGCGTTTCCGCCTAAGCAGCCGCCTGTGCAGGCCATTACTTCAATCAGGTTGCCAAGTTCGCACATACCATTTTTAGCATATTTCTTCAAGTCTCTGATTGATTGCTTATTCAATCCATCAATTATAACAGGATGAGCCGGAATTTCTTCAGGCAGAAGAGTTTGAACAGCTTTTGCAACTCCGCCGGTTACAGCATAATTTCTTGCTTCGGCAGAGGCTTCTGTTTTAAATTTACTTTCGCCGCATTCTGCAACCTGAATTCCAAGTGCAATAAACCATGCGCCGACTTCTTCATAGTTCAAAACGTAGTCAACGTTCGGATTTTGAAGTGCTTCGCGGCGTTTTGCAACGCAGGGGCTGAAAAATACAGTAATTGCATCCGGAACTTCTTTTTTCACGATTTCAGCAGTATAATAAAGCGGAGTTTTTGTATCTGAACGGAAAGGTTTCATCTCCGGAATATGTTTGTCTACAAGCTCGTTGTAACCTGCACAGCAGGAGGTTGTCATAAATTCTGCACCGTGTTCAAGTCTTTCAACAAATTCAGCGGCTTCGGTTTTTGTTGTAATGTCAGCGCCCTGCGCAACTTCATAAACATCAGCAAAGCCGAGTTCCATAATGGCTTCTTTCAACTGCTGAGGCGTGCACGGAAGCTGTCCCATAATGGCAGGCGCAACCATTGCGATAACTTTTTTGCCTGCTTTGATGTTTTTAAGAACATCAATAATCTGGCTTTTTTCATGAACTGCTCCGAACGGGCAGGCTGAAACGCATTTGCCGCAGGAAATACATTTTTCAAAATCTATTTTTGCATGACCGTCTTCACCTTTAGCAATTGCGCCGACAGGACAAGCGTTTTCACACGGAACAATGATTTTCTGGATTGCCTGATAAGGGCAAACCTGAGCGCACATTCCGCAGTTTTTACATTTTGCCGGGTCAATTACGGATTTGCCGTTTATTACGCTGATTGCTCCGAATTTACAGGTATTTACGCAGGGACGCGCAACGCAGCCCTGGCACAAATCAGTTACATAAATTCTTGCCGGAACGCAGCCTTTGCAAGCTGTTGTTAAAACAGTCAAAGGTTTTTCATCCGGAGCTTTTCTTTCAAGAGCTTTTTCAGCCAAAGTTGAAAGAAGTTCGCTGTCATCAGTTTCTTCAATTGAATGTCCGAGTCCTGCCACTGCTCTGTCACGCAAAATTGCGCGTTCTTTATAGATACAGCATCTGTAAGGAACTTCGTGGCCTTTCGGGCGCATATCGTAGGGGATTAATCTTGTGTTTTCTTCAAAATTATCACTTAAAAAGGATTTGATAAGTCTTACCAGAATTTCTCTTTTCAAATGCGATGTCTGTTTAGGGGTGTTTATTGCCATATTTCTACCTCTTTACTATTCCTTAATCAATAATAATATTATGACATGAACATAAAATTTTTCAAAAAACAGTCCAAAATTAAAAAAGCGGGTCATAAAAACCCGCCCTAAATTTAGTTAAGCTTGTTGTGAAAGCTTTTCATCAATTGCTTTGAGAACTTTTTCAACTGTTGCTTCTTTAATGACTTCATCATCGACTTTTACATAAGGTGCTTTTGAAAATTCCCAGTCAATTGAGCACAACCCCAGGCAAGGAACGCCTGAAACATCAACTTTTTCGCCGTATTTTTTCGGAACCATTTCGATTAATTCCTGCAAATTTGCTGAACCCATTACAAAGCAGGTTGTTCCTAAACATACTTTAACACTAATTTTTTTGTCCATCTGTTTTATCCTTTCTAACGATTACGTTATATGTCTTTTTTAGTGAAAAGTGAAAAGTTTTTATCATATTCGGTATTGAAAGAATTCTACGATATTAGAATTATGAAATGGTCTTTTCACTTTTTACTTCTTAACCCTCACATGTATTGTATGCTGACTTTCTTGAAATATTTGTCCTGCAAAACTTTTGCAATCTTTTTAATTATGTTTTTGCGGATTTCGATTTCAATCGGAAGCGCCGGGTCGTAATGCGCTTGATTTAATTTTGCACCCACCATGAAATTTATGCAGTCGCTATCCAATAAGAATTTTACCAGCTTTCCCGCGGCATTGTCAATATCTGATGTACCGGCTTCCAAATACTCAAGGGTTTTGGTAAGCGTCAAAATCCCCTCCGTCACCAAATCCACGCCATCCATAAACGAACATGCTGGCAGTTTTCCGATACTGATTGTCGTATCCATTGTTATCGGACGGTCAAGTTCGCGTGAAATAAGGTTTGCTGTTGTGCCTCCGCAGATTGCCTTTTTGCCTTTAAAATTGTCAAACATTTTTGCATATTCTGCATCCTTTTGCTGATGATAAGGAGGGCCTGTAAAAATCAAACTTTCTCGCGGCTCCCTAAAGTACAAAACACAAGCGGATATATCATCTTTAGGATTTCTATCGGTTTCGATGTTACGAGCCTGATTGACAATATACTGCGAAAGTTCTGAACTTGAAATCTGGGGATGTTCACGAAGTTTGTCCTGCAATAAAACAATCAAACCCTCACGGCGAAGTCCGAGTTTAAGCCTTCCTCCGCCAAGTCCGGCCTGCGTTACGCCATCCGAGCAGAAAATCAGTCTGTCTCCAAGCTTTAGTTTAAGTTTATAAACTCTCATTTTTCTGTTTTTGAAAGTTTTTGACTGAATTGTCTCGTATTCAGGCGTCATAACTTCATTATCACGAATCCAGATGAATTCCGGGTTGCCTTCTTCAACTATTTTGGCGTTGCCGTAATCGTCGCAGTCAATCGCTGAAAATGTAGAATAACTTATTCTTCTGACTTTACAGACCGGAAGCGAATTCATAATAATTTCAGCGGCTTTTCGGATTGGAATTTGCCCGTTTTCGATGAACTGCAAAAGCATTGTTGCTGTCATACATGAAAGAATATTTGCCTTAATTCCGCTGCCTAAACCGTCTGACAAAACCGCAATCAAACGGGCTTCATCAGGATATCTTTTGGAAACAAAGTAATCCCCGTAAGCGTTCTGGTTATATTTTTTCATTTGATTACAGTCGATGTCTATGAACATTTTTTTTGAAGTGAAGAAGTGAAAAGTGAGAAGTGAAAAGACCATTTCATAATTCTATTATCGTAGGAATTTTTCTAACCAAATATGATAAGAACTTTTCACCTTTCACTTTTCACTTCTTCACTCTTTATCCTCCTTATCATCATAATCTTCCGCAATTGAACTCAAAAGCGTTTCTGTTTCAACCATGTGTTCGCCAAGAAGGCAGGCAATTTCCTGAACAATGGAGATGTTTTTTGAAATTACCTCGTGCGCTTTCTGGGAAATCTTCTCGCGGTTTGTTTCTGTTTGTGTAACGTCAGTGATTACAGCGCCGACAATTTCGTTTTCTTCAATTGTAAAAGCGCTTATATCATAAAGTCTGTTCTTGACCGGATAGCGTTCTTTGTGCAAATCTTTTCCGGAGGTTAAAATTGTTTTGAAAATATCTGCAAAATCAACAATTCTATCGATTGCAGCACCTGCAAGCCCGTCCGGACGCGCCTTAAACACATCATACATGTCACCAGTAAACATTTTCATAAATGCGTCGTTTGCTTCAAGAATATTCAAATTACTGTCAACCATCACGGTTGCAGAAGGCATGCATCTAAGCATTGCAGCAGCTTTTCGCATTGCAATTTTTCGCATATATGAAACGCACATGGAGGTTTCAGCATCACCGTCAAGAAGAGCTTTTGCCAAATCCCTGCAAGTCGCATAACCGCAGCCGCCGCAGTTTAATTCGTCATCAACCGTGTGTTTTCCGATTTTTTTAAGGGTTTTCAAAATCTCTTCAATCGGATAATCGCTTGTCACAACTTTCTTAGGCTCAATTTTATAATCAACAACAAAACTAGGGTCTTTTGGAATTGACTCTCTTTTCTTCTCTTTTGTCAAAATATCGGAAACCATTGTTATTCCGGCTTTTTCAGAGGAAATACACGGTCCGCCTACACACCCGCCGTCACATGCAAGAGCTTCGATGAAAATAGTTTTGTCAAGCTTTTCCGGGTCAAGATTTTTTAACGCGCGCTGTAGCGAGCTTAACCCGCAGACTTCTAAAAGCTGAACGTTCTCATTTACTCCGGACTTTCTGATAGTTTGGTTCATTCCGCCGTCAATCGGATAAAGCGTTCCTTCATAAGCCGATTCGGGCACAAAATGATATCTGCTGTCTTTTGCGACTTTTGAGATATCACCGATTTCCTCATTAAACCACATGCGCAATTCTTCAAATGTCAATGCAACGTCAAACAAACCGGAAGAATATTTGACTTCATTTTTCTTGCCTATGCATGGGCCGATAAATACTATTGAAATATCGTTTCCAAATGTTTCTTTAAGAATTTTCGAATGCGTCATCAAGGGCGAACCGATTGGCGTAATGTATTTTGTGAATTCCGGCATATAAAGCCTTATGTAATCTACAATTACAGGACAAGCGCTTGATATGAAAAGTCCGTTTTCGGAAGAATTAAGCATTTGTGCAGTTTTGATTGAAACCTCCTGCGCTCCAAGGGCAGTTTCTGAAACGTCTTTGAAGCCGAGCTGCTTTAAAAGTGCAATCATTTTCTGTGCAGAATTTTCAAATGACGCCCTCCATGAAGGTGCAAGTGAAACGTAAACATCTTTTTGCGCCCTGATTAAGGCTTTAGCTTTGTCAATATCAGTTCTGACACGTTTGGCTCCTGCAGGACAAGCTTTTACGCAGCTTCCGCAGGCAATACAGCGTTCGCCGATTACCGACGCATGTCCGTTTTCAATTTTGATAGCTTTTACAGGACATTCTCTGATGCACTTGTAGCAATCATGACATTCGTTTGAAAGTGTATAAACCGGATTATTACTATTCATTTTAACCCCTGTATTTTTGTAAGGATGACTTAATTCTATCTGAAAACTAATCTGCCTGAGCTAGGCCGTCGAGAATTTCTTTTAATTTATCTTCATCAACTTCAGTATACTCAATACCGTTGATAATGACATTAGGACCGGAAACACATTTACCTTCACAACGTGCCCCTGCCAAATCAATAACAGCTTCTAATCCGTTATCTTTAATATAATTTTCGATAAATTCAAGGTTTGCAGCATTTCCGCGGGCATAGCAGGAACTTCCCATACATACGGTTATAATAATTTTAGACATACCACCTCGTATCTATCTATAAATCTATTCCTTATTATATTCTAACTCAATAATTATTATAAAGCAAGACAAATAAACTTAATAAGATTAAACATAATCAAAATCATAATAGCCGATTGACTAATATGAATTTGATTACGTCTAGTTATCTCAAAATGTCATCCTGAGCATGGAGCGGAAGGCTCACGGGAATTTGCCACAAGCAAACGAAGCTCCAAACATGTCGTCCTGAGCATGGTCTGGAAAGACATACGGGAACTGACAAGAGGGAGAAAAGGTTCTTATTAAAAGAAAAGGTAAAGCTATTTTGAGAAGGGATTATTCGCCACGACGCAATGAAAACTAACTACCTGTAAAGACCATGCTCAGAATGACAGGAAGAAAAGAAAAAGGCGCCTCAAATATGATTAACGGGCGCCTATATTGAGCAAAAAGTATTTTAGTTATTAGTAACATTAATATCGATATTTAGTGTAGCTGTACCTCCTGGGTTAATCTTTAACTGTTTGGGACTAATTGAATAAGTACATTTGTACGGAGTAGAGACCTGATTGCAACTATATTGTTTTGGGTCACCTTTAACATAGAAATTAAACCCGCTGAGGGCAATTATATTATAAGTTCCAGGCAACAAACCATCGACAACAGTTGAAGGCTTTGTAAAACTACCTAATGTTGGTACACTTACATAAAAACTATTTACCATAACGCCAGAAATATTCACAAGAACTGTTACTTTTCCAGCCTCATCATCAGGCTGTTCTGGAGTTGTAGGCCCCAACATATCACCGCAACAGGTATATTTAGCATATACTGGAAAGGTTTGACCGGACTTTACTGTGACTGAAGTTGGAGATAATAATAGTCTACAATCACATTTATAGCCTATATAACCTGGACCTGGTGAAGTAGAGCAGTTCTTAATCTGCGGGAATGTAAAGGTTCCACGAGAGAGGCTATATGTACCAGGAGCTACTTTTACATCGTTGTATGAACTCGTAGACGTAGGAGTTGAGCCTGTGTAACTTTTTGTACCTTTTATATTAATTTGTGTTGATATAATGTTGTTTATGCAATTATCTGCGGTAGAATAAATTCTTATTGTAGCATCACCTGCAGATGGAGGATTAGTAGTTTGTTGCGCGTTAACAGTTACTCCGCTTACACAATTTTCAGGCGTGGCTTTTGCTGTTGCCATTATTTGACCGGCATTTGCATTGGATATTTCTTTCAGAGTTACCAGGGAGGACATTTTTTGACCTGCAGGTATTCTTAAGGTACCGCTAAATTGCTGTGTGCCATTCATATTGGAACCAGGCGTTGTTGATACATATACAACTGAACCGCTTACAGATACTGAGATATCGGTTGTGCTTGCTGAACTTACGGATGCACTGCCGACAACTTTAAAACCACCACCAGAACCGGGTGTTGTTCCAAGGTTATTGTATTGTGCTGATAAATTAACTGTAACTGGAACCGGTCTACATTGCTCGCTGCTGCCATCACAGGAGGTGGAAATATTTACCGAAGTATTTTGCCCTGCTTTGACTGTAACTGATTTTGGAGTTATGGTTGGTGTAGTCGGAGGAACGCTCCAGTTATGTTCACCAGGTAGCAAAACTCCGGTTCCGCCCCAGTTTAATATATAACTTCCTGGTGAAATTGAGCAGGTGGTAGAACCTATTGGCCCTGTCATTCCAGATTCAGAGTATGCGCCGAACTTACACGATTCTGAGTTAAAGTTGACCCATCCTTGAAATCCGTCACAACCTGTTGCTGACCAGTTTAGAGTTACTGAACCTTTCTGGTCAACTGAACTGCCGTCACAAGAGGTTTTTATCGTTACGGTTGAGGTTTTGCCTTCCGTTACGGTTAGCGAGATCGGACTTACGGAGTGATCTTGGGGGACTTTCCACTCGCCTACCTGATTACCTGAATTTTCTCGTACGCCTATATTCGCCAGAACTAAATACTCTCCGGGAGCTACTTCTTCGGTTACAGAACCCGATGGCGATTCGCCGAATTGGATATTGTATTTGTTTGCACCTAGGATTACACCGCCTTTGGCTGCCGAACAACCTTTGGCTTCCCAAACTACTGTTACCTGCGTTTTTGCAGCGCTACCGCCACCCTGGTTGCAATCGATATCCGCATATGCTGTTCCATTCGCTGGGATGTTTACGCTGCTTGGGCGTATACCTACTGTACCTTTGCTATAGCTTGGGCCGCCGAAATCGCCCATACAGCTTTTGGCGCTTAGAGATTGTTCTCCGGCAGGAAGACCTGGAATTTTTATTTGTTGAGCATCTTTCCATTTACCGCTGCCGGTTGAGCGCTGAGAGCCTATATTTATATCATAACGAGTCATGCCATTACCGTTTGTATTTACGGTTAATACTAGAGTACCGGTTTGGGCGGATGGACTACTGCATGGTTCTTCGGTGAATTCTACATTTACAGCATTTTCTTGACCGCCGACTACTTCAAAACTGTCGGGGCTGTACATTACACCTTTAGTTGCATTCCAGTTTCCTGTCTTATTTGACATATTTTGGATATACCAATGAGAAACGCTGCCTTGAAGACTATATGTTCCTGGCGAGAGTTCTAAACATGGACGATCTTTTATTTGAACAATTAGATTACCATTTCTACCGCCGGTTTCTTGACTAACGTTACCACCGCCACCATCGCCGGAAACGGTGAGGCTCCATTTTGCACCGGTTACCATACGAATTACAGTACTTGGACCTGGACTTTGAGGCGGGTAATTTGCTAAACAGGGACTAAACACTGGGATAAAGCATACTTTGGTAGGAGCACCTTGAGCTACACATTTCCCGGTTAGATCAACGACGCCGTCTTTGTCAACTA
>ULQP01050471.1_pt1 | contig 30792 bp, 56 predicted proteins | sample 1954571 | NCBI WGS metagenome assembly ULQP01 (sample SAMEA4835657, study PRJEB28245) | human gut metagenome | biome: gut microbiome; material: fecal sample | place: Denmark | collected 2008 | reverse complement strand
TGTAGTTGCAGTAGCCATATTTTATGGTGGAATATTAGAATTAGGCGGAGGTAATTTACGTAGGAAATATAAAGTTATATCTATGATTGGAGATGACATTAGAGCATTGGCACAAGAAGTAGGTAAAGCTAAAGTTTCTATAATTCAAAACGGGAAAGTAAATGGATAAGAATTTATTAAATATATCAACTATTGAAACCTTTTTCAATGAATTATTGGATGAAAAAGTATCTTCTAATACTTTCTTTACAACTGTCCCTACAAATATTGATACTACTTGGTCTGACCTTGTTGTGATTGACTGTGCTAATTCTATCCAAGATTTGAATGCCTATGGTGTAGGAACTGTATTAGTTTGGTTATATGCAAAGCCATTCAGCAATGGACGTAAGAATGTTGCTGTAATGTCTAAACTCGAAAAAGCTCTAAATGAAGCTTTAGAAAACAATAAAAATGCGTCTTATACAGTTAGCAAGAAAGGCACATTTGCTGATTTTGACAGTGATGCTAAGATGCATTGTAATATAGTAGAAATTCAATTATTAATCGTTTAAAAATAAAAAATTATGGCATTAACAGTTACAGAAACTAGAAAAGGTAATGCTAACTCCATTATCTACAATCCCAAGTTTTTATATGTAACACCGTATGTAGATGGTAAACCCGGTACAAAAACTTGGCAATGTATGGATATTATTCGTGATTCAACAACTATCACACAAGAGGATAATACTGAAAATCCTATTGAAAATGAATTATCTTCAACTCCAATCATTAATAACATTCAAGCAGGTAACTATACGTTTACTACTGAAATTGGAGATTTGCAGGCAGAACTCTTAAAAGATTTGCTAGGATTCACCATTGGTACAGGTAAGAACGCCTATGCGCCTGATGGCTATGTAGAGAAATTTGCTCGTATCGACATGGTATTTCAAAATGGCAGTAAATATACCGCTGTTGTATTGCCGAAATTGCAATTGAGTCCGACAATTACTCTTGATTCAATGAGTACTTCTATCGGTCGTATTGCTCTTGGCGGATCAGCGCAGGCTGTTCAGTTCAAATATGGGGCAGATACTGCAACATTGACTCCTTTGGCTATGATTTATGATTATACCGTTCCGCCTACAAATATGTCATTAGATGGCACGGGGGGAGCGTAAGGGAATCAGTATCTCCGGCTAATTCCCTAGAAAGCTCAATCGGAGAAACAGCGGTAGCTTCTAATAGAGTTACGTCTAAAAATAAAAATACAATTCTTTAATAAAAGGGAGGGAGGTTACTCCTTCCCTTGTTTTTTTAAAAGATATGACAAATAGTAAAATAACATATAAAACGATAAAAGATCCTGTTTCTGATGAAGCTATGGAACGTCTTGTACAGATTATGACTGACAGCCCTAGCCTTTTAAAATTAAAAGATACAGAATGGGAAATTACAGCATTGAAACCCGGTATAATGTGGCTGATAGCTAAAGAAGCCGCACAAATAAATAAAGTAGAAAAGGCGACCTTTAGTGATATATTACAAGGTCTTTCTATCAATATGCCATCTGTCTGTCGTATTCTGACGCTTGCTTTGTTGAATAATAAAAACCATATTAAAAGTGGTGACCCTGAATATGACAAAGTATATGATGCTCTGTTTTGGGAGTGTGAAGACATGAAAGATTGGGCTACTATTCTATTTGAAGTTCTTAACTTATTGTCAGTTGAGTTTTTTTTTGCTATTACAGAGTTGACACAGACGTTCCGCCAAATGACACTGGAAAGAAAGACGAAGATGGAAGAACGAAAACAGTCATCGCAAGAACAAGCTACGGGGAAATGTTTGATTTTATAAAAGCTTATCCTTCTGTTACAATGGAACAATACATGTGGCACATGACAGTTCCTCAAATATTGCTAGCACAATACGATACAACTCATATTGAATATTTGTCAGAAGAACAGGCTAAAAAAGACAAAGCACCAAAAATAAATTCAGCCGACGACTTATTTAAAAACGATTTTGGCATACCAATTTTTAATCAAAAATAAATAATAACAATGGGAGCAACAGGATATGTATTAACAATACCTGATGAGGTATTAAAGAAACTAGAATTAGCAGATACTAAAATAAATGCTATAGCTGAAAGTAGCGAAAAAACAGCAAACAGGTTCAATCAAGCATTTTCGAGCATGGCTTTATCTGTTGACCCATTGATAAAACGGCTTGATGCATTAAAAAATATAGGTAAATTAGATTTAGGGTCAGGGTTAAAAAAATACACGAGTGATTCGGAAAAGGCTGCTGCTGGAATAGCCGAAGTTGCGAATAAGCTGAATCAATTAAAATATATATCTTCTCAATCATCGTCTGCCAATAATTCTGTTTTGGCATGGCAAGGTATTAATGAGAACTTAAAGATACAACAACAGCGTTTAGATGCAATAAATCGCTCAATCAAAGAATATGAAAATACTTTATCTCAAATACAAAGTGGTAAGGGTGGTGTGTTATCAAAAGAAGATCAGTCTAATTACGCTTCAAATCTAGCCGAAGCTGAATCAATCAAACAAACAATAGCATTATATCAACAAAAACAACAAGCGATTGTAAATTACCAGTTAGAGCAAAAGAAGGTAGCTGACAATTTAGCTAAACTAAAAAGTTTAGAATCCGACTCAAAATCTTTGCCTGAACAAAGAAAACGTGAAGAATTAGAAAGATTGAATGCTTTATATAGAAGTGGTCAATCCTTACTGCAAAAACAAGCGAAGGCGGAAGATGAACTTGGTAAAGCTGCTCAAAAGGTTGCAATAGCATTAGATAAAGCTGCGAAAGCCGAAGAAAAGAAAAATAGCGCAAGAGCAAATAAGGCTAATCAAGAAGCAGCAAGAGCCGAAGAACAATACGCAAGAGCATTAAATAAAAGCGAGGTCACTATTGTTCAACGGGCAAGAAAGATTGAAGCATTAGCTAATGCACAAAGAGCCTTAAACTCTACTGGACGAGATTACTCTTCCCAATTATCTAAAATAGCATCGGAAACACAACGGCTTCAACAAGCAAATGATAATGTTGCAAAAAGTATGGAACGAGTTAAAAGATCTCAAAGTAGTGTACTCAATACTACCGATCAATTAACTAGGAAAATAGCATTATTATTTAGCGTTTCAGCTATACAGGAATATGTGGAAAAGCTAGTTTCTGTACGAGGAGAATTTGAACTACAGCAAAGAGCATTGCAAGCAATTTTGCAAAACAAAGATGAGGCAAACGCTTTATGGGAAAAAACAGTGGCATTAGCTGTTAAATCACCATTCCAAGTAAAAGAATTGGTAACTTATACAAAACAATTAGCAGCATATAAAATTGAAGCTGATAAACTATATGATACGACCAAAATGCTTGCTGACGTATCAGCAGGATTAGGTGTAGACATGGGGCGTCTTATTCTTGCATACGGGCAAGTAAAAGCTGCTAATTATTTACGTGCGTCAGAAGTAAGACAATTTACAGAAGCTGGTGTCGGATTGCTTCAAGAGCTTGCCACTATGTATACAGAACTAGAGGGTCGTATGGTATCTGTTGGCGAAGTCCAAGCTAGAATAACTAAACGTATGGTTGCCTTTGGTGATGTAGAAGAAGTTTTTAAACGGATTACGTCAGCAGGAGGTATATTTTATAACATGCAAGAAATCCAAGCCGAGACATTGGCAGGTATGATTTCCAATCTTAAAGATAACTTTGATGTTATGTTTAATGAGATAGGAAAGGCTAATGATGGAGTTTTGAAAGGATTTATCAATATATTAAATACTATAGTTGCACAATGGAGAGATTTTGCAATAGCATTAAATACCGCAGGCGCAGTTTTTGTTACATATTCTATAAAAGCTGCAATAGCAGCAGCAGCGAATAGAAAGATTGGCGTATCGGCAACCGAAGCAATGATAGCACAAGGTGGATTAGCTAAAGCTATTGGGTATACTACAAATGCTCTAATAAAATCATTTAATTTTGTAAAGGCAAACCCGTGGATTCTTTTAGCTACAGCTATTGCAGGAACTATTTTCTATCTAAAAGATTTAACAGAAAGACTTGACGAAACTCGTGCTACATACGATGTTTTAAATAATCAAATAGATACTCAAAAAAACAATCTTGAATCTTTAACAAATAAAATAGAGAAGCAAGTTAAGGCACAAGAAGATGCAGAATCTTCTTTATCAAACGTAAAGAAGGGAACGCAAGAATATAAAGAAGCCGAACAAAAAGCTAATGAAGAAAGAGAAAAAACGCAGAAACTTTTAAATATACTAAAAACGCAATATCCCGAAGTATACGTAAAGGTAATGCAGAATAAAGAAGGTATAAAATCATTAGCATCTGAACAAAAAAAATACAATGATGTACTTGAAAGAACGCAGACCTTAAATCGCTTAATGCAAGCAGGAACTCCTTTATTTGGAGATAGTTTTAGAGAACAAGCAGAATCTTATACACAATCTTTAGATAGACAAAAAAAAGCTATCAAAAATCTAACAGGAGATTATGATTCTTTAGTAAAAGAAATCCAATTCCTATTTAAAACGGGAAAAGAAATACCAGATTCTATTAAAACACAGGTTAATTCAATAATAAATAGTAATACGACTATTGAAGAAAAAACACAGGCTCTTTTAGTATACGCTAGATTATTGGCGACGCATACTCAAACATCAAATCGTATGCTCAATAATCTAAGGATTACAGCTAAAAAATCACTTGAAGATTTAGAAGATGCTAATAAAAATAGAGTAGTTCAAATGCAGAAGATGAACAAAAGTTATGTTTCTTTAAGAGATAACGCTCTTAAAGAAGCAAATATTACATTAGCTGAATTTAAAGCTTTATCAAAAGAGCAACAAGAAGATTTAGGAAAGAGAATGGCAACATTTATAAAATCTTCTGCCGGGGCGGAAAGCAATTTTGCACGCTTTTTTTTAAAAAATAGAATAAAACAAGATTTAGGTATTAGCATTTCTTATGACGAAAAGGAAGTCGAGAAAGAAATGACCGACCTGCAAAAAAAACTATCTGAATATGTAAATGAATATAATAATAAGCCTGAAATAAAAGGGAAAAACGCTTTAAAATTACCAATTGTTACAGCAGAAACAGATGTAGAAGAATATAGAGATAAAATTTTTGCAGCTGGTAAAGCCTTAATTGAAGCAGCGCAGGAAAATGCCAATTCTGTTGAGAATCTTGCACCTCATATAGATAAGAATCAAAAGGTCGCAATTCAGTTAGCAAAATCAGCAGGAGAAGCTCAACAAGCTCTAGCTAAACTTTTTGGATATACGGATAAGAAAGGCGAAAAAGCCGGAGAGACAGCCTATGAGCGTAAGATAAAGGCTCAATTAGACTTATTGAAAAAAATGCAATCTCAATATGAGAAGCTAAGACAGACAATGGGAGAAGAAGATGCTACAAGCACTATAACTTCATCTTTTGGAACAGCTTATCAAAAATTATTCAATAAGCCATTAAAACTAAAATTTGATAAGGCTTCGATAGCTAATGAGATGGAGTCCATTTCTAATACTATTAGTGGTAAATCAGCGGAAGCATTAAAGAGAAGTTGGCAAAATACCATTGGTGAATTACGTTCAGAAATTACAGTTTCAGCGACTCTTGATAATATCAGTGAATTTGAACGTCAAATGGACTCAATGTTTAATAGTTATCAACTGTATATCGAATTGGAGGCTAAAGGTGTTCCTAAAGATCTGATTCAAAATCTGTTTGGCATTGATGTAACTACGTTGGACGATATAGCTAGAGCGTTAGAGGAAAAATATCCCGATGTTACAAAATTAGGAGAAAAAGAACTTGATTCTTATTTCAAGATACAGAAAAAAATAACTGATAATCAAAAGAACGAACTTGAAAGACGTTCTGATTTATTGTATAATTATTTAGAACAATCTGTAGACAAGGTTAAACAAGTACAAAATTCAGGAGCACTTGAAATCAGCTTTGCCACTGATTTCTTCAATAAAGGAAGCTTGAATGCCGAACAATATGCGACAGTCGTTAAAAATGTCACAGAGAAAGTAAATAAGGAAGTTAGCAAGATTAATACAGATAAGTTCAAAGAAACTCCTGAATATATTCAAGCTATGGGTGACTTATCCGCTTATTCTGCTTCTCAATTAGAAGTAATGATAGCTAGAATGCAGGAGCTTATAAACTCTTCTGCCGGAAATCTAAATGCATCAGATTTGAAAGTATATACAGATTTGATAGATAAGATACAAGACAGATTAAAGCAGATTAAATCTCCGTTTAGTAAAAATGCTTTTGCAGAATTTAGAGAACTAAAAAGACTACAAGCGGAATTTAATGCAGAAACAGAAAGATATAATCAACTGTTGAGAGAACAGAAAATTGCTAAAGATAGACTTGAAAGCGCAAAAACAGAAGCCGAACAAGCTAGAGGTAGAATTGGAATAGATGCGTCCGCAAAAGATGACCTTATAGCAGCTACAGAGAGTTTGCAAGATGCTAATAGTGCTTTAAATAATTCTAATGATAAATTGAACATTTCACAAGGTAAACTGTCTAACATATCCGGTAAAATGGGACAGATACAGGGTGGAATGAGTGCAGCCATGTCAATGATTGACAAGATAGTTACAGGAATATATCAATCTATCAACGCTACCATTGACATAATGAATCAATTTAAAGAACTTCAAGAATCACAAGGCGTTGATACGTCCAAAGGAGGATGGAGAGAAGCGGCACAAGCAGGAGAATTATTGGGTAATGTAAACGAAAAAGTTATGTCCTCTTGGAATAATTTCAAGAGTGGTAATATTGCCGGAGCAGTAGCCGATGCGGTTGGCTCTATAACATCTATTTTCACAACATTAAATAAGCAACATGATGCTAGAAGAGAGCAAACCATTCAAAAGGAAATAAAGCAAGTAGAAAAGCTTCAAAAGGCTTATCAAAGATTAGGTAATGCAATAGAAAATGCATATACTATTGATACTCTGAATATGAGTACTGAAAATGCTCAACGTAATATTCAAGACCAAATAAAGAGTTATCAAAATATGATAGCTGCCGAAGAAGATAAGAAAGATACAGATTGGGATAGAATAGATGAATGGAAAGAAGCTATAATTGATTTGCAAGAACAGGCAGATCAACTTAGGAGTCAGAAACTTAATGAATTAGGAGGTTTTGGTAGCGGAGCAGACATGAAATCTGCCGCAGAAGAATTTGCATCTGCTTGGCTAGAAGCCTATAAAGAAACAGGCGATGGATTAACAGCATTAGAAGATAAATGGGATGAATATATCAATAATGTAATTATGAAACAGTTGGCTCTAAGAGGAATAGAAAAATTCTTAGAACCGATAATGAAGAATTTAGATAATATGATTGGTTCTGATTCATATTTATCTAATGATGAATTAGAAGCGTTGCAGAAACAAATTGATGAAACGATGCCTGCTTTAAATGAGTATTTCAAAACAATAGCAGAGAATTTCGGTGTACCAATTACTGGTGGAGAGGACAATGGATCTACTCTTAATCAAGGGATCACTGGTGTGACGGAAGAAACCGCTAATGTTATTGAAGCTTATCTTAATTCAATGAGATATTTTGTCGCAGACACCAATATGGTTATCAACAATTTCTTTGCTGCATTTACTAGCTTAGACCCATTGCAGAACCCAATGTACAGTGAGCTTGCAAATCAAACTAAACTTTTGAGAAGCATAGATGATAGATTGGCAAGTGTTATTACATACAGTGGCGACCATCCTAATGGAGGTGCTGCGTTAAAAACTGTTATATAATACTTCAACTAAAGCCACCTTTTGGATTTTTGATTATATTTGCTGAAAAAAAATGAAAAAAGGAGATGTTTTTTATAATAAATATGGTAAATATATTGTAGATGATTTACTTCCAAATAGTAAATGTATAATATTTTGGGAAGATTTTAATCAAAAAAATATCGTATTTAGATATAATGCTAAAAAGGGTAAAGTTAAACCTAAATTGAATGGTAACGAAGTAAAATTTAAAAGCGGCTTTTTCCCATCCAAATTAAATGGTAAGCATACTGTTTATTATAATGTTTGGATGGGAATACGTAAAAGATGTCTTAATAAAGATAGGAGGCATCCATCTTATTCCAACTGTATAATTTGTGAAGAATGGCTAGACTTTCAAAAATTTGCTAAATGGTATGATGAAAATTATAAAGAAGGATATAACATAGACAAAGACATTCTTATCAAAGGGAATAAGGTTTATTCTCCTGAAACCTGTTGTGTAGTTCCTAAAGAAATTAATTTAGCAGTCATGAATGATAAAAATAGGAGAGGTAAATATCCAATAGGAATGTATTTTGATAAAGGAAATAATGTTTTCCAAGCAAGAATATCAAAATATGGTATTCCTACATATCTTGGTTGTTATAATAGCACAGATGAAGCTTTTGAAGTTTATAAAAAAGCTAAAGAAGATTATTTAAAGGAATTAGCGAATAAATATAAAGAAAATATATCAGAAGCAGTTTATAACGCATTAATGAATTACAAAGTTGAAATAACAGATTAATATTGTTTTCAGGAAGGATTAGCCGGAGTAAATTCCGGCTTTTCTTATTTAAAATGATAAAATTTGCACACGAAAACACAGGAGCATATCTTCCGAACATCTCCTGTGTTGTAATTTATTATTAATTTAACGAATTATTTTTATGAATAACTACATTAAATCTATTGAATTTGACGGTAATATGGTTATCGTCAAGCGTAGAATTGGTTATACAAAAATGCCTTTAAAGAAAGGCACTTACCACTCTTTATTTAGGATTTACCTGCCATTGCAAATATAGTACTAATTTTCTCTATTCCCAAATTTGTCTAAGTCTTTTGGTAGAATTGGTTCTATTTTTTTCAGTAAATCTTCATAAATAGAAGTATATACCTTGTGAAATTTCAATCCATTCTTTATTTTGGCACACATTTTTTTTATAGATCGAGGTTGTCTTGGATATACTTTACTAATTGTCAATGGAGACATTTCCAACTTATAATGTAATATATAAAAAAGGAAAGCTCTAGCCGATACGACATTTTCCATCCTTTCTTTATTTACAAGTTCTTGTTCTGTCACTCCAAAATGAGTGCAGACTATTTTCTCAATCTCATCTATTTTCTTTGCTACATCAAGTTCTAAAGTCATAGTGTACTATTATGGACACAAATGTACTAATTAGTACACTACCTTCCAAATATATTCGGGAATATTTCATACATAGTTGGTATTCAACGTGATATATACCATAAAATACTGCGTAATATATTTCTGTAGTTTTCACCTTATTTATTGCATAGTTCAATGTCGGACTATATTAAATGTATTTTTTATGGAATCAAAAACAGTTGTTTATACTCCTGATGCAGGGAGTGGAAGCGGAAGTGGAATGATGGCTATGCTTGCTCCACTTTTGCAGCAGAAAGGTATTGATCCTAACTTGTTAATGGCTTTGAATAGCAAAGGAAATGGAAACGGTTTTGGTGGAGATGGCTCATGGTTCTTATGGATTATCTTCTTGTTCTTCCTTTTCCCTCTTTTCGGTCGTAATGGTTGGGGTAATAATGGTGGTAACGATGGTGGAAATGGTGGCGGATATGGTGTCGCTGGTATTCCAAATTTGATTAACAATGATGCAGGAAGGGAATTACTAATGAGTGCTATTCAAGGAAATGGTCAGGCTATTAACACTTTAGCTACCAATTTGAATTGTTCAGTTGGACAAATTCAACAGTCTATTAATGGCGTTATGACACAAATTCAAGGTGTTGGTAATCAAGTGGGTATGTCAAGCCAACAAATTATCAATAGCATTCAATCTGGAAATTGTCAGATTGCACAGGCTATTGCAGATTGTTGCTGCAAGACACAGAATGCTATTACTACGCAAGGTTATGAAAATCAGTTGTCTATTTGCAATCAGACCAATACATTGGTTAACACTGCAAATCAGAACACTTTGGCTTTACGTGATGGAGCAACTGCTAATACGCAAGCTATCTTGTCTAAATTGGATGCTATGCAGAATCAGAACTTGCTTGATAAAATTGATAAGCTTCGTGAAGATAAGAGTACTTTGCTTGCTCAAATTTCTAACGATGCACAGACAAGAAATATTCAAGCTTTCCAAGCTCAAACTATTGCGCCTGTAAATGCTGCTCTTAGTGATTTAAGTGCTCGATTGGCTAAAATTGAATGTAAACAACCTGAAACAGTAACAATTCCTTACATTCCTGCTGCTGGTAACTATGTACCTGTTAACTATAGCGTACCAGTTAATATGAGTGTATCACCTTATAGTAACTGTGGTTGCTAAGTATTGGTATTAGACAAAGCGTTCTTTGACATGTTGGTAAGAGTTTCGTAATCAGTTAGATACATCCATTCAAATCCTTTATGGGTTTTACATTTACCTGAACAAGCCCTTGATATTTCTGATTGGAGAAATCCATTTCTTTGTGCATCTGCCATAGATTTGTAGATGTTAATTAACAACCCGTTTTTTAATTGAACTACAGATTTAGATGTCGCATTATTGTATGTTCCAATTAGAGAATCAGATGCTCTTTTTTTGGTAATAGGATTATTCATGTTTTCACTATGAGTACACCATCGTAGATTATTAACATTGTTATTCAATGGATTTCCATCTATATGGTCTATTTCACATAAGTTATTTGGATTTGGAATAAAATGTTTAGCTACTAATTTATGTATATAAAATTTCTTTTTATTACCATTAATTACTAGTGTAATAGCATAATATCCGTGTTGTGCTACTGTAAATGGGATTAAAATCTTATTTTTAGACATAATATCCCTATTAGTACAATGGATTATTCTGGATAAAGAGGCAATTCTTCCAAATGAAGATACCATATACAGTCCTTCATATCCGATTACGTCACGCCATTCTTCTCCTTCGAGAGTTATACTCTCAATAAATTCTTTGTTATTCATTTGATTACCGAATTAAATGATACCGAAGATTTAAAAGAAAGGGAAGAGCTTCGGTTTACTCTTATCAACAAGTTAATTACTCTTGTCTATCCCGATACAAAGATAGTAAAAATTTAAAGAAAGGGAAAATATTATGTATGGAAATCCTTTAAATCCTTTTGGTTCTTACTGGTGGACGGGTGGTCCCGGTCCAGCTATTCCGACAAGACAACGTTCTTGTTTGAAACAACTCTGTATATTTGAGTTGCCGACAACAAACGTAGCCTTATCAGAGACGAGTGTAGACTATGGGATTGATAAATGTCTGTATAATCAGCTTCCTTGTGAATGTTATGTGACTGTGCAAGTTAATCAAGCAGTTCCAACAGGTGGTGAAGCACTGCCTGTAACGATTGCTATTCCAACGTCCAATAATAGTACAAATGTAGGGAGTTCTTCTTCTAATAATGGTGAAAGTAAAGTAAATGTTATAGACCATAACAGTTCAAATGTTATTGGTTCTGATATAACAAACTCAAAAGAAGTATTTGCTTTTATCAATAAAAGAGAAGGGATTATACGTTTTGTCAATTTTCAGACAGGCGGAACAACCCCTGCACCTACATCAGTAGCAAGTAAGTGAATCTATAGACGGGAGTAAAATCCCGTCTATGTAAAACAAATTAAAAGTTTATTATATGTTTTCATCAAGTAGACAAGGTGGTTTTATATATGTTCTTTCTAAAGGAGAAAGACCAACAGTTAAGATAGGGCAGATTGAATCTGTAAGTTCACCTGTCCCTAAATATCCTACTTATAATCCGTCAATACCTTATAGTCCTCAACCAGAAATGCTTATTGACATTAAGGTAAGATGTGGCGAGGAAGTTTTAGACTTTCAAAAATTACCAGCAAATGGTGAAATGTTCGCTTATCCAAATGTGATTGTTTCCGAAAAGAAGGAGGCTATCATTTCGGAAGTTGAAGCAATGATACAAACTAGTAAGCAAATTGTAGAAAGCGTTCCATATCATAAGTCTGTTATAGAATCTTGTGATAGTATTTTAAAAGAACTAAATCCTCAATTTGCTAAAGAGAAGCAACAAGAAGATAGGATTAATTCATTGGAACAGGAGGTTAAATCCGTAAAAGATGGATTGGGAGATATAAAATCTCTTTTGATAGAAATGAATACGTCTAATAAACCCAAAACAACAAATTCTAAATAATAATATTATGGGAATGATTGAAATAATGGAAGGCGAAAGAAAAGGCGGATTAGGAAAAGCCTTTAAGGACTTCAAAGAGAGTCTTGAATGCCTAAAAGAAGATTTCGAAACCCTTTGGGACGAAATGGAATCAATGGGAGAACGTAGCGGACAAGGCGGTTCTTATGGTGGTGGTAGTCGTGGTGGTTCTTACGGGAATAGATACGATGAATACGATGATGAAGAAATGATGGGAGAACGCAGAGGTGTAAGAGGCTCTGGTCGTGGTCGTCGTCGTCGCTAATACAAACTAAGGGGGATATAATAGTCCCCCTTTAATACTAAAAGATATGAAAAAAGGAGCAAGCTTTGATTTATATGATAATATCCCGGAAGATATGCGGATTTATCTACAAAATTATGGGTTTAATTTTAGTGAGAAAATGGCAGAATTTGCTATTTCTAAAATGAAAGATAAAGATGATAATCCATACATTCCTGTGCCAAAAGAAAAAGTAAAAGAGCTATTAACCAGATATGGTGTCACATTAGAATTAGACAATGGCTCTAATAGTTGGTATGTATGCAACATGCTTAAAAGTGATAACTGGGGTAGTTCTATTTCCGATGAGCAGCATTTGGCATTAGCAATTAAAGATTATATAGATGACAAAGATGCAGGAGTTGGTACAGAAAAGCCTTTCAGATATTTTTTCGCTTTATGTATGGGTAATGGTACAGCATTAAATTGGAGAGAAATGCTTTAATTTTAGGCACTTAAAATGTGCCTTTTTTTAATGTTATGGAAATAAAAACAATATATTTATCTAAATACGATTGGACTGTCACTATCTTTTATGATTATACTTGCAAATATTTTGAAGATGTAATAGAGGAATTAGAATATATCGAATGTGGAGAAGAGTCTCTTAAAAGAGCTTATAAAAATCTAACTACATGTGGATATAATAACGGACTTACATTTTCTAATCACTTAGCGCATAAAAGTGTAATTGTTATAGGTAGAACGAGCAGTGCAAAAGAGTTTGAAAAAACTTGGTCTCATGAATCAGGACACTTAGCAGACCATATATGCCTTACTTATGATATAAGCCCTCATGGTGAGGAAATACAATATTTAGGTGATTACATCATAGATAAGACATGGGATTCGGCAAAGAAATATTTATGTGATTGTTGTAGAATAAAGAAATGATAATATGAAAAACAAAGATTTCAAGAAAGCATTACAGAGTGATAAACCTATCAACTCTATGTTTGCACTTATTCCCGAAAAGCAAAAGAAGTCTTTTATGAAATTTGCTAAGCAATTTGGATTTACAGAAGAGAAAATAGAGCAACTTTTGAAGTCTGAAAGATGATAGCCTATGAAAACAAAAAGAGTAAAATATGATGCTGTCAAATTGGCAATCATACGTAAGAATTACATGATTAATGAGGCAATCAATGATTTAGTGAGAGATTTACCTCATTGTGATTTTGAGAAATTAAGATTTCAACTTACAAATGAAATTATGGAGTTGCAATCACTAAAAAGCGAAGGGGCTAAATAGCCCCTCTTCTTACTCTATCGTAATTACAATTTTCTCACCTCTTTTATGTGCTGCATCCATTTTTTTATAAAGATTGGTAAATGTTTCAGTACTATTAATGACTTGTCCTTTAATCTTATTTTGTCCAACAAGAATGCAACCTAGCGTATCTTCCGGCTTGTTTCCAACATGAATTAATACTCCTTCAAATCCTCTAACATCACATAATCTAGGAAGTTTACCATCACAGAATTTAGCCCATATCCTATCTTTGAATTTAGGACTAACAATATTCATGTCAATTGCATAAGTTCCCGTAGGAATAGCGGTTTTCCCATACACCTTTTTTGTTTGAATAACAGACAAAGGCATCTCATTGCTTAGTCCTCTATCTGTATCTTCGATAGTGTCACATTCATATACATTATTTATAAAAAGAGAACCAATAGTATAATTCGTTCCTTTAAATCTTCTTTTTAATTTTATTTCCATATTCAATCTTTATTTTCATTACGTGTATTATATTTCTTCAATGCAAGTTCGCTTATATTATTATCTTTGATATATTGATTACGTCTTTTCAGAGCATCTTCTAATGTTCTAAACATGCCGACATCAATACTTTTAGCACCGTAATATACACGAACCTTATACCTTATCGGGTTTTTAAGACGAGGTATTATTTTGCGGTATATCCATTTATGTCCAGTATTACTCATTTCTTAAACAACAAAATTAATTCTTCAACACTAGCCTTATGATAATAATCTTTATCATTATCTTTGGGTGGATACAAAAATTCGATTTCTGATAATCCTCCTTCTAATTCGTTATCATGATATATACCCCAATCTCCTTTACTGTTAGTAAAGACTTGTCTGTCATCGGTATCATCTCGGAGTGCAGCAATAAAATAGAATAAGTTTTCATTTTCACCGCAATCAATATCGTTTTCTTCCCTTTCTGATAAAAAACGTTTCAATTCGTCCTCTAATGAAAGATTATAACACTCATCAGGATAACCAACGCCATGAATAGATTGGGTAGGAATACATATATGAATCCATACAGCTCTATCAAAATAACAGCAAGGACAAATATGATAACCAAGTTCCTTTAGTTTATCTAATATTTTCTTGTTGTTTGCTCTTAAAAAAGCTTTTTGAATAAATCCCATGACATTTATTTTAAGCCAGTACTTCCATATCCATTCTCATTTCTATCTGTTTTTGACAATTCTTCTACTTCTTCCCATTCAATAGGCAAAGTAAAACCAAATTTACATTGAACAACTCTATCTCCGATTTTATATTTAGGCATGTTAGGCATTACATGATAAAATACTGCTGATACTTCTCCGCGAAAAAGTTCATCAACAGTACCAACGCAATTACTTAATACCATCCCAGTTTTCCAAACACTTGACCGAGGGCGGAAATCAATAGAAAATTTTAACGGAGAGTTCTTCATATTTACAACTGAATGGAATGCTACATTTTGTCTGTCCAATACATTAGAATATTCAGTTTCAATGATTTCATAACCACGTTCAATCTGAAATGCTAATCCCAAACCATATTTCCATACATTAGGAGCTATCTCTTCGCATGAAGTAGCATATAAGTCATAACAAAAATCTTCATCGTAATGTTTTACTGGAATCTTTGCATCTGGATGCATTTTCTTAAATTTTACTTTCATCTTCTTTATCGTTTAATTGTTGAGCTTTAATAATACATTCACCAATAATGTTTGGGTTTTGATATGCGTCTACTAGATTCTTATATGCTTCTACACATTCAGAGCTATCATTGTAGTTTATATCTTCTGCTTTTCTAAACACCCAGTTTACAAGATTGTTTATAATGTCCAATAATTCTTTCTGCTTATAATGTCTTAGAGCAATCGAATCTTCCGCAAATTTAATACATTCTTTTATTCTGTTTGATATTTCGGTGATAGAAAGTTTAGTCATTGAGCGAGCAACTTCTACCAATGATGCAAAATAGGGATTTTCGACACCTTTAATTGTAGATAGATAATCCTCTAAAGCTTGACGATATTTGAATAAAAGAGGCTGTATGTAAACGTCTAAATTATCGTTGAAGTCTGCATAAACTGTTCCACTGGAAATAGTCAGGTTATTAACTTCCTTTTGATACCAATTTACCCTTTTCTTTGCGGCATAAAATAGTTTCTTGGTTTCTTTATCTTTATTTTTTATTGAGGGTTCAATATCCAAAACGCAACAGTTGCACATTTCATTTAGAGCCATTACCTGATAAACACTTACCAGCAATATCTGGTTAGATTTCATTGGTACTTCCTCTGGCTCTTCAAACTCTTTGGGATGCGCTTCTTCATACGACTTGCCAAATAGATAAAAATCAAGAGATGTTGGGTCATTAGGGCAAATAGTTTTAGCCCAATTGGTCGCTTCTATGACTGTTTTCATGTCATTACTCTTTCTCTTGATTGCTCCGATTTCTCTTAGGGTATTAAGAGAATGAACATCAAGCGGAAGAAGAAGTTTTGATTGGTCTAATGACTTCCATATTCCTACATCTATTGGACTATTTTTGCGACCTAACCATCTTAGCATTAAATTAAGTCGTTTACAACACGATTTGGTATTTTGGGGTATTCCATTGCATCCAATAAAAATAGCCGTTAAAACCTCAATATGTGAGGTAAATCCATTATTATTCATTGCATCAATTATGCAATCTTCAAGTGAATCAAATTTTTCATATATCTGTCTTAAAAAATAACAAATATTTGAAAAATCGAACTTTTTGAGCATCCTATACCAACAACCATCATCTCCAATGTGTACTGGATATTTTTTAGACATAATCCATTGGTATGGTGAATCTCCCATAATAGCCAATGTCTTTTCGCAAGCTTTATAGATTTGTTGACGGTTGCCGAAAGCTAGGATAGAACAGATTACTGCTGCGACTTCAATGTCTCGCTTGTCTTTATACTTCCAAAGGAAAGAAACAGGGTCTTTCTCGAAGTATTTTCGATCTTCATATTTCTTTGATAGTTCTATTATTTCTTGATTATTCATACGGATCTTAATATAACAATTAAACTTATGATGATAGATATTAGACTTATTATGTTTGGGATAAGCCATCGTAAATCATCTTTTTTCATATCCCTTATTTTCTAAAATAATAATATGGCTATGATCTTTCCCTGCCGACCAACTTTCTCCTTTGATAACAGTGTAATCTTTAAGAGAATTTTCTGCGCATTTAACAAAGTCATCGACTCCATCAAAGATTAATGGTTCTTTATTCTCTAATTTTTTCTTTGGTCTATTTAAGAACTTATAAGTTTTATCTCCAAGATAAGTTAAGACACGACCGATAAACAGTCCTATAATGAATGCTAAAAAGTTTCCTATTGTCATAATCCAACGTAAAATGTGTAACAATTTCTAAATTCTTTTTTTACTAATTCTATTGTATCTTCATTGTACCAATTAGGTACATTGTTTACAATAGCAAACATCTTTTCCCCTCCCATGTAATATTTATTTAAGAACTCTCCTGTTGTACATCTATATATATCGCAATTAGGAGCTTTAAACATTTCTTTCCCATCTATTTCTATAGGAGATATAGCTATATATCTTTTATGTTTGGTGAAAAAATAACATTGAGGGTTATAGGCTGCACCAAAATCGAATACAATATGGTTCTTTGGTATTATCTTTGATAGATAATAATATGGTTCTAAAAAACCAATAAAACTATTATCTATACCACAACATTCTTGTCTGAATACTCTATCTTTTTCTTCTTTGGGAATTAAGGATAAAGTATAGTTTATTAATTCTTGTTCCGTCATTTCTTCTCCTTCCTTTTTTTACATTCTTCTTCATATAAGCGTTCCCATTTTTCAGCTTCTTTCTTATATGATTGCAAACTCATAACAGTTGGTATTAGAAGAGTTAATAAAAAACCTATAATAAATAAGCAAATGCTTAATGTTGTTTCCATATTATAATGATTTTAGAAGTTCCTCTTTTGTAGAAAACAAATGCTTTTCAGATAACCATATTTCATCAAACATATATTGGACATACTTGTGATATACGTCTATGTTTATATTTTCAACTTTCTTTAATACACAGATATTGTCATACATAAACCAAACCATATCTCCAATATCATATTTTGTACTTATTGTCATAAAGCTACATTTTTAACTGATTAATAATATCTTTTATTTCTTCCGAATTGATATGACCTCTCCCTTTTGGTTGAAGGAGCATATCTGCAAACAAGTCGGCTACAACGTTATTGATAAATTCTTGAAGTAAATGCTTGGCTAAATAATCATCATCGTTTATTTTTTCTATGTGTGATATTATCTTGGCAAGCATTTCATTGTTTTCTTTCGTTAGCCGAAGAAGCTCATTTATCTGTTCATCACTCATGGCATTAATTCAGATAATTGTTCGTGGGTAAATTTGATTATTTCGGTTTCATATAGATCATAACCGTAATCATAAACTTTAACATTAATGAAATTTGGGTAAAAAACTATTCGTACAAGACTTGCATATTCGCCAAAAGAAGATTTAGCCTTTACTTCACTTTTAATATTATTCCAAATATAATCTTCAATGTCTAGTAGTCTTTCCTGTAAAACATGAGCTTCATTTGCCAAAAGCTTTATTTCTTTCTCTTTCATAATCCTTAATTTATTCGTACATATTTCCCTGCAATATTACAAGTTCTTAATATTTCGGCATTATCTTCACCGAAAGCTATTAGGATACTGCCGCAACCGGGCGAATCTCCACGAGTCCCATCCGGTCGAAAGAAGCGAATCCGGTTACGTAGAAATTTCATAGCTGTTGCTTTTTCAAAGATGACATCTTGGAACATCTTACTATCGCAACGGTTGAATAGTAGAGCGATTCCGTTACCGTGTTCTGCCAGACGTTTAACGAAACGTTCTATTAGAGGACGGGAGTAAGGTGGATTTAGCCAAACACGACCTACCCAATCTTTAGTTAATCCGCCATGGTTCTTGTTGTACATTTGTGTAGCTGTTTGCCAAAGCGGTTTAACCGGAGCGCATGGATCTAAATCGAACTTTCCCAATGCGTCTATAATTTCTTTTGGCGTATACCATTCATCAGTGGTATTAGCCGATTTTTCAAAGCTTGTATTCATTGCTATTTACCTCCAATTATTTTATAATCGCAAACGTCATCTTTCAATATTAACCCATTGCTTTGAACGGTAGAATACAAATGGATTATAACCTGCGTGTCATCTCTGTTGTCGATATAAACTTCTTGCCAAAGCTTTGCTATTTGTTTCATTGTTTTTTCCAGTTTGTCTTTGCCTATATCTCCATATCCGATCCATTGTTTTTGTTCTAACAAAGAGATATGTTCGTCTTTCGCCCAATGATAAGCAGATGCTTCTAATATATAAATATTTTTATTTCCCATTTTTTTCTTTAATTTGTTCCAAAGTTATTCTCATTCCTTCTTGTAATCCTTTTGAATAGGCATCTTGTCTTTCTCCAAAATTCCAAAGTATATATGTAACAAGAAGTAGAATCATACATACTACTCTATGCCACATTGGTAGTTTGATACTAAATGGAGATAAATTTATTTCCATGTGTCCAACAAATGCAGCAACAAATACAAAGGCTACAATCATTATTATCAAATCTTTCATGGTTTCATTCAATTAAATTACTTGCTAAATAATCATCTTCTGACATTTCAAAGATACCTGTAATTATCACATTATCACATTTTTTTGTCCTTTCTATATAGTGTTCAACTTCCCGTATAGACAGATCGCCTATAACAGTGAATAGTTGTCTCCCATACACATATATTCCATATTTCACAGCCATGTAAGGGAATAAGAAGTATCTAGTTTTGTTTATTTCCATCTCCTATATATATTAATTGTTTTCCCCATAATTTGATTGTTTGCACCTTACCTTTTTTTATAAGATCATAAACCCATCTACGCTTAATCCCTTTCAAAAATGCGTATGTGTCAATAGTAACCCATTTATCAGTATCTATCATCATAAGTTTTTCCTCCTTAAATATTCGCAAATTAAAGTTGCATCTACTTTGTTATCATCAAGATTATCACATCTATCGGTTCGCCTAAAATCCAATTCAGGGAAAAGACGTTTTGCGGCATTGATTGATGTTGCTTTAGTATTCACTTCTTTCTTGTTAATCTCTTTATTTTTGATTTTTACTTTCTTATATGTTACCACCATATCACCGTTTTGCCATATATCGCTTTGCCATGTTTTAGGAGCAATAAGATGATAAGGTATTTTATGAGCTATAAGCAAGGCTTGTAATTTCCCATATACTTCTCCAAAAGAGAATGTAGCTTTTGCACTACTACCAAATATAGCATGAACACATTCAAGTCCTGCTACTATGTTTGGATATTTAGACTTTAGATATTCAAGCATATCTGATATTTGGTAAAAGTCATTATCCTTTAAACTCATGTGAGTCCATTCTCCATTTACTTGTATCGCAAGATAACCCAAAGCACCGGGGTCTATCCCTATGTAACATTTATTTTCCATATCCTATCATTCTTTTAGCTTGTTCATAATATTCTTCTTCGTTTGAAGATGCAAATTCTCCTAAATATCCTAATCTCCTTATTTCATTAATCCAATCATCCTTTGTGAATGATTCTGCAACATCGACATTACATTCTTTTAAAGCCATTTTAATAATATGACTATCTTCATATAACTCATGCTCTAATGTGTAGAAAAATACACGCATCGCAATATATTGACCATAAGTATATAGGATTTTCTTTATCAATTCAGATTTAATTAGTTCATTTTCCATACCATATATCTTTTAAAGTTTGAAGTTCATTTGATACTTTCATATATTTAGAAAGTAAATCATCATAAGCTAATTTTAATCTTTTCCCTCTTAACCCTGAACCACTAAGGTTTTCAGCGGCAGGGTTTTGACCTATTTGTTCATAATAAGCCATCATATATTCCTTTCTTTCATCTTTAGGTATATCCTTTAAATGGACTTGCATAATTTGAGGTCTTTTTGCCTTTTTTAATTGATAATTTAACTCTGCTATTTCAGATTGGAGCATTCCTATTTCAACCTTTGCAGCTTTATAATCTCTTAAAAGATACTTAAATAAAACCTCAATAGGTAAATCTTCTAAATCAATTTTATTATCATTCTTCATTTTTCTTTTTATCCATTATTTGCCATAATAAATTAACAGGTAATATATCCTTATTATACCCATTTTTTATTAATTCCATATTCTTTGCTAAATCCCTAGAATCAATAGGGAAATAATAGTATATAGAATTTTTATTCTCCGCTTCTATCGTCATATCTATTAAAGATTGTAGATAGTCTCTAAGTTTAAAGTAATTAGGATTTGCCATACTTGTACAACTATTATATTACTTCATAATCTCTAATTATAAACTCCCAACTTTTAAAATCTAGTTCTCTTGCTGTCATCATAGCTTTTTCTTTTGAGCTGAACACGCCAATAACAACTCTTCTTTCAACATTAGGGAAAGAAGAATTTTCAAACTTATACAATATCCAAACTTTATTCATAACCAAATCCTCACTTTCTTAACTCCATAACTTGTGAAAATATCAACTCCCATAATTTCGTTTCTTCTAAAATTTGATAGAATATTATGAATACCATATTTTTTGTTAGCTTCATCCCATATACGTTTAGGTATCTTTAATAAATAAGGAGGATTAATCCCTATTTCCTTATAATAATTACATAGAAAATCAAGAGTTTTTAATAGTCCTTTGTAATTTACTTCTTTTATAAAATCCATTTAGAATTCCTCCTTTTTTAGTTCTACTGTGATACCGCTATCTGCAAATATAGCTCTAAATCCTGTCTCTTCAAATATTCTCTCACCAAACTTTTTTTCATCGCTATTTTGATTACTTAGATGAAGCCCTATGACTGTCTTTAAATTACGAGACTTATGTCTTTTAATAACTTCGATAGCCTGATCTAATGATAAGTGATTTTCAGATGCACTAGACGACCATTCATCATGTATCGCATTATTTACAATCACATCATTACTGTAATTAGTTTCAATCATTAAAACATTTACATCTTTCACCTTATATTTAAAATAAGAACAATCAGTTATAAACAAGACTCTCATTCCATCAGGGCAATCTATTATATATGAATAACATTGTGCATTATGAGGAACTTCTAAGCATTGGATATAAAAATTGCCAATATGATATTTCTTTTTAGGAAATATTGAAATAACTCCTTCATATTTATTTGCAACTTCTGAATTGCTATATACCGGAATAGTCCTTAATAAAAATTCCGGTATATATTTAGCATGGTCAATGTGCAAATGGGAAACAATGCATCCAACAATATTCCTAAATTTATAGGAAATATTCTTATTTATAGGTCTAAATGGGATTCCTGCTTCAATTAAAAGAATTTCGTTATTACATTCAAGGATATACGCATTTCCTTTACTACTGCTCCCCGCTATCCTTAGAATTGTCATAATCCTCTTTCATTAAATAAAATAATTCTTCAAATATATTATAGTCCAACAAACGTGGGTCACATATTCCCATAATACTTTTGATTCTATATATTAAGCTTCCTACTAAATCGTCATCTGTTAAAACTTGGGAAGGCTCTTGAATATGATTATTCAATTCATCTATAATATCATCAACTGTATCAATAGTAAACTGTCGATACTTACCCATATCATAATAGAGTTTCGATTCTACTTCCTCTACTTTACTTAATAATTCCTTCGCTGTCATATATTACTGAAAATTTTTCTTTTAACATTTCAGGCGTCCATTCAGGATAATCTTCTTCATTGAAATCATCATACCTATATGGGTAAGCTATCCAATTGTCAACCCCTGCACTTTCCAATACGTTTAATTCTCTTTCAGCGTTTAATAACGAAAGTAATTTTTCCTCCGATATTATATAGTGTATTTTCATGTCATTCTTCTTTTAATCCAAAATCTATCCAATCACAATTTCTATCTTTCAATACTTCTACAAGTTCACTATTATCAAGATAGCCAAGAGCTATATCACAAAACTCTGCTTTTTCTTTTACAGACATAGAATCAAATAAGTCTTGTACATCAATACTAACAGTTGCATTTACGTTCATAATTATATCTTTTTAAAATAAGAGTTAATGTCATCTTCCTTTATCCACCAATGAGATTTATCACCATATTCATCAGTTATACAACCATCATTTTCTGATAAGTATATTTCCCCTTGGAAATAAGCTATTTCCTCTGAATCATCATTCATTATTACATCTTTAATACACAAAAATTCATCTCCTTTTAATACATTTGTAATTTTATATCTTTGTTTTCTTATATACAATTCAATACCTTTACATACGCATTTTGCGAGGAAATTTTCAATTAAATTCTTCATATTATTTATCTTTTTTAGTAACAATATCAAATCTTTCCATTAAACACTTTGCTGCTATCTCAATGACAGTTCTATTGAAGCTATTACTCTTGAAATAATCGGAATCATAAACTATACGTCTAATCATTTGTTCGGGATTCTCTCTTGCAAAAGCATCTTCTGCTAACTTTTTAGCTTCTATTCTAACTACATCTTCAATCCATTCTCTAATATCTTCTTTCGTAATACCAAGCTCATTAATCATGTAGTTACGAAACATTAACCATTTGTCATTCTTTTCTGCCATAATAAATCATCTTAAGTCTGTTAAATGTTTTTCTCTAATATAATGCAAGTAATCATCTTCTATATAGAGATATTTATGCCATAATAGTAAATTCAACATAGCAGATATTCCTGCTACAAGACAAAATACATGAGCATATTTAAATAGAAAGAATAAGGAAAGAGAAAATATTATGAAAGTAGTCCACCATGTTATATGAGCTATTTTTAATGCTTTTCTCCATCTTCTTTCTTTTTTAATCATATCTCCTTTCATATTTTCCTAATTAAAAAATCCCATCCGAATAGGTATTACTACCTAAACAAAATGGGACTAAGTTGATTTATTTACAAAATATCTGCTCCATCATCTATCCAATCAGGATACATTTCTTTCCATGAAGAATCTATTTCATATTCATCATCCATGATTAAAACGGACGTTCTTTAATTTGTTCTTTCTTTTCCTCTTTGGTTGTTACCGAGTCACCTGCATTTGCACCATTAAGCTCTTCTTTGTTACCTAATGTGGACGCATCTACAGTTTCCGTTACTTCTTCATATTCTACAACCTCACCTACTTGTTCAGTGCTTAGTTGCTTCAAATTACTATTTGTTTGTTCCTCATTATCATCGTCGTCAAAAGCTTTTAATTCAGGAGTGGAATTTATAATCATTGTGCATCCTGAATTTACAAGTGTCTTTTGCAGCATTTTCTCATCAAACTGTTTATGCGTTGCTTGCTCCCTAGATGAACTTTTAGACCATGCAGCCAATATTTGTTTACGAGTCATTTCATAAAGATACATTTCTCCATCTTTAGATGGCAAATATATATATCCTCCTATAAAATCTTTATCTAGGTTTTCTAATTTTTGTACGTGTTTCAAAAGTTTCTTCTTACCTGTCTTAGGGTCAACTTCTGTTACATATTCATCCCCTTCTCTAATTGAGTGCGGCATTGGCTCCCAGTCAGGGAATATGCGTTTTACCATAAGTACATTCCCAAAATATCCGGGGTCTATACAAAGTTCTGTTCCACGAACTACAGCGTAAGCCTGATTATAAGCTAAATTCAATCCTTTTGTAGCCATTTTAAAAAGTGCTGAACTAATGCTTGCAGGATCACAAACCTCTAATGCCGGACGCTTATCCTTATCTTTCAACTCTTGTAACTTTAGAACGCTCATCTTGATAGCATTCACATAGTTATAATCTTTAGGGAAATTGAAATTAGCTTGGGCTAATTCATTCAATCTTCCAATTACTTGGTCGCCAATATTATTTCTTAAAGCGACATTTTTTTTCTCATCTGCCATAATATTTATTGTTTACTGTCTTTTTCAAAAATACATTTTGGTAACTTATCCACTGGGACTAATTCTTGTTGATAAGCATTGTCTCTAATCCATTCTATATCAACTTCATTTGGGTCACGGTCTATAAAAAAACAACCATGAGACGTTTCATAATACTCTAATAATTGTTCATAAGTTGGCTTTTCCATTTCATCTTTCTATTAATGGTAATATATCATTGTTTTTGAGTAAATCATATAGAAAAAGCCTCCCTTTTTGTGTCCATTTGCTGTGAACAGCAGAACTTTTTCCATCATTGTAAGAAACTGTTCCCGTCTTAGTATATCCCATAACTGCATACTTTTGATAAGGTAGCCATGTATCTCCTGATTTAAAGATAACTCCAAGTTCATTCAGTTTCTTATTCATAGCTTTAGCACTCATGCCATAATCTTTTGCAATCACTGTAATATTTATAGCATCCTTGGATGATAGAATTAAATCGTAATAATTAACCTTTGGTTCATATTCAGAAATAATAGTATCTTTCAATTCTAATAATTTTTGTTGAGCTTCTATTTTTTCTGCTTGTTCAGCAGCAAGCCTTAATGCTTCTGCAAAAGTTTTAGGAAGAGATTTTTCTACAGTGCTTTTTGCTATTCTTTCACATTCCAAAAAGTAATTCCGATACTCATAGCTTTTCTCTGTTCTCGCCATCATTGCAAGATGTTTGGCAAAATCAAGAGTAATAACATAATCATAAGAAACCTTATTTGGATTTGTAACTAATTGATTATCACTATCGTCTTTAAGACGAACCCAATCTTCACTTTCATTAAAGAACTTATCTTCTTCAATATTTACCTTACTCCATCTTGACCAATTAGATTTATCCAATCCAAGTCCAAGATACAATTCTTTAGCGGAAACGACTTGTTTCCCGTTTTTTTCTGTAATTTTGATTAATTCATTCATATTACCAACATTATTTGTGAGCCAACAATAAGGAAGAAAGGGAAACCTGTTGGCATAGCTTTCAGTGGGAGTACTAAATCCACCTATCCCTTTCATTCCACAAATATAGAGATATTATTTGTTATATCCAATAATCTCTACATCAATTCCATTAACTTTAAACTTCTGTAACACATCAGATATTCAAAATGGTAGTGCATCGGCAGCACTTTGATTAATTGATGAATAATTCTGTGTTGGTTGAGATGGTTGTGGTGTTGGGGCAGGAGGTGCTTGCTTAGCTGCCTGTGCCTCAAATTTCCTCTTAACACTCCATGCTTTTATAGATGTATACCAACGCCCATTAAATTCTCTGGATTCAAGATTTACTCCAATGCTAACAACATCTCCGATTCTAATGTTCGCTTCTTTAATCTTGTCTGCTCCAAAAATAGTGAAACAAATATTTTTAGGATAGTTATCTTCTGTCTTTAACACAAAATCTTGGCTAACCCATTCACCTTTCTGTCCCATACCTCTATTTTCGGGGAGTATGGTAGTAATTTGACCTTCAATATATATTGCTTCCATTATTATTTACTATTATATGGATAAACGTCCATTATTTTACTATCAGATACACTTTCTATTCTATAATCAGCCATTGTACCTTTCATGTATTCGTCTAAATTCTTTACAGCTTGTCTTAAATCTGCTGCTTGCACAAGCATATTGGTTGTCGTAGTCTTTTCAGCCCCAGTCTTTTCGTCTAAGGTGATATACCCAAGTTTACACTTGAACCAAGTATCATCAGCTTCATTATCGCTTGGAACTACTTCTGCGTATTTTGTATCTACCACAGCTTTTATCGAAAAATCGCCACTGATAAAGGGAGACATTTCTTCTATTAGTCTAGCTTCTGCTTCTGTCACAGATAAGGCATCAATTAGATATTTTTCTGTAACTTTTCTTTCTTTCCCGTTCTCCATTACTTTTTCATATTTCAGAGAACCTAAAAACCATTTGTTCATAATAATATTTTTAAAATGTGAATATATAAAACTAACAATCGCAAATTTTATTATCTACTTCTTCTTCTTCATCTTCATTGAATAAGCCGTTAAAGGTTTCATCATATTCCTTAATAGCAGCCAATACATTCCTTTGAAACTCAAAGAACTTTCTATGATTCATAGAACATTGTGAACCCATCGTTAATGTAGCTATATAAGACAAAGCATGCCCTAAATCGTCATCATTATGTGATTGTTTTGCAAATAATTCCGTAATATCATCTATATTGGAAATTGTTGCTGAAAAATGATCTTCATTTGTTTTAATTAAGATTAAAGCAGGAATATCATTTTCTTCTATAAATTTAGAAAGACTTTCTAAATTCTTTATTAATTCTTTTTCTTTATTTTCCATATTGTTATTTTTTTAACGCATCATCTATTGACACTCTGTTTTTTTTAACTTTTGTATATTCAGTGCTTCTTATTATATTTCCACACCAAGTATTAGTACTTTGTCCTAACATTTCAAGTTCTTTATTTTTTTTCTTGGAAGCTTTAGGGAGTAAGCCATATACATAACCATACTGATTAGGTTTTTTCTCAACAGCTTTCAATGTCAGTATGTACTCCCCTTTTCTGTTCCTATATATTGTATTAAATCTTAGTGGGATAAAAATACCTTTTTCCTCCACCCCACCCACCTCATCATTAGTTATGATAACCCCATTCAGTTCAGATAGAGTTACATTTACACTTAAATTGTTATTCATTTTTCTATTTCTATTTTTTTAAAGATACGTTCATACCACGGAAGATTATTGAAATCATCTATTTTATTTTTAATGTTAGTTACTTTTTTACATTCTTTATCTAACATATCTAGCCGTTCTTTATAATTTTCTAGCTGTTCTTCCATCTTTTTTATTAGATTATCCTCATCACAAATATAAATAGAAGAGAGTGTCCCCCAACCCCAATTCCTAGTATACGCTGCCATCTTTTCAGATATTAATGCGGTAATAAGAGCTAAATCTTCTGCATTTATCAGATAATCTCCTTTTAGTTCGAATTCTTCTGGGAATTTACCATTAATAACTTCTACATCACCAACCTTGTAGCTAAGTTCCCTACCATTAAAATAAACACGATTAAAAATTTCATTCATAACTTTTACTTTTAAAGATTAATATTTAATTCTTTTCCATTAATTGCAAAAAACAAGTTTTGTAATTGGTGGACATATTCTACATTTTGTTGAACTGTGAAATTAGCTAATTTAGTACAATTAGGGTTAAGGTATATGTATAATGGCATGTAAGCGTTCATATCTTTTAAACTCTTTCTATTAAAAGAATAAAAAGAATATCCATTAATATGATTTATTTTTTCAAATCCGCAATTTAAAAGTATTTCTTCTGTTAGAGGAATGCCTTTAACTTCATGTAATATTGCGGTAATAAATCCATCAAAAAGCAAATCTACAAGAACTGTATTGTCGTATCTCTTTTCACTTCTTGGATATCTATTTTCAAAAGAATATACTTCTAAATTTAATCCATTATAGTTTACATAATTCCCAACTCTTAATTCATTTATTTCCATGTTATTCAACTCTTAATTCATTATTACTATCATTTACTATTAATTCGATTAACTGATGGCAAGTTTTTATTTCATTGCTAGAATCTATTAGATTCATATCATCAACAAACAGAGGCAAACTTACATTGAAGAAATCTGCAAAAGCATTTGCAATATCAATACCAATAAGTATTCTTTCTGCACCGTTTGATGTAGCAGCAATTGCTCCATCTATTCCAGTAATCACGCAATCAGGAATCCAAACACCGGATTTATCCTGCGACATCATGGTAATATTGCACCGTTTGAAGAATTTATTTACTCTATCAGAAATAATCTTAGCTCTTTCTTCTTCGTATGTTTTAATTTGATTATCTAACTTTTCTTGTTCTGCTAAAGCATTGGCAGTATCTTTCAGTTGTTTCTTAAATTCTTCTATTTTTTTCTCTTGTTTTTTGCGCTCATCAATAAGTCCCATTTTTTTGCTTTCCTCTTCAATATTCGACATCAAAGCTTTTTTCATGGAAAGTAAACCTGAATTATCTTGTTCAGGAATAGTTGTTATTGTCTTTTTCTTTTCTTCCAATAAGCTAACTAATGATTTATATTTTTCAGTTTGCTCAAATGGGATAACATTTTGTTGAACTTCATCATATTCTTTTTGTAAAGCAGACAGATCTTTCTTCGCCAAAAGAGTAGTCGGAATATCAGCAAGATTCTCTTCACATTCTGCAATTATTTTAGTTATATCATCAATTCTTGCTTTTACATTCAGCCCTTCTTTTATTATATTTTCTTTTTCTATTTCTACTTGTTTATAAAACTCCTTTTTTAATAATTCTAATTTGTCATAAGGAAGAGTTTGTCCACAATAAGAACATTTATCTGCTGAAAATTCCTTTTCCAAACATTCATCCAATTTAGTTAATAGATTATTTCTTCTTTCATTTAGAATTCCTAAATCTATATTTAATGATTTTATTTTATCAGATAAAACTATTCTTTTTCTTCGGTTTTCTTCGTTTTTATTATCTATATTTTTATTCTCTTCTGTTAAAGAACATATTTTAGAAAGAATAGAAGCTGAAATCTTATTCTGTTCTTCATCGTATTTTTCTTTTTCAGTTCTAATATTCCGTTCCCAATCAGATATTTCTTGCAAATCTTTATTTCTCTTTTCTATTAGAGGTTTAATAGATTCAGCACTTCCTTGTAATTCTTTATCTATATCCGAAATTTGATTTTTATAATCTTCTATGGCTTTCTTAGCACTTTCCGCCTCTTCTACATTTGGCAGATTTTCCTCCAAAGTTTTTATCGTAAGAGGAAGGGATTTAAGAGAGTCTTTTAGAGGTTTAATATCTGACGAAATTCGGGCTTTTAATTCAGAGAGTGAATACTTCTCTAGCTGCTCTAATAATTCCTTGTAATTACCCGTTAAGTCGTTGTCTGTTATTTCACCTGCCATTACAGCAAGATATTTACGTTGTTCTTTCCAATCTAAATATAAAAAGTAATTAATATCCAAAATAGAGCGAAGAACTTCCAAATCACAAAATAAATCTGCAACCTTTTCTTTATACTTCCCGGCACTTAACTCTACTCCATCAATAAAGAACTTATAATCATCTGTTCCTTTTCTTTCATAAGAATTGCTTCCTCTACGTCTAATCCATCCTACTTCGGCTGTTTTTTTCAATGAATATTCATATCCATTTGCCTCGATGATAGCCTCAACGACAGCAGCAGGAGAATCTTCTGGTGTATATGTTTTAGTATTGTCGAACAAATTATAGTTCATTCTATTTTCCCCATCATATCCTGTAATAAGCCATAGGAATGCATGACGGAGAGAGGACTTTCCTGCTTTATTTTGACCATATACTTTAGTAATATCTTCATTAAAAGATATTTCCTTGTTTTGTTTTCTCCAATTTTGAAGAATAAGCTTTTTTAAAATTACTTTTTTCATAATAGTTTCTTTATTATTTCACCCATATATGAATCTTTAGTTAAGTCTATAAATTCATATATAGTAAATTCATCTTTATTAATATCAATATTTCTATCTTTACAAAAGATTTCCCTACCGAATTTACAACTCCCAGTAAGAATATGATGCCATATAAACAAGTCTTTAGCAGAATACTTTTTAGAGAAGTCAGAGAAATGTTCTTTAAACTTAAAGATCCTTTCCTCTTCTGTACTATCATCATAAAGCTTTTCTTGCAAAGATTCAAATGCCTCATGTAGAGTATTGCCATGAGAAAATTGATTATTCTTTTTTACTATAAAACAGGGAGTAAGAGATAAGTCAGTATGAAGGATAAAACCTTTTGCGATATTACCTTTTACATTTG
>ULQP01047889.1_pt1 | contig 31812 bp, 21 predicted proteins | sample 1954571 | NCBI WGS metagenome assembly ULQP01 (sample SAMEA4835657, study PRJEB28245) | human gut metagenome | biome: gut microbiome; material: fecal sample | place: Denmark | collected 2008 | reverse complement strand
GGGATCAGTGCCGCCATTATCTCTTCTTCACTGGTGTTTATGGCCGTGTTCATTCCGGTATCGTTCATGAGCGGAACGTCAGGTACATTCTATACACAGTTCGGTCTGACGATGGCGGTTGCCGTAGGTATCTCGGCGATCAATGCATTGACATTGAGCCCGGCATTATGCGCACTGATACTGAAACCGTATATCAATGAGGACGGTTCGCAAAAGAATAACTTTGCCTCCCGTTTCCGTAAAGCGTTCAATACTGCTTTCGACGTCCTAATCGCCAAATACAAGAAGGGTGTACTCTTCTTTATCAAACGCAGATGGCTGATGTGGTCGATGCTGGCCTGCTCGGTTGTCCTGTTGTTCTTCCTGATGAAAACGACGAAGACCAGTCTGGTGCCGGACGAAGACCAGGGTGTATTGTTCGTCAACGTTACAACAGCTGCCGGCAACTCACTGGCTACGACCAACGACGTGATGACCAACATCGAGAACCGTATCAAAGACCTGCCGCAGATCAAGGAATATAACAAAGTATCCGGTTACGGACTGATATCCGGACAAGGAAACTCATTCGGTATGTTCATCATCAAACTGAAACCGTGGGATGAACGTACAGATAAGGAAGACCATGTACAATCGGTTATCAACCAGGTGTACGGACGGACTGCCGACATCAAGGATGCAACAGTCTTCGCCATGTCGCCGGGTATGATCCCCGGTTACGGTATGGGTAATGCGCTGGAAATGTATATGCAGGATAAAAAAGGAGGCGATCTGACTGATTTCTTCAATACGACACAACAATATCTGGGAGCCTTGCGCGAACGCCCGGAAATTGCAGCCGCTTATTCAACCTTCTCCATCAACTACCCGCAGTGGGAAGTGACGGTAGATGCAGCTAAATGTAAGCGTGCCGGTATCACTCCGGATGCCGTTCTGAGCACCCTGTCAGGTTATTACGGAGGACAATATGTATCGAACTTCAACCGCTTCTCGAAAGTGTATAAGGTGATGATACAGGCTTCCCCGGATTATCGTCTGGATGAGTCTTCACTGGATAATACTTTCGTACGTATGGCAAACGGCGAAATGGCACCGTTAAGCCAGTTCGTGAACCTGACAAAGGTATACGGCGCCGAATCGCTGAGCCGTTTCAATATGTACAACTCGATCGGGGTTAATGCGATGCCGGCGCCGGGATATAGTTCCGGTGATGCCATCAATGCCGTAAAAGAAGTAGCGGCAACCAGCCTGTCGAAAGGCTACGGTTACGACTTTGCCGGTATCACCCGCGAAGAGAACCAGGAAAGCAATACGACAGCCGTGATCTTCGCCATCTGTATCCTGATGATCTACCTGATCCTGAGTGCGCTTTACGAGAGCTTCCTGATCCCGTTTGCCGTGATCCTTTCAGTACCATTCGGCCTGATGGGGAGCTTCCTGTTTGCAAGAATGATGGGGTTGGAGAATAATATTTACCTGCAAACCGGTTTGATTATGCTAATCGGACTTCTGGCAAAGACAGCGATCCTGCTGACCGAATATGCAACCGAACGCCGTGCAGCCGGCATGAGCCTGACTTCGGCCGCGCTGTCTGCCGCCAAAGTTCGCCTGCGTCCGATTCTGATGACGGCGTTGACGATGATTTTCGGTCTGCTCCCGCTAGTTGTAGCGACCGGTGTAGGTGCAAACGGTAACAGTTCGTTGGGAACAGGTGCTGTCGGCGGTATGCTGATCGGAACGCTCGCCCTGCTGTTCGTCGTTCCTTCGCTGTTCATTGTATTCCAGTATTTGCAGGAGAAAGTGCGCCCGATACAGTTCGAACCGACACACGACTGGCAGATTCAGGAAGAAGTAGAAGAAGTAACTGCCGAGCGGAAAGAATATCTCGATAGTAAAAAGAAAGAAAAATAAGCAGATGAAAAATAATATCATTCTATTATCTGTCGCCACCCTCTCGCTACTGAGCGGGTGCGGCATCTACAAATCCTACCAACCGGAAACCTCCGTCCCTGACAACCTCTTCAGGGAGGAGGCGCCGGTTACGGATACGACAAGCATCGGTAATCTCGACTGGCGGGAACTTTTCACAGACCCTCAGTTGCAGGCACTAATTGAGAAAGGGTTGGAAAACAACACCGACCTGCGCACCGCCCACCTGCGGGTACAGGAGGCCGAAGCCGCCCTGATGACGTCGCGCCTGGCTTACCTGCCGGCTCTTAACCTGACTCCGCAGGGTACCATCAGCAGTTTCGACGGTTCGAAAGCCGCCAAAAGTTATCAGCTGGCGGCCTCAGCAAGTTGGGAAATAGATATATTCGGGAGACTGACAAACGCCAAAAGAAGTGCGCAGGCAGCTCTCGAACAAACCCAATCATACAAACAGGCCGTCCGGACACAGCTAATAGCCACTATAGCCAACTCCTACTACACTTTATTATTGCTCGACAAACAACTTGTCATCAGTGAACGGACGGCCTCTCTTTGGAAAGAGAATGTACAAGCCATGCAGGCATTGAAAAAGGCAGGCCTGGCAAACGAAGCCGCCGTCTCGCAGTCAGAAGCGAACAGCCTCAGCGTAGAAGCCTCCCTCCTGACCTTGCGCCAACAGATTAATGAGATGGAGAACAGCCTTTCCAACCTACTCGGAGAAGTACCGCAGCGGGTGGAACGGGGCAACCTGGACCGCCAGGAGTTTCCCGAGACATTGTCGACCGGCGTTCCACTCGCCCTCCTGGGCAACCGTCCGGACGTACGGCAGGCTGAATACTCGCTGACACAGGCGTTTTATACAACGAACGGGGCACGGAGCGCTTTCTATCCGAACATCAACCTGAGCGGTGTGGCCGGATGGACCAACAGCGGAGGAGGCATCATCGCGAATCCCGGCGGCTTGCTGTTGCAGGCTATCGGTTCGCTGACGCAGCCGTTATTCAACAAAGGCGCCAATATCGCCCAACTGAAGATTGCGAAAGCGCAGCAGGAAGAAGCCTCACTGGCTTTCCAGCAAAGCATCCTGAATGCGGGTAGCGAAGTGAACAACGCCCTGACCCAGTGGCAGACGGCACGCGGACGCATCACACTGGCTGACCGGCAAATCGTTTCCCTGCAAAAGGCCGTAAAAAGCACGCAGTTGCTGATGGACCACGGAAATATCACCTACCTGGAAGTGCTGACTGCCCAACAATCATTGTTGCAGGCCGAACTTTCCCAGGCGGCTGACCGCTTCGACGAAATACAAGGTGTCATCAACCTCTACCATGCTTTGGGAGGAGGACAGGAAGAATAAAAATTCTAGCCTACCTAGAACCTCCTTTCGAGGCAGGCTAGAAAGGGGCTTCCAGGCAAGATAGAAAGTAGTTTCCAGGTTAACAAGAAAGGTGCCGCATCTTTTAGCAGATGCGGCACCTTTTTTTATCTCTTTCCGGCAGTGCGGTCAGAGCCGGGCGGTTATATAATCGATAATATCGAGGCAGAGATTGGTTGTCAGGTCATTTGTATCCAGATCGGGATTCAGCTCGACCAGGTCCATCGACTTTATCAGGTTCGTAGATAGCATATGTTCCACAAAATCTTTAAACTCGTCGGGGATCAGACCTTCGCTGACCCGCGTTCCCGTTCCCGGAGCAAAGCGGGGGTCGATACTGTCCACATCGATACTGAAATGGACGTTGCGTATTTTCCTTTCCTTCAGTTTCCGTTTAATATCTTCCGCTACAAAGCCGATGCCTTTCAGACGGATCGTTTCCATCGTGTAGACACTTAAATGTTCCCGGTCTATCAATGCCAACTCTCCTTCATCCAGGCTACGGGTACCTACCAGAAAAACATTCTGCGGATTCACCTTATTCCCTTGTCCGTATATATTGACCAGTTCCTCGCTACCCATGCCCATCAAAGCACTCAACGGCATACCGTGGATATTTCCGCTGGGAGAAGTTTCATTCGTATTGAGATCGCCGTGTGCATCCAGCCAGATGATACCGAAATCATCAAAACTTTTTCCAACCCCGGAGGCACTCCCCAGCCCAAGTGAATGATCGCCACCGATAACCAGCGGGAAAGCTCCTCCGCGTAGCGTATCATAGACCAGTTCCGCCAGGTTATTGTTCACCTCCACTATCGCATCGAGGTATTTCATACTCTTGCTCCGGGCAAACTTATCCGCTTCCGACACAAGCGGGACATAGAGGTTGCCCAAATCAAAGGCACGATGCCCATTCTTCCGGATAACCTGCATCAGTCCCCGTTCACGCAGATGGTTCGGGGCCCGTTCAACGCCTTCCCGGTCACAACCCAGGTTCAGAGGGACTCCTATTACGTTTATTTTCATACGATAATTTATTACGATTATTATCAAAACCGAGCAAACGTCTCCTTTATAATACCTACCGCCTCCATCATCTGTTCACGGGTAATAATCAGAGGTGGGGTGAAGCGGATAATATGGTCGTGCGTCGGCTTGGCTATCAGGCCGTTTTCTTTCAGTGCGAGGCAGATATCCCAGGCAACCTTTCCGTCATGCGGTTCGGTGACTACGGCATTCAGTAATCCTTTACCACGAACTTGTTTGACCATCGGATTGTCTATCTTTTCCATTTCACTACGGAAAAGTTCACCCATTGCATAAGCATTTTCAGACAGATGTTCATCGCGCACCACCTCCAATGCAGCAATACCGACGGCAGCAGCCAGCGGGTTTCCGCCATAAGTGGAACCATGTTCACCCGGAGCAATCGTCAGCATAATCTCATCGTTTGCCAGTACAGCGGAAACAGGAGTCACACCTCCTGAAAGAGCCTTGCCCAGTATCAGGATATCCGGATGAATATTCTCATAATCGCAAGCCAGCAGTTTCCCGGTACGACCGATACCGGTCTGTATCTCATCTGCGATGAACAGGACATTATGTTGTTTGCAGAGGTCGTAGCACCGGCGGAGATAACCGTCATCGGGAACAATTACGCCTGCCTCTCCCTGTACCGGCTCCAACAGGAGACCGACTACATCGGGATCTTGCAATGCTTCTGCCAATGCTTCTACATTATTATATTGTACTTTAATAAAACCCGGCGTGTATGGTCCGAAGTCTTCATAGGAACTCGGGTCGGTACTCATCGAGATGATTGTAATCGTCCGCCCGTGGAAGTTCTCGCTGCAAACAATAATCTTTGCTTTTTCGGGAGCGATACCCTTGATGCGGTATCCCCAGCGGCGTGCCAGCTTCAGGGCGGTCTCGACCGCTTCTGCTCCGGTATTCATCGGTAACAGTTTGTCGTAGCCGAAGAACTTACAGGCAAACTCCATATATTCACCCAATATATCTGCGTAAAATGCACGCGATACGAGTGTCAGCTTCTGCGCCTGTTCGGTTAATGCTTTGATGATTTTAGGATGACAATGCCCCTGGCTCAGGGCGGAATAACCGGACAGGAAATCAAAATAACGTTTGCCTTCCACGTCCCACACAAATACGCCTTCTCCTTTTTCGAGAACGACAGGCAGGGGATGATAGTTGTGTGCACCAAACTTCCCCTCACGGGTGATGTAATCTTCCGGTCTCATACTATTTCTGATTTAATTGTTTTTGTCAGACTGTAAGCGTTTCATACAGCCTTTGAGCCAAAGATAGTAATTTGAGTGACAGTATGTCACCGAAAGATATATGTTAAGAAACACACTCTCCCATAGAATCAAAAAGGTATTGCCACGGTCATAGCAATACCTTTTTAACCTTATAGCATTTTTTACCGGAAGCCGAAATACAAATTATTGTACGGTAGCGGCACGATAGGAGTCTGGAAACTCCAGGTCTTATTATCGTCGAAGTCGAAGGGACTTTGCGTATCGGTGTAGGTCGATTTGTGTGCTAGTTCCTCTCCTGTACAACCGCCGGACTTCGATTTGCCAGAACCGTCAACCAGGAAGAAAAGACCCTGGTTGGCAACGGCTGCACCACTCTTGAAAGGATCCTGGTTGATCGTGCCGATCGAAATGATACGGCGGGGTTTCACATCGTCCAGGCCGTCGAGCGCCGTGTCGCCTACACCGTAACCGGAGGCGGCACCGGCCGAGAAACAATTGTGCAGTTTCAGGTGGTCGCCTTGGAAAGCAATGATTCCGTAACCGTTTTTCCCGGCACTGATATCACCGAAATTGCTGCACTGAGAGATTTCGATACAGTTGTCCATACGTTCCGTCAGGTTGCCGACCATCGATACGGCCGCAGAACAAATAACCACAGCTGCGGTAGCGGCCCCACCAGAAACGACTGCCCCGGTAACAGCCAGGATACAACCGGCAACAGCGAGTGCTATTTCGCGGTTCTGCTCAATCTTAGCCACTTGTACACTAATATCCGCCAGGCGTTCGTGCACAGCATCGGCATAGAGGTCATCTCCGTCTCCTTCCAGGCTCCGGGTGAAAGCCTGCGAGTTATCGTAAACCAACCCGGGCAATACCCCCGAACCAGCCAAAGGACCGTAATAGAGAGGCAGTGAACTGAAAACTTCACTATTCATCCGTGCAATCATTTCTTCATTGCGCACATCGAGCTTCTGGTTATAGAGTTCGTCCCACATGCTTATATCCTGCATCAGCGGCGGGGTAGCGATAGCCTCAATCAAATCTTTGGCTGAGGCTGCAATCTTCACCACCTTCTTGGCTCCTTTGAAAAGAGCTTTCATACTGGACATTTCTTTTGGCGGAGTTTTCAAGGCTTTCATCAGCTTGTATCTGGTTTTGCCGGAGGAGATAATAACGGAAGCGACATCGCGATTGGTGAACGATTTAGTTTCACCGGCATGAGCAATAATCCCAGCAGTAAGGTCAGTGCCGCTCACCGGACCATAATTGGTACAAAAGTTGATCATACCGGTCGTACCGCCAAGGGCCAGGATACCAGCCGCCATTCCTTTTGAAGCAGCAACAGAAGCCAGGTTAGAACTGTTGGTCAATATATAATAGGAAGCACGTCCCAGTAATCCTCCGGAAAAGTTTTGAGCGTCGACCTTGCCATTGTTATAACTATTATTGACTACGACAGTAGGCGTGTAACCAGCCAATCCACCGGCAAAAGTGCCTGTTGCCTCTACGGAAGCCCGGTTATAGCAATCGGTCATCATCATTTGTGCTTCGCCGGCGATACCACCGGAGTTGTCAGCTCCATAAACAGCTCCGTAATTGTGGGCAGAAGTAATGATAAGGTCGTTATAACTCCCGTCACTTTTACTGATTACGGTGCTGCCTACAATACCGCCTGTACCTTCGTAACCGCTTATGCGACCTTCGTTCTGCACAACAGCAAGCGTAGAAGTACCCAGGCCGCCAGCAATACCGCCGGTTCCGAGAGCCGCCGGATGGGTCGCGCTGATATCACCTTTATTCATACAGTTGCTGATATTGGCGGTTTCGATACCGCCGATCAAACCACCTGCACAACGGCTACCGGCTGCACTGACCAGGGTCAGGTTGACACAACTGTCCATAATGGCAGTGGCATTGACTGTTCCGCCACCCACCAGACCACCGACAAACGAGCCGTCGGAACGGTTACCCACCGGCAGACCTTCGTTCACGCAGCGGTGCATAACCAGTACGGCTTGCGCATCTACACCACCGACCAGACCACCGACAAAATTGATACCATACACTTCGCTGGCAGTAGCGGATGTTCTCCGTACGCGGCAATTATCCAGATAAGTCGGAGTTTCTATTTCTCCGGAAGTGCCCAGCACGGCACCTATCAGAGTTCCAGTCGAGTTGGCGCCTATCGACACAGGGTCTACCATCGTGACGTTGCGAAACGTAGCACCGCAGGCATAGCCGAACAGTCCCGTAGCACGTACCTCAGTGCCGACCTGCTGGTCTTTCGAATCGAGGGTACGGATAGCACAATAAGAAATGATGTGTCCTCCCCCGTCGTAGCATCCTTTGAAAGGAAAGGCTTGCTGGTGAGCGATAGGACGGAAACCTTTGTTATAGGAGCCGACCATATTGATATCGGCGGTTTGCAAAAAGTATTTGCCTTCAAACGAATTAGTGCCGTCTTCAAGCAGTTTACACATAACGTCAAAGCCTGTCGATGAAGCGATACGATAGGGATCGTCGACTGTACCGGTACCGAAATAGCCAGCCAGCTTGTCGAAAGTAGAAGGTGAAACGGCATTGGTTCGGGTGGAGACATCGAGCGCACAACCGACATTGGCTTCACTGAAAACTTCCTCACTGGTTTTGTGGATAATAGAAGCCAAAATATAGCGGCCTATCCGAAGTTGTGAGTCGAGGTAGAACACCGATTTACCGTTCTCGACCAAATGGGTAGCTTTGACAGCCAACGGGGTATTCCTGTTATAGATAAAGCGGCAGCTTATTTCACCTGTGGGTATTTCGCTGCTAAGGTCGGCAGCCAGTTCGACGCGCTGCTCCTGCCCGTAATCGTCGCCCCCTCCAGGTACGGGTGTCTTATTATCGTCGTCTTTACAACCGGCCAACATCAGGAAGGATGTTACCAGCAAAGCCAGGAAAAGGCGGCTGAAACAGAGAGTATGTATTTTATGTATCTTCATATTGTCTATGTATAAAATGTATTTATCGGGATAATGGATTGGGATAACCGGAAGCTATCTTATTATTTTTTAGAGTAGGAGCAGCTTGCCCGTCGGTTCCGAAAACCCAGATGTCGGAAGGGTAAGCGGAATAGGTAGCTTTCTGACGCATCTGGGTGGCCGTTTTCGACACTGATCCGCTCTTTTTCATATCGCCGTCGGAAGCGGTATCGAGGTAATAGCAGTTCTGGCACTCCACATTCTTGTCGTCTTCGCCACCGATAATTCCCCAGCCGGTGGAGCCTACGTTATAGCAGTTTTTGATCAGGAAGTCTTTCTTACTTTTGTTCTCTTTCTGTCCGACGATACCGGCCAGGAGGGTCTTGCCCGATACCCAGGTCACTTCGCCCATGTTGAAGCAGTTTTCTACCGTTGTACCTTCAAATACACGGCCAAGGATGCCGCCCACTGCGCTGTTGGCATCGATCTTACCAGCGTTAAAGCATTGGTCGATATAGACGTTTTCTTCCTGCTGTCCGAAGATACCACCTGCCGCGGAGATGTTCCGTCCGGAAATGTCAGCGTAATTGGCGCAACGGGAAACCCGTATCTCATACCCCAGTTCGTCACGTAATCCGACGATGCCGCCGAAACCGTCTACATTGCTGGTTGCCGTAGAGGTCAAGGGAAGGAAATTTTGGCAATTCTCGATCAGGATACTCTTGTTATTCTTGTTTTCCACCTGTCCGATAATGCCGCCGACTGCTCCGCCGGATGAGGTAATACTACCGGTTAACCGGGTAATTCCGCTGATTTTGAGCTGGCCGACATCATCTTTATTGGTTTTCACATGCAGAGAGCCTATCGCCCCACCCGTACAGCTTGAAGAAGTGATCACAATCTTGCACGTATTCGTACCGTTAATAATCTGGGTTACTCCGGCCGTATTCGTCAAATTCATATAGCCGCATATACCTCCGACAGACGTGTTTCCATATATATTAGCATAGACAACCGGAAGGTTATTTATGATGTACGATGTAGAACCTACCACCATATTGATACCTCCGACTACACCACCTACATAATCATGGCCTTTTATATACAAGGAACCTCCTTCACTGCTGACACGGCTGTTGGCTCCCCAATTAAGCAGACCGCTACTTTGTCCGACCAAACCGCCGACGTAAATATTACTACACTCCAACTCACCTTTATTGATCATATGGATCGCACATAGATCGCTCATTCCAATAGAGTTGCCAATAACGCCTCCTACCATCGTAGTGCCGACGATTTTAGCCGTATTTGTCCAGGTCCCTTTGCAGGCAAGATTATCTCCCTGACCGACAATACCACCACATTCACCTCTTGCTGCATTAATAGCTCCGCGATTGGTGAAAGTGGCATCGGTATCCATATTCTTCAGGTAACCGGCAATCCCACCGACATAAGTGTTGGCTTTGATATGAGCATTGGATATATAAGAAGCCGAGGATACGGATACCAATTCTTTGCTGTATCCAACCAGTCCGCCGACAAAATCATTCCCTGTCAGGGTGGGAGTTGCACTCGACTCATACAGAAATACATTTTCTCCTTTCAGTTTCAAGGTCCCTATGCCAGCCATACCGCCTACACAATCACGTCCTGTGATATTGATAGGGAGAGCAGTCACCATCGGCTGTTTCAAAAACACTTCCCAGGGAAAAGCATACGAATTGTAACTGAGTGTAGCTCCAACCTGGCAACCGGAAAAGAAGCCATTGGCCTCTCCTGTTATCCCTCCTGTAGAATTATTACCCGTGACAGAACCGCCTACATAACAGTTGGTAAACGAACCGCCCGCTCCGGTAATCCCCCCTACCTTATTGCCTTTAGCAGCCGTAACCAATCCGGCAGGACGCAGTTACTTATGTCGGAAGAGGTGGTTTTACCAACCAACCCTCCTATGTATTCAGCTGATTTATCAGATTTCACACTTATGGTAAGATTGGAAACACAATTTGTAATCGTTGCATTGCCTGCCCCTATCAATCCGCCTATATTCGAAACTCCATTTATGAAACCCGTCAGACTTATATTTTCCAGCCGGGCTCCCTCTTCCGAATAGCAGGCAGCTGCCCCGATATAGTCTTTTCCTATCAACGCGACAGAAGTAAATTTAATATCATGCAAATGAGCTTGCGAACCCAGTTTATAGAAAAGCCCGGCATAATCTTCCGTTGAACTGCTGGAGAGTAAGTCTATTGCATTGCCATTACCGTCCAGTATCCCGTTGAAGAAAGTGGGACCTCCGTTGGTATTATGTCTTCCGGCGGGTTCCCAGCCTTTGTCGGTGGTAATTTCTGGCATCTGAAAATTGATATTCGCTGTCAGTTCAAAATATTGTCCGCTCAAATCATTGCCGAGAGTCAATCCGTTACATATAATATCATAAAAATTCTTTCCGCAGGCAATAGCGACAGGGTCTGCCGCACTTCCCGCCCCTATACGGTCGGTCTCCAGGTTGAAGCTCGAACGGAAAGCGATGTTGTCCGGATTTTCAACCGACAGGCGGGCCCCCAGGTAAACCGTATCCTGTACGGCTGCATCCGAATCCACCTCACCCGCTTTCACAGCCAGGTCTTTCTTTGGAAAAGTAATATAATTCAAATGGTACATCTGATGGGGCAGTTCACTCAATATCGGATCTGCCGCATCAATGATTAACGAGTCTGCCGTAGCAGAAAGGAATGTGTTGACAGGATAAGTAATCCGGTCGTCTACCCCTTTCATGTGAATACGGCAATTGATTTTAGAAAATAGTACTTCAAGCCGTCCCAAACGGGGCAATTTTACAGAAAGTTGGCGTATCCCAAATTCCTGCCCGGGAATACTATTCTCCGGGGGAACAACTATCTCTTCTTTATCGTCACTGCAAGCCAGGAAGATAGCCTGAAAAAGGAATAACGCCAAAGCTGCAAAAATTGGTTTGAAAGTGTTCATAAGCATTCATAATTATTAAGTTTAACTGATATATTTCATAATCGCATTTTAACGAACAAATTGATAGGCATACAAAGAAATCACCGTTCACCATATCTCGCAGAACGAAGTGTTCAAACCTTATCTTCAGATGAGTAAAAGTATGTAAAGAGGCAGGATAATCCTCGAAACACCGATAGACAAAAGAATAGACAATTGCATAAGACAAAAGGGAGAAGCGGATAAACAAAGGATGAAAAAAAGGCTTTTTACATGAATTGTAGCATATTACACAAAAAAGGGATGACCTTTGTCATCCCCTTTTTCATGTTTGGCGTAAAAAATATATATAGTCTTGAGAATTAAATGCGTATTATTTATCGACAGTTTTAAGGCTTACCGGCTTAAACAGGAATATGAATAAAAACAGTAATACCGCCGTGCAAGCCGAAGAGATCAGGAACAATACCGGCCAGTCACATTTGTCGCCGTCACGGAACTGACCGATCAACCATCCGTTCCACAAAGTTCCTATCAGGAAACCGATTCCCCATACCAGGAAGAAAAGTAATCCCTGCGCCTGTGCCTTCATCTCCTTCGGTGCCACATTATCGGTATAGACCTGTCCGCCGACATAGAATAATCCGAAAATCAAACCGTGCACAATGATACCGATATAATAGAACCATTGCTGCCCTGTTTCCGCCCCAAAGAAAAAGGCCCCGTAACGAACCAGCATAGCAGCCATACCAAATATCAATGTATTCTTAATACCCGATTTTACCAGAATAGTCGTGGTAATTATCAGGAAAAACATCTCTGCCAATTGCCCGAAGTTCATCGTCACTGTGATATTTCGTACCTGTTCGTCCGCCAGAATCATGGAACCGTATACATGGTAAAGCGTAAACGGGATGATCGACAAGAATGTAAGAATCATAAACACACGGTAATTCTTATCTTTCATCAAAGAAAAAGCGGAGAATCCTGTAATATCCATCACCGATATCTTTGTGCTCTTTGCCACCGACGGAGGAGTATGCGGAAGTGTCAGGTTGGCAAAAGCAGCAATGAAACAGACACCCGCTCCGCAATACATCGGCAGGTTCGTATCATCGAACGCTTCCATCCCTAACAAATGGATAGCTACCAGACTGAAAATCCCCGAAGCTACCCATCCGACCGAACCGAACATACGTATACGCGGGAACTGCTCGGAAGGAGCGTGGCTCATCGCAATCGTACTTGTCAGACTCTGTGTCGGCATGTGACAAAGCATTGCCATTACAACAAAGAACATGAGAGGAGGAAAATCCTGCTGCTGAGCAGCCAGCAGCAGGAAAACTCCCGTTAAAATATTCAAAACTGCCAAAATCTTCTCTGCGGCAAAATAGCGGTCGGCAATTGCTCCGATAAACGAAGAGGCCATTGCACCGATAGCCATTGCACTTAATACTAAAGAAACCTGATACACTTCCAGCTTGAGCGTGTGAGACAAATAAGCTGCCAGCGGCACCCACCAGACAGCACTCAGCATGTACTGCAAAAACATCATCAGACAAAGTTGAATCTTTGTTCCTATTCCTGTATTAAAATGTAGTGTACTCATGATAGTAATATAAAAAGGTTTCTTGTTGTGTTTTCCAATCGTTGCTCAAAAGTACTCCCTATCAAAAGAAAAGTCTGTTTGTTCCGGTTGCATTAATTCCTCTAATCATCTCATTCTGTGTTATTCTCACCCGGTATGATACGATTTTTGAAATCCGTGATACAATAAATGAAAACTGGTAATACAATTTTGCATATCTTGCAGTGTCAAACAACAAACTTATATATGAGCTATCTGAAGTTGATCTTATCTATACTTTTCCTGTCTTGTTCCTGCTGGCTTTTTGCAGAAGAAAGCAATTACCTTTTCCGGCATTACCAGGTGGAAAACGGGTTAAGCGATAATATGGTGACCTGTTGCGTGCAGGATAAAAGCGGCTATATATGGATCGGGACGCGTGACGGACTGAACCGTTTCGACGGCTATACATTTAAAGTATTCCGGAATGACCCGGACGTCCCGGAATCGCTCGGCAACAACTGGATCACACATCTGGACTGCGACCGTGACGGGAATTTATGGGTGGGTACCCTTTCCGGGCTATACCAGTACAATGAGGCCAAAGAATCATTTCTGCATGTTCCTTTCACAAAAAACAAAGGGATCGACCTATTCCGGTTTGATAAAAACAATCAGCTGTGGTTGCTCATGGACGGAACACTGATACAATATAATGTATCCGACGGACAGTTTCATATCTTTGCCGGTAATAACGGACAGACCTATACCTCCTTTTGTATCATGGCAGACAATTCCCTCTGGCTGGGTGATTCGGAAGGCTTTATCTCTCTGTTGAACCCGGAAGACGGCAGTCTGGAATCGCACAACCTGTTTGCCCATTCACCTGCCACTACCTCCCGGAAGTTATCCATGTTATCCCCCTCTCCTTCTTCTGCCAACATCTATGTGGCATTTGAGCATGATGACGTGAAAATATTCAACGTTCTTTCAAAAACCTATCAGGACCTGAATATCCAGGAAAAAAATCAACTGACTATCCTGATCAACTGTTTCCTTGAAAAAAACCAGAAAGAACTCTGGATCGGAACCGACTCAGGCCTGTTCATCTATGACCTGGACCTCGGAACCTGCAAACGTATCAGGCAAGACCCGTTGGACCCCTATGCACTATCCAGCCATTTTGTCTCTGCCTTGTTTAAAGACCGCGAAGACGGGGTCTGGATATGCTTCCACCAGAACGGAGTGAACTACTACTCTCCCTTCCGTCCTTTCAACGTATATTATCCCTGGAACGAAACGCATTCGCTGAAAGGAGAAGTAATACGCGACATTTGTACAGACATCTACGGGAATATCTGGGTAGGGACAGAAGACGCCGGCATCAATTGCCTGGAAAAGAAAACCGGGACTTTCACCAACTACCAGCCTGTCCCCGGCATGAAAAGTCTTTCACACACTAATATCCGGGGATTGGCGGCCTCCGGGGATAACCTGTGGATAGGTCATGTGATACACGGTATCGACTTGATGGATATACGGACCCGGAAAGTAATCAAACACTACGACCTGCTGAAAGATGCACAAACGGTAAAGAACAGTACCGTCAAATGCATCAAGGTCTTGCGTGAAGGAGAAGTACTGGTCGGAACGGAAGACGGCATTTTCCGTTACGACTACCTGAACGACCGCTTTGTCTATGCTACCCAATTCCCGCCATTCGCCGTCAACTGCCTGTATGAGGACCGGGTCGGAAAGATATGGCTCGGCATGTTCAACCGGAGCTATTATTTCAATACGATCAGCAATAGCGGTATGTATCTCCAATATGATAAACTGAACACCCAGCGCCACAATTCAGTAAACGATGCCTGTGAAGACAAATCCGGCAATATGTGGTTTGCCACGGTGGAAGGAGTGATCAAATATGACTTTCAAACCGGCGAATCATTACATTATACGGTGAAAAACGGTATGCCGAGTAACGTTGCTTTCCGTATTCTCCCCGATGATAATAATCATATCTGGATCAGTACCGCAAACGGACTGGTTCGCCTTAATACACAGACAGAAGAAATCACTACCTACACGGAAGCACATGGTCTTGTTACCCGGCAGTTCAATTATAACTCAGCTTTCAAAGATGAAGACGGTACCCTTTATTTTGGTACAGTGAAAGGATTTATACACTTCAGACCGACGGATGTACGTCCGGCAGACGAAAAGATGGATGTCCATATCAGTTCCCTGGATATACAGAACGGAGCAGACGGAAGAAAAGTTATCAACAGTTCAGCCGTATCGGAAGTCAAAAGCATTACACTAAATCATAAAGAATCGTCTTTCAATATCAATTTCTCAGCTCTCAACTTCATTGCTCCCGGTTCGGTGCAATACGCTTACCGGATGGTTAACCTCGACAGGGATTGGATTTCACTCGGAGAACGTAACATCGTTTACTTCACCGACCTGCATCCGGGCAGCTATACATTTGAAGTAAAAGCAGCCAATCTTGCCAATAGCTGGGGGGATGATATTACCCGACTGCATATCACGGTACTCCCTCCCTGGTGGACATCCACTACAGCCTATGTAATTTATGCTTTCTTCTTCCTTGTAATGATTATTTACCTGATCTTTTCCTGGCAAAAGAAAGAAAGAAGGAATATGGCATACAACATGCAGATATTTGAAAGCAAGAAAGAGAAAGAACTTTACCAGGCAAAGATAGACTTCTTTATCAACATCGCACATGAGATCCGCACGCCGCTCACGCTGATCAAGAATCCGCTGGAACGCCTGCTGAAATCGGACAAGATCGGAGAAAAAGAGAATAACTCACTGATACTAATGGATAAAAATGTATCCCGCCTGTTATCACTCGTCAACCAGTTGCTGGATTTCCGGAAAACAGAGATCGAAGGTTATCGTCTGAACTTTGTCCGCACGGAAGTCGTTTCACTCCTTTCCGAGACCGCCAAACGCTTTCAGGATATAGCCACGGAGAATAATCTCCTGTTAAATCTGGATCTGTCTGTACAGGAGCTATATGTTTTTGTTGACCGCGAAGCTCTCACCAAGATAATGAGCAACCTGTTTTCGAATGCCGTTAAGTATGCAGCCAAGAGCATCGTGGTGCGCTTGCATCTATCTTCCGATTACGAAACATTCATGATCGACTTTATCAACGACGGGGTTCCCGTTCCTATCGATATGAGGGATAAAATATTCGAACCTTTCTACCGTATCAAAGGGAATGAAGACAAGCCAGGGACCGGTCTGGGATTACCTTTAGCTCGCTCGCTAGCCGAAATGCATCATGGAATACTTGAATTGGTTGACTTCCAGAACAACCAGACAATGTTCCGTATCACCCTGCCGGTAAAACAAACCGGAGCAGTAAAAACAACAGACGAGGAATCTCAGCCACAGACATCCCTTCCTAAAATAACTTATACCTGCGAAGAGGGGCGTCCGACCGTCCTGATCGTTGAAGACAATAAGGAAATGAGTGCTTTCATCGCAGACGAGGTCAATGAGAACTATAATGTATTGGTGGCCGGTAATGGCTCCGAGGCATTGGACTGGTTGAAAAAACAAAGTGTACAACTTATTATAAGCGATGTCATGATGCCGGTAATGGATGGCTTCGCCCTCCTCCAACACGTAAAAGCGGATATTGAATTCAGCCATATCCCGATCATTTTATTAACAGCAAAGAATACCATGCAGTCACGCCTGGAAGGGTTGGAACTCGGAGCAGATGCTTATATAGACAAACCGTTTTCCACCAGCTTGCTGATGGCACAAATTTCAAATCTGTTATCAAACCGGGACAATATCCGTAAGTTCTATTTCAACTCACCGATCGCCAACATGAAATCGATGGCTTACACCAAAGCAGACGAAGGTTTCCTTGAAAAATTGAACGAGATTATCAACGAACATATTGGTAATCAGGACCTGGATGTAAACATGATCGCCGACCTGATGCACCTGAGCCGCCCGACACTGTACCGTAAAATCCGTGCCATATCAGATCTTACTCCCAATGAACTGATCAAAATCAGCCGTTTAAAGAAAGCAGCCGAACTATTGCTACAGGGAAATATGAAGATATATGAGATATCGGATGCAGTAGGATTCAGTTCGCAATCTTATTTCTGGTCTGCATTTATCAAACAGTTTGGAGTTAGCCCGTCAAAATATGCAAAAGAAAACAGGTAAAAATACATACACCCTGTTGCACGGTAAAAGAAAATGAAATCATTGATAATCAATACCTATTAAGCAAACAGGACAGAAAAGGACAAAAAGGACACCGCCACATTTTCAGAAAGCAGGGCTCTCTGCATACCCTACGCTTCACATATTTTAGGGTTCGTTCTTGCACTGTCACATTCGTTTCTTTTAATTTAATCGGAACGCCCTATTTCTATACTATTATACTTGTTCTTTTCATTTCTTTTTTTATCTTTGGAAAAAGTGAATCATATGGCTGAAGTAGAAAAAAATAGTATAAGAAAAATAGAATATATTCATTATCAACCATCCAATGATATTAATGATTTTATTTTCTATTTCAAAAAATATGCGCTACCTCATATTCGAGCCTTTATTGCCAAACTTAAACTTCGTAAAAAATAAGGGACTCACTTTCTGAAAATGTGGCGGTGTCCTTTTTGTCCTTTTCTGTCCCTATCTTTTAATACTGGCTGATTTACAACTATTTACCCTATAGCCCACCATGCAACTGGGTATAAGGTAGCGAGGGGCGGAATATAGGGTATTCAACCATACCCTATAGAGAAAAACGGGGTATGGTTCCCTAAACAAAACCTGCTTATAAACAACAAAAGGCATCCTTTCCGGGACACCTTTTGCTATTCATATTTTTATATGGATTTCTTTCTATCTTATTCCTGAGTTGCCAGGTGATTCTTCAATGGGTTGGTATACATTTCCAGAATCTTTGTACGCAGGAAGGCTTCATCTTTGTTAGGCAATACAATTTTATCCAACTGTCCCTGCAAATATTCTTCAAAGTGTTTTTTGTCTCTTAAACCGTAGTTACTGCTGAAACGCTTTGTACCTGTCAACATATCGTATGCTACGTAATTACAAGGATAGAAACGGTAATGTTTATAGATTTCCTTGTCTATGATGTTTGCGATAGTAGCGATCAGTTCATTCTTTTCCATATCCTTATCCAAAGCAGCTAGCTGATCATTGATAGGCTGTGTCAATGTAAAATGAACGCGGCCCTTATTGTTCAGGATACCTGTTTCCATACTCAAGAGATCGTCACGCTGACTTTTCACATAATTGGGATCATCGCGTTTCATCTGGAACTCTTTTGCTTTCAGGAAGTCACACGGATCATACTCGTAAGAAATAGCTACCGGGAAGATATTCAAATCCATGATATTCGATACGATATCCTTGTCACCGCTCATATTCAGCATTTTCAATACGCTACCCTGTGTACGGTCATTTGAATCCTTGGCACGGCCTTCACGCTGTGCAATCCAGATCGATTCTTTCGTTTCGTTGATCGTATGACGGATATAAGCAGACAATGTACGGCTTACATCCAGCATCTGACGTACGGAAACACCACGTTTCACGATAAAACTGTTGTTCAGGCGAACCAAAGTTTCTATCCAGGGACGAATCATCAGATTATCACCGATGGCTACCTGTGTCATACCATAACCTACATCATACAACATGACATTCAGGAAGGAAGCATCCAATACAATATCCCGATGATTGGAAATAAACGTACAAGGCTTTTTATCCTTCGGCAGACGGCTTCGTCCGGAGATCGTCAGCGAGAAGGTCGTCTTGTTAGCCACCAGCATCACTGCCTCATAAGCCAGCTTCGATTTAAAATCTTCTTTCGTCTTGAAAGAACGCATTGTTTCGGAAAACTCTTTCCAGTTTACATCCGGTTTGATGTACCGGAAGGCCCGCTCGAAATCTTCGTTGGTTACCAATGCCTCGATTGCATCCTTCACCTCGTTGTTGTTCAGCGGACGAATGTCGTCAAAATTATAGGAAACTTCTGTATCCATATCGTTTAATTTTATTTACCTACCTTTTGCAGTTCGTTCTCAATAATGTCAGTCATGACATCTTTGATATCCAATCCGGCAGCCCGAACCTGCTGCGGAATAAAGCTGGTAGCTGTCATACCCGGTGTTGTATTTACCTCGAGCATTTTCGGTTCACCGTCTGCCTCAATAATAAAATCCACCCGGATAAGCCCTTTGGCGCCCAGTATATCGTAAATCTTTGATGCTTCGCGTTGTACCTTCTCCGTCAGTTCGGAAGAAATACGGGCCGGAGTGATCTCGTCAGACTCCCCGTTGTACTTGGCGTTAAAATCAAAGAACTCATTCTTTGTAACTACTTCGGTAAGCGGGAAGATCACTTCTTTCCGGGCCACACCCGAACCACAACCTACCTTATAACAACCGCAGGTCACTTCTGTTCCGGAAATAAAACTCTCCAACATGACCTCATTCCCTTCGGCAAAAGCCTTAGCTATAGCCGGTTGTAATTGTGAAGCATCCTTCACCTTTGTAACACCGAAGCTGCTTCCCCCGTCGTTGGGTTTCACAAATATCGGCAATCCCAAACGGCTCACAGCCTCTTCGTCCGTAACTGTCTGTCCTCTGAACAAACGGATGGAATCAGAGACTCTGATGCCAAAGCTACGCAAATAATTATTACAAACAAATTTATTAAAGGTCAAAGCGCTCACCAACTGACTGCATGAAGAATAAGGCATGCCTATCAAATCGAAATATCCCTGCAACCGTCCGTCTTCACCCGGAGTACCGTGAATAGTGATATAAGCAAAGTCGAAATGCTTTACTTCGCCATTCTCACAGAAACTAAAATCATTTTTGTCTATTGGTGTATGTTCCCCTCCAGGAAGTTTTACCGCCCATTCGCCCTTCTTAACGATGGCAATATATAAATTATATTTGTCTTTATCAATAAAAGAGTAGATTCCTTCTGCACTTTTTAATGAAACAACAATTTCAGAGGAGTCTCCTCCGGCTACAATAGCAATGTTCTTTTTCATTTTTATATCTCTTTAGTATTTGCATATACCCGCCACTTTTCTATCAGTTGTGTCATATCGGCCGGAATTTCGGAATCAAAAAACATTTCCTCGCCGGTAGTAGGATGCACAAACCCCAACGTCTTGGCATGGAGTGCCTGCCGGGGACAGATAGCAAAGCAGTTCTGTACGAACTGTTTATATCTTGTAAAAGTCGTTCCTTTCAATATTTCATTTCCGCCATAACGTTCATCGTTGAAAAGCGTATGGCCGATATATTTCATATGCACACGGATCTGATGCGTACGTCCCGTCTCCAGGCGGCATTTCACCAATGTCACATATCCCAGACGTTCCAACACGGAGTAATGGGTAACGGCCGTCTTTCCCTGATCTCCTTCGGGAAATACCGTCATCTGCATCCGGTCGCGCGGGTCGCGTCCGATATTACCTTCGATACGGCCTTCGTCGTCTTTCACGATGCCCCATACCAGGGCACGATATTCGCGTTTAGTCGTCTTATTGAAAAACTGCATACTGAGATGCGCCTTTGCCTCCGGCTTCTTGGCAACAACCAGTAATCCGGAAGTATCTTTGTCGATACGGTGAACCAGTCCTAACGCCGGATCATTCGGATCGTAAGTAGGATCATCTTTTAAATACCATGCCAAGGCATTTACCAACGTACCGGTATAATTGCCATGGCCCGGATGCACGACCAGACCTGCCGGTTTATCAACCACCAGCAAATCATCGTCTTCATAAATAATCTTTATAGGAATATTCTCAGGAATAATTGCTAAATCCCGACGGGGACGAGACATCATAATAGTCACGACATCCTCCGGTTTCACCCGGTAATTGCTTTTTACCGGCTTGCCGTTTGCCATGATACAACCGGCATCGGCAGCCAACTGTATCCGGTTACGGGTGGCCCCCATCATCCGGTCTACCAGAAATTTATCTACCCGCAACAAGGATTGTCCGCGATCGGCAACGAAGCGGAAATGTTCATACAGCCGGGGAGCATCCTCCTCGTTCTGTTCTAACAGGTCATCAACCTGTTCATCATCCATTTCGTCGAAAAATTCATCCATAGCTAAAACCAGTTTTCTTCTTCACTATCCAATGATTCGATGGGCATCGTCGACAGGGAGTCGATCGACAAAGAGTCGGGATGCATCTCGGCCTCACCGCTGCTCACCTTCAGCACCAGCGGTGCCGTAAGCGGAACATGCTCACCTTTTGCCAACGCCCGTCCACGCAGATCGACAGAAACTGCCAGATCCTTGAAGTCACCCGGAACATACTCGATCTCCACATTTTCAAACCCGCGGGCTTTTAAAAGCGCATACGCCTGGCGGAATGACAGGTCTTCCACTTCCGGGATTGTTGCCATCTGCGAGGTCAAAGCATTCACGGTGATAAAAACGATACGTCCTTCTTTCACCTTCGAGCCGGCCAATGGAGACAGCTCGACGATAGCTCCCGGTTCCACGTCTTTAGAGAATACCGAGTCGATCACATTATAACGCAGGTTGTTATTTTTGAAGAATTCAGCGGCTTCTTCTATCTTCAGTCCCTTCACATCCGGAACTACAACAGCCTCATTATGCCGTGTATAATGATCCAGCCATTTCAAAGCACCATAGATCAGGCCACACGTCACGACCACTGCCAGCAGCAGGTTCAAGACGTACGGATTCTTTATCAGTTTAACAAAAAAGTTATTCATCTCTGTTTGTTTTTGTAGGCGGGATCAAAAATAGAAAACAAAGCCGTTAAAACAAAGAAAGTAAAGGCTTTTTAGCAAAAACCTCTACTTTCTTATACTAATTTCTTCTAACGGGGATTATCCGTTATATTCGTCAGATACAGTTAATTTAGCTCTTCCTTTAGCACGACGAGATGCTAATACTCTGCGGCCATTAGCAGTAGCCATTCTAGAACGGAAGCCATGCTTGTTCTTTCTTTTTCTGTTGGAAGGTTGGAATGTTCTTTTCATCTTTCTATATATTTATTTATTATTATCTTACATATCAATTCGGGCTGCAAAGATAGAGGCTTTTTTTTAATAAACAAAGAGTTGAAAGTTTTTTCTTCTAATTCCAGCCCGGATTCTGCTTCAAATTCGGATTCAGAGCAATTTCATTAGTAGGAATCTGATACAGATAGTATTTCTCCAGCCAGCCTTTACCTGTTTTTACCGGATCATTATACATATATACATATCCCTCTGTTTTTCCGGAGGCATCGGCAAAACCTGTATTCAAATCAATAAACTGCCCGCTGTTACCAATCTGCTCTTTAGTCGCCCATTGTCCGTACTGTACTTTGTTTACAAACCATTCCGCTTTTTTCCAACGCCGTATGTCGTAAAAGCCAAAACCTTCGCCCATCAGTTCCACCATCCGTTCACGACGAATCTCCCAAAGAACCGGAGCTACCGACGGGTCCCGAGCCAGGTCGAAGCTGTCATTGATCTCGCTGACCGTCATACTGGCAATCTTTGCCCTTACCCGCAGTTTATTAATGGTTGCATCAGCTACTCCCTGATTAAACTCTCCCTTCTCGAATTTGGCTTCCGCATAGTTCAGCAGGACTTCTTCAATCTTAAATAAAGGGACATCGGTTGTCCCCTGATTTTCACGAGAATCATCCCATACATTATAATAACGGTATACATAATTACCGCTACGGGCTACAATGAAACCTTGCCCCCAATTATTAGTCGAGAAATGAGGGATGCCTTCCAATACAGAAGCCGACCAGTTCATCAGAGGAAAAACCTTATGCTTGCCAGCTTCCCCGTTTCCACCTCCATATCCGGTATAAGTGGTAATCCCCATCAAGTCCATATACTCTTTATCAGCCGGATTATCCGTATATTCCCAAGAATTGTTATTGTTTTTACGAACAACTTTATAGGGTGGTGCGACTGTCTCCAACAAACGGTAATCACGATGCCGAAATGTTGAATACATCGTTTTATCCGTTTTTCCCCATTCATAGGAGCTACTGGTAGAAATCGGTTTTCCGTCTTCACACAGATACATGTCGACAATGTGCTGGGGCATTTCCACATTATGGGTGGAAGTCCGTTCCACATGTGTCAGCACATAATTTGTAAAAATCTTAGGAACATACTCCTGATACAGGATCACTCCCGGAACACCTGCCAGGTCAGAGGTCAGCATTTCCCCGAAACTGCTGTGTACCGTCGGATAGGCAGCCATCAGACTTTCGGATGCTTTGATACAGGCATCAAAATATTTCTCATAATCGCCCAGTTCATGATATTTCCGCCAGGTTCCTTCAAATAAGGCAAAACGGGAGATCAATGCACGTACAACATGCACATTGATCGTGTTATCCCCGTCGCCTTCCGGTTTTATATGTTGTTCAGCGTATAATAAGTTTTCCAGAACCTTGTCCGCCACTTCTTTACGCGGAGTACGCGGACCATAAGCCACTTCGGTATCACTATCACCCAGGATATGCTCTACCCAAGGCACATCGCCAAAACGGGCGATCAGTTCCATATAATAATAAGCACGAAAAAAGTAACCGACAGAGCGCCAATGTTCCTTATCGACATCACTCATAGAAGAATTATCTATATTATCCAGCATTAGGTTGGCATTACGGACAAAAGAGAAATTCCATCCGTTGCCGGAAGCCGCATCCGTTATCGTCTGGAAAGCATAACTGTTCCCGCTACCCAACCGACGCATCAGATAACCCGCATTGATATCTCCCTGATAAGATACGGCACTGGCATAGGAACCTCCCGTCCCCGGACGCCGCAACATATTACCATTCGTAAATACATTATACAATCCCCACGCATATGTCTTGAACGTACTGTAGGTTGAAAATACAGTTTCTTCGGTCAATGAATCCTTCGGAGAATGTTCCATGAAATCATCATTACACCCCGGCATGGCAGCCAATCCTGCCATAATCATCAAAGAATATATTATTTTTTTCATTTTCCTGCTAATTTAAAGTGTGACATTTATACCAAACGAAACGGTGCGATAGAAAGGATATCCCCAGGAAAGACGTTCCGGATCATACCCTTTAGGCAAAGAGGAGAATGTGTGTAAATTTTCACAACTCACAAAAGCCTTCAACGCATTCAGATGAATAACATCCATCCATGTTTTCGGGAATGTATAACTGAATGTGATGTTTTTCACACGTAGATAGGCCCCGTTCAACAGGTATTTCGTTTGTGCACGTGTATTCGAACCGGAATTTTCACGCTGGTTGTAAATGCGGAAATATTCAGCATCCGGATTTACCGGGTTCCAATTGCCATTATCCGGATCGATCGGTTTCCAATAATCCAGCTGATCGTCGAAAATCTGTCCGAACTGGCCGGAAGCAAACGACCATCTGCGGGCATCGCTTATCCAGACATCACGTTTACCGACACCCTGTAACAACACATTCAGGTCAAACCCTTTATAATTAACACCCAGATTAATACCATACTGGAGACGTATCTTATTGTTACCGATGATCTGACGATCTCCCGGATTCATCAATGTCCCGTCGCCAGCATCGATTCGGTTCACACTATCGTCATCATCACGCAGATTCTTGAACTTTATGTCACCGGGCCGTGGGTTTACAGCATTAATAGAGGTAACCCCCTCTTTTAGTTTCCAGGTATTCGTATCCTCAAAATCATCTACGGTATAATATCCGTCTGTCACATATCCCCATATTGTTCCGATCTCATAACCGGTATAGTAATTATTCTCTCCATTACTGTTCTGCAATACAAACGATTCATTATCATATTTAGTAACAGTCGTACGCGAATCATACAGGTTAAAACCAACATTATATCCCCAGTTACCGATCTTATCCCGCCAGTTCAGGCTCAACTCCCATCCTTTCGTACGCAAATCCGCCACATTCTGTAAAGGAGCGGACGCCCCGACTAAAGCCGGCAGTTCCAATCCGGGAGCCAACATATCCTTTGTATCACGCTGATACCAGTCGAAAGTTCCGCGCAAGCGGTTATTCAGCAAAGCGATATCCACACCAAAGTCCAATGTTTCCACTGTTTCCCAGGTAAAGTTATCACTAACCAGTCCCGGTGCTTTTATTGTAACCGGTTTATCTCCGTTTACGATCCAGTTCACTTCGTTTGCCGGATATGCCGACATAACCGGTGTAAACTGATAAGGATCGATCGCCTGGTTACCGATCTGCCCCCACGAGCCTCTCAGCTTTAATTCTCCCAGCCATCCGGCAGTCGACTCCATAAAGGCTTCACGGGCCACATTCCAGCCAACAGAGAAAGAAGGGAAGAAACCGAAACGGCTTTTCTTCGGGAACTTAGACGAACCGTCATAACGTCCGTTCGCCTCAAACAGATAACGCCCTTCATAATCGTAATTCAAACGATAGAATGCCCCACGCACAGAATACTCACGATACTGATCCGTAATCGTTTTTGTCTCGCCGGTTGCCGTGTTGAATGAGGGCACCTGATCATTTATCAAATCGTATGCGTAAGCAGTCAGTTTCGTATATTTGCTATGTTCCTGATTGAATCCGACCATTGCCGTCAAATTATGCTTCTCGTTGAACGTACGGGTGTAAGTAGCATAAGCATTTATCGCATGGTAATCGGTTGCTTCATTAATCTCCTGTAAAGAAGAGTTTGCCGCCGTTTGCATTTTAGCCATTTGTATATTGGCATAATCCATGATAGCCCGGTTCTGGCGGTTGTTCTGTACCACTTTATCAAAGGTATACTCAAAAACCATTTCCAAGCCACTCAACGGTTTCACGACCGTTTTCGACATCAAACGGGTATTATCCCTGATCGTCCTGTTATCTGTAGCCAACTTCAACAAGTTTTGCGGCGTATCCGTCAACAGTTCCTCTCCGTCAGGCAGAATCAGATAACCTTCCGGATAAAGGCTCGGTTTACGCATATCATAAAGCGTAGACGAAGATGACGTGATCGGCATATTTTTCGTGCTTTGCGCATAACGGACATCGGCCGATTGAGTAAGCCAGGAAGTGATATCAGCGGAGACATAGGCACTGGCAGATGCACGTTTATACGAATCTTTATCTGTTTTCAAAATACCCTGTTCTTTATTATATCCCAACGACATACGATAAGTAATCTTCTCACCGCCTCCGCTCAGCGAAGCATTGTGGTTCTGTAAAAAGCCGAAATTATCGAACATGTTCGTATAAACATTCTTTTCATTCAAATAATAGTTCACACCTGTTTCCGGATCCGTATAAATACCATCCCCGTACGTTTTAAACTGGCTGGGATCCTGCTGATAGGCTCCCAGATATTTAATCCAGGTATCGATATCCTGTCCTGCAAAATAACTCCCGGAACCAAACTGGGCGTCTTTATAAGCCTGCAACCATTGCATACCATTGGCTATACCCGGTTCGTTGATAGAAGACTGGAACCCGAAATTATTATTATAATTCACCTGGAACCGCTGCCCTTTCTGTGCCTTCTTCGTTGTAACCAATATTACACCAAAAGCGGCACGTGCCCCGTAAATAGCAGAAGAAGCAGCATCCTTCAAGACCGAAACACTTTCTATATCTTCCGGATTCAACATATCGATATCACCAGGCACGTTATCGATCAGCACCAACGGACCTCCTCCGTTAATTGAAGTCGTACCACGGATATTGAAATTCTTGGACGAACCCGGACCTGCCGCATCATTATTGGCGGTAATCTGCAACCCCGGCATAGTTCCTTGCAAGGCACTCATCGCATTCGTCACCGGACGCGAACCCAGCACTTCCGTCATTTTCACCTGCGAAACAGCTCCCGTCAAGTTCTCCTTTTTCTGAGAACCGAACCCAACAACAACCACTTCACCCAATGTCTGCGTATCTTCCACCAGATTAACCTGAATATTTCTTTGGTTATTTACCTGAATTTCTTTTGACAGATAACCGATATAAGAAATAATCAAGGTTGCACCAGGAGATACCTCAATAGAGAAACGTCCGTCTATATCGGTGATCGTTCCATTAGTCGTTCCTTTCTCAACAATATTCGCCCCGATAACAGGGTCTCCCATATGATCCTTCACAACTCCCGTAACCCGGTGTGCCTGTGCAGTTGCCGGACGGCCCGGTTGTGAACTTTTCGCTCTGAGGACAATGTGGTTATCAACCAATTGGATATCCACATTCTTATCTTTAAAAATACTTTCCAGCACGTGTTTAACCGACTTATTTTCGGCTTCCACTGAGACAACACGATTTACATCTACGTCTTTCAGGTCATACCAAAAGGAATAATCCGTTTGGGCGCGAATCGCATCAAAGACCTCATTCACTGTGACATTACTCAAATTAAACGTAACATTAGTCTCCTGTCCGTAAGATTTTGCAGACACTGAAAATATCCCCAGAAATAACAGCAAGACAGATATTTTCATAATATTTAGACTTTTTTTTATGCATAAAATTCGACACAACGAACCTATGCTACAAGCTTTTTGATACATTTGTAGTTAGTTGTTAAATAGTTAATAATCTAGTCTGAAATGATTTTCTACTTTTTTAGCAACAGAATTGAGGAATGTTAGCGCATTCCTCAATTTGTCTCAGGTTAACTCAGTTTTTATTCATAGGCATTTTAAATTAAATGTTAACACTATAGTTTTTTATTCACTCTCTTAATAAATATCTACTATACCTCCTTTGATCCGGTATCTGAATTTTTCATTAGCGGCCATTACTTTAAATATCTTTTCTATCGGATCATCCAGCTTGAAGTCACCGGCGAATCGCCGCTCACTCACTGAAGGATTATGAATTTCAATCTTCACATCATAATAACGCTGGAGGGTTTGTGCAATTTGTTTCATTGTTTCGCCTCGGAACACCAATTTGTTATTCATCCAGTTCAATGCAAAGGAGGCATCGTCTTCAAACACTTTCACCCGGTTGACCAACGTATTATAAACTGCCATCTCCTGCGGTTTAAGCGTCACCGGAGCCAACTCTTCATTCCCTGATAAACGGACCGACCCGTTCAAAAGAAAGACTTTTACATCTTCATCTCCGGCATAGGCACTCACATTAAATTTTGTCCCCAAGACTTTCACTTCAAGACCGCCTGCCTCAACAACAAAAGGTATCTCCTCGTTTCTTGCAACTTCCAGATAAGCTTCACCGGATAGCTTCAACGTACGGCTGTTCTTACCGAAATCATCCGCATAACTGATCGTACTCCCGGAATTCAGCCAGACAAGCGAACCGTCGGCCAGGTAAACCTGTGTTCGTGAACCTTTCGGACTCTTTATTTCTGAGATCAGAGGAGCACGTTCCTCAATGGAACGTGATTGAAAATAAAGGACGGTAAAATAACTCAGGAACACAAAAGGGATCAGCACTGCCGCCACTGCCACCCCTCTTTTCCACCACGGGACACTCAACCGTTTACGCGGGATCCCAGCAAAAGAGGCACACCTTTTGCTGAAAAGTATGTAGGCTTTCTCATCATCAAAAAGAAAATGCGGATTTACAACTTCAGAAGAATCCCAAAGTTCTTTCATTTGGCTATAATATTGCCGATGTTCCTCCGACTCGTCCAACCATCTTTCCAGACGCGCCCGGTCATCTGCTGATAAATTTCCCGAAAGTCGGTCAATTATCAAATCATCCCAATATCCCCGATCTGTAATTCGTATATCCATAATGTTCCTCTTCTATAGATATGACAAACGAAAAAAGAAAACGGGTGAAAAAAAATGATCTTTTTTTTACATAAAAAGGAACAAAGTCAGCCAGAACGGCAGGTAGTCCCGTAAATCATGACGCAACTGATTCAGGGATAAACGTATATGATATTTCACTATATCAATCGTGATATTTTTACGGGCGGCAATCTCTTCATACTTCAATCCATCATGACGGCTCATCTCGAAAATCTCACGTGTAAACTCAGGGAGGGAACTGACAGACTGCATAATCTTTCCCTCCAGTTCTTTTTCCAGCAAAGACGACATCGGATAATAATCCTGCTCATGGAAAGATTCTTCCCTTTTTTCCATCTGCCGGGAAACGGATTGCCTCAGATTGTTTTGCCGCTCCAAATGGTCAAGATAATTGATGCTGCTATTTTTCACAGCTTTCATGAGGTAGGCTCTCAATGATTGATTTATAATCAACGAATCACGTTTCTCCCAAATATTGAATATAATATCGCTGACTAAAGTTTCGGCAACAAAATAATCTTTCACATAGGTATATGCAAAAGCACAAAGCACCTTGTAATGCAGCTTATAAAGCGATTTATAAGCCTGTTCGTCCCCAAGACGCAGACCTTCTATTAAGTTTTCATCATGCAAAATTGTCACCGTTTATCCCCATCATTATCTACTCCTTATATAACATCAGAAAGGCATATAAGTTTTATTCTCGAAATTGGCATGTTGTCCTTCAAACTTCTTGGCTTCCTCTCCTTCCGGATTCAGTTCGATTGATTTTTTCAGGTCTTCGAAAGCACCTTCTTTATCACCTTTCAGGTTTTTGGCGCGACCGCGTTCGGCATAAGCCTTGGCAAAATCCGGTTTTATTTCAATGGCCTCATCGAAAAAAACAATGGCTTCGTCTAACAAGTTTTTAGTGATCAACAGCGAACCTTTCAGTATACAGGCATCTTCATTGAACGGGTTCAGGTCGAGCGCCTGCTGGTAGTCATCGGCGGCAGCATCCAGGTCACCCAGCGATTCGTGTATTTTACCTCTTACCAGATATGTTGTTTCTTCTTCCGGAGCCAATGAGATCGCTTTCTCGATATCGGGCAAAGCCTCCTGTCCCTGTTTCATGGCAAGCAACACCTCTGCACGAAGCAGATAAGCATCCGTGAAATCATCTTTCAAGGCAATGGCTTTCGTCAGGTCGGCAATGGCTCCCAACTGGTCGCCGGTTGTTCTTTTAGCTTTTGCCATCAGGAACCAGGCTAGATGGTTCGACTCATCCAGTTCGATCACCCGCAGGCAGTCGGCAATGACCTCGGCTTCCTTATCCAGCATAAAGAGCACGCTGACCCTTGTCAACAACGTCTGGATATGCTCCGGCTCCATTTCCACCATACGGTTCAATGTATCCAAAGCCTTTTCCGTCTGGTTTGCCATTGAATAGGCCGATACCAGATGGTTCATTGTTTCAAAATCTTCCTGTATATTCAAGGCTTCCGTAAAGCATTTGATAGCATAGGCCACCTGGCCGATTTTTTGCGCACGGATACCGTCATATTTTAATATGTCGAAGTTTTTCTGATCATTTTTAGCTTTTCCTTCTGCCGTATCCTCACTTTTGGAAGAAGAGAACAAAGATGTAAAGAAATTTCCCATGGTTATATGTTTATGTTCGAGAGGGCAAATATACCGATTATTTTGAATTTGCCATATGCAACAAGATATCATAAACCATATAAAAACAGATTTATTTTAAAACAACAATTTACGCATATCAGAATGTCATTTCAACCTACTTTTAAAGAAGCTGTACAGCCATTAATCAAGCCCTGCTGCTATTCACTTACCTGTCGGCCATTTAGCCAATAACACTAAGACACACATAAACTCACAAATACAACATTATGAAATCCACAAAAAAGTATACTCAACAACAAGTCACATATTTTTCAAACACACTATCAATATTCTCTTTCATTCACAGCCTCTGTTTTCCTCGTTACAGAAAATAAAAATGTTTTTCAACATGCTTTTTAGGGATAAAAGAGCCTCAAAAAGATTCAAATTCAACATTTATTAACACAAATCTCGGTTTAAACAAATTGCCTATTCATTTAAAATGAAAAAAAATTCGTTTTAAACGAGTTAGAAATTTCTTTTAAACGAATCATAAAAGATGTATCTGCCGATCAGATTGTTAAATTTTGTATTCAACAGCACTCCAGAACATCTGTTTGAAAGAATATACACGCCACAAAAACTCGTCGAATAGGATCTTTTTGTTCAAGGACAACCCCAGATTGATTCATTTTGTCAAATACATTCCTTCAAACACTTATGTATGTGTATGTGCAACAAAAGCAATACCAATAAATAACAGACTTAAATACTTCATCTCATAAAAATAACTATTTATCACAAAAACCCACATTAATACTACGAAACAAAACATTCAAAAGAATAAATATTCTATTCTTTTACTTTTTTTATAGTCTTCCAGCAAAGAAAATTGCGAGATTTTGTTATTTTTGCATGCAATTTATAACTTGGCGGAGATTGTTTTGATCGCTTCCCACAACACTTATTGTCATAAATATTAGATATGGAAAACATAGAAACTGGACTTTTGTTAATGGTAGTCGGAATGACCACAGTATTTGCAATTCTTTTGATCGTAATCTATTTAGGAAAAGGATTAATCACATTGGTAAACAAGTACGCACCGGAAGAAGTCATCGTAAAAAAACAAGTAACAACACAACCTGTTGCTGCCGGACAGTCCGGAAATATTCCGGGTAAGACTACCGCTGCTATCGTAGCCGCTGTCAGCATGGTAACAGGTGGACAAGGAAAGGTTACCAAAATTGAAAAATTATAATACTAGCTATACATAATATATCATGAAACATCCATGAAATAAATTTCGTCCAAGAG
>ULQP01049128.1_pt1 | contig 32530 bp, 51 predicted proteins | sample 1954571 | NCBI WGS metagenome assembly ULQP01 (sample SAMEA4835657, study PRJEB28245) | human gut metagenome | biome: gut microbiome; material: fecal sample | place: Denmark | collected 2008 | reverse complement strand
GACCCGCCATACCGGTACATCGACGTGAGCCGCTATCAGGGTGCGATTGACTGGGCGCAGGTGGCAGCGGCGGGCTACAAGGGAGTGATGCTCAAGACGGTGAGCACCAACCACAAGCTTTCCAAGCGGGCGGATGGACTGTACATCGACCCAACCTTTGAGGACAATTACCGCAACGCCAAAGCGGCGGGTCTGGACGTGGGTGTCTACTACTATACCTACGCCACTAATAAGGACATGGTCAACGCAGAACTCTCCCTGCTGCGTCAGGCGGTCTACGGCAAGGAGCTGACTTTGCCGGTGGCGGTGGACGTGGAGGATAACCGGCTTGGCAATCTGGACAAGCAGAGCCTGACTGACCTGACCGCCTACGCTCTTCACGAGGTGGAGCAGCTGGGTTTTTACGCTCAGCTTTACACCTACACCAGCTTTGCAAAGGCGCATCTTTTTGTGGGCGGTGCGGCTCTGCACCCTTATGACGTATGGCTTGCTGACTACACCGGCAAAACACCCAACGTGACGTTTAACTACAACGCTCACCAGCACACCAGCAAGGGCGCTGTGCCGGGCATCAGTGGCAACGTTGACCTCAACGTGACCACCCTCAACTACCCCAGCATCATAAGCAAGAAGGGTCTGACCCGTCTCCGGGAGGGTGCATGAGCGAAAAAGAAGCTTTGCTGTGGGTTCTGGGCATTCTGGGCAGCCTGTGTGCCGCAGCCATCACAATTGACAAGGTACTTGAAATCATCCATAAGTACATCAAAAAGGCAAAAGCCCCCGACGATGTGCAGAACAAGCGCATTGATGCCATTGAAAAGCGACTGGATGCGGTAGAAACTGTTTCCGCGCAGCACGCCGCAGCTCTTAGGCGTGACATGACGCGATTTGACGGCATCGATGAAGAAATGCGTCTCGTCCTTGTTGGCGTGCAGAACCTTTTGGATGCGCAACTATCCGGCAACAACCGAGAAGGTATGCAAAAAAGCAAGACCGACATTAACAACTACCTACTGAAAGGAGTAACAAATCATGGAAGCAATCTTTAACTTTATCCCCGCACCCATCGCACTGGTGCTGATGGTCATTGGCTTTGCCGCGCTTGCCGTTGGTGCTATCCGGCTGGGGTACAAGCAGTACGTCAAGCAGTGGGCGCTGGAGCTTGTGACCATCGCTGAGGACAGCATCATGGGCAGCGGTCAGGGTGCTAAGAAAAAGGCACAGGTCTTTGCCGCGCTGCGCGGCGCACTGCCGGACTGGCTGAAGCCTTTTATCACCGATGAAGTGCTGGACAGCGTGATCGAAAAAGCTGTCAGTCTGATGAAGAAGGCACTGGCAGAAAAGAAGCCCACGATCGGGAAGTAAGGAGGATATCATGGCAAGCACTACATACGACCATTTTGCCAACCCCGGCAAAATGTACGCCGCACAAGAGCATTTTCGGCACGTCACAAAAATGGTCTGCGCACGTCTTCGTGGCCTCACGAAAACATACCATTTTCCCGACGTTGCCAAACTGGTGACGTTTTGTCACCAGTTTGCCGTGCTTGGCACTATGGTGCGCAACGCCGGACAGCTGCCGCAGCCCTTCTGGCTCGGTGCTGCCTGTGGCGGCGGCTCGCATAGTCTTTCCGCCAGCGTTGCAAGGACTTAATGCAGAACAAATAAAAGCTGTGATAAAACGTGCGCCGCTTGGGAGGTATGACCGGAAAATCGCCCGGTTGCGGTACGTTGACCAGCTATGTCAAGTTGATATTGCAGCGCGTGTGCCGTATTGTCGGACATCAATCGGCAATAGGCTGAAAATTATTGATAAAATGCTGGGCGTGTGATATAATAACATCAATTGGGTGCGATTTTTTTCACGAAACGCATTGAAGCGGCAGGCTTTCGGGTCTGCCGCTTTTCTTTTTGCACGATTTGTGGTATAATAATCTCAACAAATCCACCCGGCCTCTCGAAGAAGCGCAACAGGGTGGATATCTGAACACGTCAAGCCTCTCAACGATGCGTATCATGGCGTGTCTTTTTCGTTGATACAGTCTCCCGTCCGCCTACTTATAGTGCGTACCATGCGGGAGACGATTTTATATGAATTATGGCAAATAAAATATATCACTTTTTGTCCCGCGTTTTGTTCGCTCTGATTATTTTTGGGGCGACATCAAGCGTTCTAAAAACCGTCCTTCCATTTTGGCATAGTGCATTTATAGGCGTGGTTTTATCGGTATATGCGTCTTTGCATTATACGCCATACGATTTATGATTTGAAAGGCTACGGCCTTTGTAGAGAGCGGCATTGCCTGTGGGCGGTTCCGCTCTTGATTTTAGACTTTGCCGTTTCGGTGGCATAAAAAATCCCCTGCTTTGTCGAAGCCCTGCGTGCCACGCTGGGTACTTGTAGGCAAAGTGGGGGATTTTGTTTTATTTACACTAGTTTTGTCGAAGCTCTTGTCTTGCAAGTCAAAACGTGATATTTTATTTTTGCTTCCAATGTGAAGCCCTTAACAGTTAAGCGCTCATGCGGATTTTTCCGTATGGGCGCTTTTCTTTTTTGTCCTTCATTTGACGTTCCTTGTCTTTCGTTTTCTGCCGATGCGGTACACTGGAAACACAAGGAGGGATGTTTTATGAGCTATTATCCGGCACCCGGAGCGCCCTACGTTCCGCAGCAGCCTGTCAACCCTTATGGCGGCATGGGAACGGTAGGCCTTACCACTTCCCTACCGAACGCGCAGATGCAACAGGCACAGCCGCAGCGTCCGCAGCCGATGAATGGGCAGCAGCCTGTTCAGCAGTCGGTACAAGATGGCGGTTGGTTGCTTGGCAGACCTGTTTCCAGCAGGGAGGAATTTCTGGCAATACCGTCTGACCTGTACGGCAGACCGACCTACTGCCCAGACTTGCGCAGTGGCGTGATCTACTGCAAGCGTCTCAACCCAGACACCTGTGAATCCTATGTGCAGGAGTTTTACAGCCCGGAAGCATGGCGCCAGATGCAGGCGCAACAGGCACAGCAGACCGCTGCACCGACACAGCAGTATGTGCCTATTGAGCAGTACAACACCCTCGTCCACCGTCTGGATGAGCTGGAAAAGTGGCAGAAGAGCTTTTCTAAGCCAGCTGCCGCAGCGAAGAAAGGAGAATAAGCGATGTCCTCTCCGTTTGATATGATTACTCATAGCCCCATCATGCAGCTTGCAAATCTGGCTCGCGCCGGGCAAAACCCGATGGGGCTTATCCAGCAGTTAAGCGGGCAGAATGCTCCTATCATGCAGGGTTTGAACCTGATTCAGGGTAAGAACGAAGCGCAACTCAGGACGATGGCGCAGAACCTCGCCAAAGAGCGTGGCATCGACCTGAACCAGCTGGCAAGCGTCCTGAATCTGACGCTGCCCCGATAACGCATCCCTCTAAGCGAAACGCTTCTCAGTTTTGCGGACTTGACAAAAACCGCTTTGATTTGGCTTTGCCCGCTGCACACGGTAGCGGGATAGCATAACGCAAAACTGAAAGGAGTTTTGTTATGGACGATTTTGCAACTGGTTATCTGGCTGGGCAGGACGGCGGTAATAACAACGGCGGATTCTTCGGTAACGAAGGTCTGTGGGCGGTTATCATCCTCGCTATCATCTTCGGCTGGGGCACGAACGGCTATGGCCGGAACGGCGGCGACAACGGCATGAACAGCTACATCCCCTATCTGGTCGGCACTGGTGCAACCGGGCAGGGCGGTAACGACACCCGTGCGGCTCTGTCTGAGGGCTTCTACCAGCAAGACACCTCCCGCTCTCTGGCGGGCATCCAGAGCGGTATCTGCTCTCTGGGCTATGACCAGCTGGCACAGATCAACGGAATCAACGCCAACATTGCGAACGGCTTTGCTGGCGTGAACAGCGCAATCTGTCAGCTTGGCTACCAGAACGCACAGCTCATAAACGGCCTGGAACGCAGCGTGTCCAACGGTGACAACGCCATCAGCCTTGCCATCATGCAGGAGGGCAACGCACGGCAGGCGGGTCAGACCGCACTTTCCACGCAGCTTGCATCTTGCTGCTGCGAGAACAAGCAGCTCATCGGCGACCTGAAGTACACCATTGCACAGCAGGACTGCGCTACCCGTCAGGCTATCGCAGACAACGCCCGTGCCATCGTGGACAACTGCAACGCCAATTTCCGCAGCATGATGGACTACTTCACGCAGGATAAGATTGCCACTCTGACCGCTGAGAACCAGAACCTGAAGTTCGCTGCTTCTCAGGATCGTCAGAATGCGCTTCTGACCACTGTGATGTCCCAGCAGACCGATACCATCCTGAACCGGGTCAATCCTCGTCCGATTCCCGCTTATCAGGTGGCAAACCCCAACGTGGGCGTGAACTGCTGCGGCTGCTGCTAACCTACACACTCCCCGATAATACCGGGTGAACCATCGGGGCAGGGGTAAGACACCTCTGCCCCTGATTTTTCAGGAGGAAAACATTATGGCTTGCAAAACAAGCTGCAAACTCTGCCCGCACCTCGTCATCTCAGATGCGGTGACGTTCGCCAACGACACGCTGACCATCAACATCCCTGCTGGCGCATACCAGAATGGAGAGCGTTATTGCATTGTGGTTGCTCAGAGCATCCCGGACACGACCACCATCAACGCCCCTGTGGTCATCACCATCGGTGCAGGAACTACCGCATACCCTCTGACCGACTGCAACTGCGCTCAGGCAACCGCCGAGAGCATCCACACTCGTACTCGCTATGCTACCCGCGTTGCAACGTCTGCGACCGGCACCGGCACGTTCAAATATCTTGGCTGCTTCTGCCGTTCCCACGCTGGTGCGCCTGCGTCCATTTCTTGAGGAGGTGTAGATTATGGGCAAGAACAATTTTCGCCGCATGATGATGCTCCGTGACCACGACAAAAACCGTGAGCCGGAGCGTGACCGCCTTGAGGAAGAGCGTGACCGCAGGGAGCGTGAGATGGAACGCCGTCTGCGTAAACTGGAAGGTGGCAACGACCGCTATCCCTACTATCCGCAGGAGGAGAACCGCTACATCGACCCTTACCCTATCCCCCGCTACCCTGACGTAGAGTATGGGCGCAAGATGCCGCAAATCGGCTTCTCGCAGAACGGAGACTGGGACAAGCGGTCTGGGCAGTACGAACGTGGCGGCGCAGACAGCCGCTCCATCAAGATGCCACGCCAGCACCTCACCCACGATGAAGCGGAGGAATGGTGCGACAGCATGGTAAACGCTGACGGCACAAAGGGCTGTCACTGGACGCTGGAACAGACGCAGGACGTTGCCAAACAGCGCAATATCACCTGTGACCCGAACGATTTCTGGGCTGTCATGAACATGATGTACTCGGATTATTGTCAGGTCGCAAAGCGTCAGTCCGTTGACACTCCGGGCTTCTACGCTGACATGGCAAAGGCGTTCCTTGAGGACGCAGATGCCGCAGATGGCAAGGCGTATCTCTACTGGGATTGCATTGCTGATAAGTAAAACAAAACCCCTGTGTAGTCGTAATGACCGCACAGGGGTTTGTACTTTAGCAAGTTCCTGTATCTCCAATTTTCTGCATGGTGCTTTTGAGATTTGGCGCATCTGCTTCCGGCATTTTACGTTTGATACCAATAATCGCTTGCGTGATTCCAGCTTTGTTTAACTGGTTTACAGACTTACGGAGTACAAAATCAATGTTCACATTCGCCTTAATTGTTCCATCATCTTCAAGATAACAGTTCGGAATCCACACGTTTTGATTACTACCGTTGATTTTGAAACGCTTTGCTTTGTAGCAACCGTAGTCCTCTCTTACAATCAGCTCAACAGGAATGCCTTTGTAATATTGAGTGTCAGTGTTGTACTTTTCAGCCAGTTTTGCTTTACGTTTTGCTACCTCTGCGTTTATTTTGGCTTGTTCCTCTTTGCTTCTGCGCTTGCGTGGCTTATATGTGCGCATAATCTTTTCCTCATTCCCAAAGTGTTGATTTTGACCTCATGTCAAACAAATCTTGCGGAGTGATTACAAGGCTCTTGTCGAGTTCTACCACACTGACAATGGAAAACTTGCCGGGAACTTCTCTCTCAATTCTTGCTTTTGCTTCCTCTTTGCTGTTCGCAAACAACACGAACGGAGCTTGAAAGTGTCTGCATTTTTCGTCATCATCGTACTGGATTTTGACCCAATAAAAGTTTTCGCATCCTACTTCTTTCGATGTTAAGTATTTTTTGACGCTTGAGACATCGTAAGTGCAATACCCGATACACTGTGGGTTTCCGTATTTCTCCATAAAATTGTCGTTCCCAATACGAGTTGCCAAAACCATGTGAACGTCTTTCCAACCAACACGGTCATCATTGACCGGTTTATCGTCCATAACAATATCATCAGGGGCTATCACTTTCTTGCCAACCGCCAAATTCCAATTATTTGCAATATAATGTGTCATCTGATACCAGTTGTCAAATGTTTTTACTTCTTTCATGGCATCTTCCAAAGAGCCACGATGAGGTCTATAAACAATCATACGTCAATCCTCCAAGAAATCCTCTTGATTCAGAACTTGATTTACAATTCGTTCTGTGCATTCTTTGATAACCGTAGATGCAGGGACATTATCTTCATAAGATATGTCTTCATATTGCGCTCTTGCATATTCAAAGAACCTTTTAGAAAGTATTTCTGCATCCGCACGACACAATGGCTTTAATTCGTATTGCAACGGAAATCTTCTTGTAAGTGCAGGGTCAAGCCTATCAAATCGATTTGTCGTTCCAATAATAATGACGTTATTCGGCAATCTATCCATTTCCTGCATAATCGCAATAACCACACGGTTCATTTCCCCAACGTCATCTTTTTGCCCACGAGCCATTCCAACTGCATCTATTTCATCAAAACAAAGAACGCAAGGTGTGGCTCTCACATAATCAAAAATTCTTGCAAGGTTAGATTGTGTTTGCCCTAAGTGCGAATCAACTAGACTTGAAAACTGAATCCTCAAAAACGGAAGTTTTGCTTTATGCGCGATATACCTAGCCAGCATGGTTTTGCCACATCCGCTTTGCCCATAAAGCATCAATGCTGGCAAATAAGGAATCCCCATTTCGTTCAATTTCTCGGATGCTCGATAAATAGCAAGGATTTTCTGCGTTATACTTTTTTCTTCGTTTCTAAGAAGGAATCTTGCTTCTGGAAATTCTTCTGTGTCCTCTGCGATCAAAAGATGCTGTAAGTTATATGGCAATTCAATAAATTCTCTTTTGCTTTCCAACTTGCGAAACATATTTTCTTTGAACTGCTCATCTTTTTTGGATGATATAGAATTCAAAATGATTTTAACGGCTTTTTGCGCGTTTCGCATATCACCATCGCAAACAAATCGAATAAGTCTTCGTTCACTATCGTTCATCTAATGAATCCCCCCAACTCAGCTCTTTTTATCCAATACGAACTTTACAAGTTCTTCAATTTCTCCCAAATTGGCGATTATTTCATACAATCCTGCTGAATGCCCTCTATCGTAAGCGTACTCCCAAATTTTTGCCGCTTTCTTTTCTGAAATCCCAAAACCGACTTCTTCTTGAATCGTCTTATAAATCTCTTCGTAGATTTCATCCCTGCGCTTCATTTTCTCTTGATTCAGTCGCTTAACTTCCTTGTCGTAATCATCGTTGTTCTTTTGTGCTTGTTCTTTGTTCCACTTTACCGACTTATCTTCGTCAAACACAAAATTTGATGGAACTCGCTTGAAGCCATAAGGCTTGCATCCCATATTTGCCATTGCTTCAAATTTCTGCCCAATGCCAATCCATACGTCATTCATCTAAGAAATCCTCCAATTCAATCTTTCCTTCTGCCGCCGCAACTGCCAGAGCGTACACGAACTGTCCAATCGTCATTCCGTGCCGTCTGGCTTCACGGTTGATGTACTTGCGCTCTTCCTCGCTCATAAGGATGGTAATGCGTTTTGAACGCTTGCCGTCACCGCTTGCAACGCCTTGATGCGATTCCGGCATCGGGATTTTTTTCTTTGTCAAGCCAGCTTCGGCTAGTGCGCCGGATACATTGCCTTGTTCGATAAGACGTTGAACTTCCTTCGCCTGTTTCAGCTTCTTTGGCTTACTTTCGCTTACTACGGCATTGTTCGGCTTTGTTTCGCTGTTTTCGGCTTGCTTCGGCTTAATATTGCTTAATTGTTCTTCATTAGGCTGTGTATGGCTGTCTGTGGCTTCAATTGGCTTAATATGTGCTTGTTCGGCTTCGTTTGGCTCACTTCGGCTTAATGCCGGTTCCAAAAAAACCGGCTGGAAATCAAACCCGCCAAGCAAGCCTGTGGATTTTTTGCTGGTTGATTTCATTCTACATCCCCCTTTGGCGGCTTAGGCAGTGGCATCCAATGCGTGACATGATGACCTTCCATATTCTCAAAATAGTCTGAAAGGCACTGCCCCATATCATCAAACCAAGAATCACCCTCCAACGTACCTTCCATCGTATATCCTTCCTGCGTACAAATCCATACGGTTTCGCTTACATTGCTAAAATCAGGATTGTTTCCACGAGGGCATGGGGTCTTGTGCCTTTCTGGAAGTCTATCTGAAACGCTGATCCACCTATCGCTATCTGTAAGCTCATCTAAGCTAATGGCTGGCGCATCTTCCAGCTCAGCAAGGCACGATTCCACTCCATCAATATCTTCTATTTTCCCGAACGGATATTCTTTCTTGATTTGTTCTATCCATCCTTTGAATTTTTTTTCAAGTGGTTCTGCGTCAATCAATTTCATTTTTCTTCTCCTCCCACAATCTTCTTTGCCAGCTCTTTGAAATCCTCTGCGCTGGTACTTTTTGCCGTGTCACCACTAAACAGGCTGTGCCGCTCTGCCTGAGCCTTACGAACGCCCATAGACGGTCTAATCTTCACGTCCAGTAGCGTTGTACCCATGCTCTGTGCAATCACAGGAAGCTGCTCCACAACCTCTTTGGACAGATTTTCACGGCTCTTGTACTGGTTCAGAAGCAGACCTTCAATCTTCAATGTCGGGTTGAAGTATCTGCGAACATCGCCGATGGTCTGCGAAAGCTGGCTCAAACCAGCCAGTGCGTATCGGTCTGCTGTGATGGGCACGATGATGCTGTTAGCGGCGATCAGTGCGTTCACAAGCGCAAGACCCAGCTGTGGGGGAGTGTCCAGCACAATGTAATCGTACTGCCCGGATACGCTTTCAAGTGCTTCTCGCAGCCGAAAATTCTTGCCCATGTCCCGGACAAGCTGTTCGTCAATGTCCTTCAATGCGTTGTCGGACGGAAGAATGTCACCAGCTTCGCAGTGCTGGATTCCTTCTTCGACCGTGCCTTGCCGGGTCATCACGTCAAACAGGGTACAAACATTCTCTGTCTGTGCACCGTAGGTGTCCGTTGCATTGCACTGGGCATCGCAGTCCACCAGCAGGACTTTCTTGCCAAGCAACTGCAACGCACCAGCCAAACAGGTGCTTGTGGTGGTCTTTCCTGTGCCGCCCTTCTGGTTAGCGACAGCTATGATTTTTGCCATTTTATCACTCTTTCTTAATACGGATATTTTAATTTTCCGCTTACTATTCTTTTGCAAATGCACTTTCTTTCACATTCGCATCTTTCACACCACCCGATGTTAAAAGCATCGTCCTTGCTATATGCTTCATCGAACACACAGGTTTCAGCAAGTTCTTTGTATTCGTCTTTCAAATTTTGCTCCTTTCTGATTTATTTTTTTGCTCGATACATTCATTCTGTCGTATGTGCCACATCTGACTACTTTTGCAATGCGTCAATCTCATAGAAAGCCGGAAGATACTCTTCAATCGCGCCGTCTTTCTTCAAGCTACCAATCAGATACCGCTTCGGATGGTCAGGCCAAGGGTCACGGTTGATTGAAAGAATGTCTGCACACGCAGCCTTTACGATGTCATAGACCGCATCTCTCCGCTTCGGCAGCTTGATAGATGGGTGTTCTTCCATCATCTTTACCTCGACAACCTTTGCGACCTCGATACACTCTTGAACCGACAGCGCATCGCACACAGACCAGTCGTACCCTTCGTATCCGCTTGTGCGTGGCTTTCTGGCGGCTTTTTTGATTTCCGGCTTGGAATTAGCCGTATCACAATCAACCTCGCTAGAATCGGCATCTATGACGGGCTGCTTGGATTTGTACCCAAATCGGAACTCAACCGCTACGACCTTTCGCCCTGTGCAAATCTTCTCAAAGTCAACGACAATGTCTGAAACATTGCTGATCTCTTCCACTGCTGGTTCAAGAACTCTGCGGCGTAAAGCCCGGAAGTCGTCATAACTTGCATCGTTTGCCCCCAAGTGGTCACGCAGCTGCTTCAAACCAATCTTGTTTGATGTTAGAGAGCGATTCATCCAATCTCGAATCATACTATACATCAGAATAGATGCTTGCTGCTTCATCCCAATCGTATAGCGCAGACGGTATTTGACGTAGCCGCTTCTTGCAATGTCGAAAAACACAGGCCGCAAGTCAGGATTACAGTTGATTGAAACGTCATAGGACAAGGATTCTCGATTGTACTTGACCTCTGCCTTTGTGAACAGCGGATACATCACATATTCTGTTCCATCTGCATTCAGTGGTACTGAAACCACGTTGCCCAAAAAGTGCTTAACCTGCGACTTCAAGTTCTTTGAATTGAGCTTCAAATCCAGCAGCTTACAATATTCAGCCAGCGTAAACGACACGTTGGAGCTTTCCGGGTCTCTCGGATTGATACGGCTAAGATAGACTTCAAGCAGCCGAAGCTCACCCGCTGTGTAGTCCGTAAACTTCGCCCAAACCAATGCCTTGCTCTTTTCGACAAGGTTGTTTCCTGTCAATTCTGACATTGCATCACCTCATTTCTTCTACCCTATTATACCACTGTATCGTGTACACGTCAATGATTCTGTACACAATTATTTTTTCAACAATCGACTTCCACTTTTTGTACACGATACTCCACTTTTTGTACACGATACTCTCCATTTCTTGTACACGTTCCTCCACTTTATGTACACAATGCTCCACTTTTTGTACACGTTCTTACTATATATATAAACAAGAGATAAACAAGAGATAAATAATCATCATCAAATAGTGACGACGATACATTTTCAACAATTTCTTCTCTTCAACGGGCAGATTGTGGAAAACGACAACTTTTTGCTGAATAAGAAACGTCCATCAAGCCCTATAACCTACCTGACGGTTCTATCGTGTACAGAAAATGGAGTGCAATCACACCAATAGGGGACGAATTGACAAGTCACGCTTTGATGAACGAAAATTTCACGCCAGTTCGTTAATTACATCTGCAAAAATCCACCATTTACGATTCTATGGGGGACAAAATGACAACCCAAAACCATATTTATAACAGGCCTATTGTGTACAAAAAGTGGAGCACGTCCCCCTGTATACCGTAAAAACTTCGATAATTCGACAATCATCCAGTTATATTATTGGGATTCACGGTATAGGAATCGTTGGACTTCATGGCTGCTTCTGTTCCGGCGTCCTGTGCCTGATAGAGAATCTCCATCTTTGGGGCGGTACCGTTCGGGTCTGGGTCTGTTCCGGTAGCCTGCACTATCTCATAGCTACCAGACACCATCCGGCAGACAGCAACCCTGTCCTTCAACGGTGTGTGGAGGTTTGCTAGAATCTCCGTCAGCACGCCGATGTGGTCTGAACCGTGATCTCCGTACCGGATATATAACAGGGCATCTATCTCATAGGATGAACATTCCATCATAGCATCTATGAGAATCCGCCGTTTCTCCAGATCGGAAAGGTCGTCCTCAAGGTGTTCAAGTAGTCCCGGATGAATGCAAACGTCTATGTATCGAGCCGCCGATACGCCGCAGCAGGTGAACCAGCGCATAGCCATCGGCAGGGAGATGGCTGCCAGACCTTGCTCCCAATTTGCTATTGTGCCACGATTCACGCCCATCCGTGTTGCCAACTTCTGCTGGCTCAAGCCGGAACGCATTCGAGCCATCTCTAATGCTTTGGCTGTTCTTACTAAATACTCATCCATAAATTCTCACCTTTTCAACAAAATCCGACAAAACTGCCGGATTCGACAAGCCAAAAAATGGAAAAAGCTGCTATGGAGAACCAACAGCAGCCTGTGTTATAACTGTACCATCGAAAAAAACAACGAAACAGGAGGTAACAACATGATTATTATTGATGGTATGCCCGCATCTGAACCGAACGAAAACAAAACGCCGAAACCGTGGGAGGGTTAGTGTATGAACCAGATTGACACCATGCTTATTCCCTATGCTCGACAGACCGCCTTAAAACTGGTCTACAACCTCGCGAACAACGATGCTGACAAGTCTGCTTATGAAGAAGCAAAAAACATTCTGGAACGCGCCGTAGCCGCCCTAGACAATGGATGCGATCCGGCAGATAGCATCGAACGCATTGACGGACAGCTTGTGGAACTGTGAAAGGAGAAGAAGATGGACTTTACGAATGGATTCTATAAAGCCGAGAACCCTGTCGTTCTTGAAGAAGTGAAAACTTTCCTCCAGTCAATGGAACGGCGTGGAGCAACCGTAAAAGACTTGGACGATGCCATTGTGCAGCTAAACAATGTTTCGCACAGCATCAGCACAAACGCTCTCGTCAAAGCAGATGTGCTGGACGATTTACCGGATAACCCTTTTCGTTCCATACTCAACGGAATGTTACAAAGCAAAGGGTAACTTAAACTTAATGTGGCTCTTAATCATTGTTATCGCAATTTTTGGCTTCCCTGATGTGAAGTAATGGATGCGAAGAAAACGTTCAATTTTTACGAAGTTGTTGAAAATACATTGACTTTACAACTAGAAGATGTATAATCGTATCGAATGAACGTCCGTACTTACCGATCGGGAGGATATGCCACAATGAGTGAACAAGAAAGAGCCAAGATTGACCGATTTATTGCATGGCTGCTGGAACACCCTGAAAAGATTCCGGCAGCAGAACAAGCACTAGACCTAGAATAATAGAAAATCCCTTGCGAAGAGCTATACCAGCCCGGCACAAGGGATTCTTTTATTTTACCGGGCATGAACGTTACATCTTCTCGATCAGGTTCATCAGCGCTTCACGCTGTTCCTTCGGCATAGATTCAAGCTTTTTTCTAATCCACTCCACTGCTGCATCGGCTTCACTTTGCGGCTGCTGGGGCGGGTTTTCTTTTTGGTTGCCAGTAAGAAGATAGTCAACCGTAACATCGAAATACTGTGCCAGCTTAACAGCATTTTGATTGGTCGGTTTTGCATCGTTCCCTGAACCTGCTTCGGTTCTCCAATAGCTATAAGCAGATTTCGGAACGCCAGCTTCAGTCAAAGCACGAGACGGCTTTACTCCCTTTTGCTCACATAGCCTTACGAAATTGTCAAAAAACACAAAACATACCTCCAGCGTTTGTACAAGATGACAAAGTTCTACCACTTGAACAAAAACACTTGAAAAGTTCTATTACTTGTGCTTTAATAAGGCTACCGGGTTCAATCGGTAGAACAAATTAAAGGCTTTGAACAAATGGAAGAACGTTCGATAATGTTTTTGCTTGACACCATAATATTATCATATTCTTTCAAAAAGTTCAAGTACTAGAACAAGAAAGGAGAAAAAATTTGCTTCCTAAGTGGACAGGCGATGTTGTGGGAACGCTTCACGTTAACAGCATCGAAATCAGAGAGCTTGCTGCAAAAATGGGATGCGCACCGGAATACTTGGGAAAAATCCTGAACGGTAAGCGTGAGCCTAAAAATGCGGAAGCTAAGGTGAAAGAAGCTCTGGAAGAGCTATTGAAGGAAAGAGAGGGAAAATGAGTGGTATGGAACAGATCATCACCTTGAAAGTAAATCTTGAGTACCCAGACGAAGCGCGCCACGCGATTGACGAAGCAACAAAGGCCTACGAAGAAAGCAAAAAACACTGGGATGCTTTTGAAATCAACAAAGCCAAGAGCAGAGCACAAGACATTTTGTACAACCTGTGCAATGAAGGCTACAGTATGATATGGACGGTCACGGATGGCGCTGTCGGCCTGACGATCTGGAAAAGCTTTAAGGAGCCTTGTGTTGGACAGTGCTATATGCCAAAAGAAAGCTTGTTTGACATCTGGGTCGAAAAGCTAGTTGCGCTGTGCATTGCCACAGGCAAGGAAGTCCCGAAGTTCATCACAGATAAGGCTGGTGAGTGCTGGTGATAAAATTTCGTAAAGCGCAAAGCCGGAAGCGCAGACTAAAGCTGGCAATGGCTGCTGGCGTGTCCCGGAACGATGCCAACAAGGTGCTGTGGATGGAGAAATGTATCAACCAGTGCTTTGAACGGCACAACAGAGAAGAAAGACTGAAAGAGGAGATGCAGCATGGAAATTAAATACTGCGAGCGCTGTGGCATTCTACTTGGCTCAGTCAATCCTACAAAAAAATATTGTTTAGATTGCAAAAGGGAAGTTTCGCTGGAGCAAAAGAAAGCAAGACGAAAAGTATTGAAAGAAAGTCATAGATTTGTGCCAGTAAAAACTACTTGCCAATGGTGCGGAGAGCCAATGATTAAAACGTCTGCGGCTCAAAAGTATCATAAAGAATGCGCAAAAGAAGCTTCTTTTACAAGCATTGCAGAACATCAAAAAATACGAAAAGAACGAAATCTGAATAAGAAAGCATTGGAAGAAAAAAAGATTCCATCCATAGGACAAGTTCAAGCACTTGCTGATAAAATGGGCAAGCATTACGGTGAGGTGTCACAGATGCTTGCAACAGGGGAGCTGACTTATGAATGGTAAATACTACGGCCAGCGGGAAATCCGCTGGCACAGCCGTGAAAAGGAACGGCTGAAACGCATTCGAAGAAAGGATAAAGATGAAAGTATTTGCAGAAATCGCCCTGATCTGGGGCATTGTCTTAGCGTTTATTCTCGCAGTGTTTCTGCTGAACTTCTGGCTGGTGCATCAGATCGAGCTTTTGGTCGGAGCTAAGGTGACATGGTACATCATAGGTGTTGGAGCTTTGATGACAACCGGTTGGATTTTTAGACGCAGAGAACCAAAGGACACAGAGGAAAAGGCATGACACTGGAAGCCGCTCTTGAAAAACGCGATATGAAGGCATCAGAGCTTATCCGAAGAAGTGGCGTGTCGGCTCCAACTATCTACAACATCACAAGCCCGAATAAAGCGCCGTACAAGACGGGCGTTAAGGCTGATACGCTTGCAAAAATAGCCAAAGTGCTAAATGCAATAATCGTGATCGATTCACAATGTTCGAGTGTAGCAGATGTCACACAAAAAATCATCATACACGTTGGAACTACTGCCCGAGCTGTGGTTCTTTGATGGAGAACAAAGAAGATGGCTAACACACTCTGGCATCCAGCAAGCGAACCGCCACGAGAGCGGACGCAGCCTTTGTTGCTTGCGACTAAGAAAACGTGGCGTGATAAAGATGGAAAATTGTTGCAAGGAATCTCGCCGACAGCGTACTTTCTTGGCTGTTATGCAGACGGTCAGTTCTGGGATGAGATAGGCGAGAGACTGCCGAAAGATGTAACGGTAACGCATTGGATGACGTTTCCGATGTTATAGGAGGGCTTATGGAGAACGGTATCGTTATTACGCAAGATATGATTGACTCGTTTACGGCTGCTATGCGAGAAGCGTACAGAGCATACGGAGATGATGAGGAGCGTGTGCATGGCGTAATGGATGGCATTATGTGCGAAACCTTAGACAGGCTTGGCTTTACAGAAGGTGTGGAAATTTTTAACGAAACACCGAAATGGTATGCGTAAGGAGCAGTAAACATGACGAACAAGAAGTTTGGCATCATCGTTATGGACTTGAGCCTTTTTGACTTCGGGCCGAAGCCACCTTGCGGGTACATCAAGGCAAAACATATCCGCCCAGCTTACGGCAAAGGCGCAAGGCCTGTCAAGGCGCATAAGCGAATTACGAGAACGAGAGAGGGATTCAGAAAATGAAAAAACTTAAATTTCCTGAAGATTTCTTTGCGTACGACAACCCAGACTGCCCTAACAAGGACATTGAAAAAGCCGTGAACAAAATGAAGAACTGGATGAAGGGCGAGACCTACAAGAGTAACCCTTGGTTCTTTATGGCTGCTGGCAACTATCTGATTGTCGGCCTGATTGCTGAGGACGGGCAGAAAACAATCTACGTTGCACGGCAGTATTATGAAATAGTCAATATTCCGGGCGAAGGCTGGCTGCGTGAATCTGACGCTGAGTGCCCAATTTAAGGAGGACTAAAAACGGAAAAACTCAAGAGATGTCCATTCTGCGGTGCGGAACCACCGACTGTAAAAGTGCTTCATCCACTTGACATTAACATGGCTAATTGGGTTGTCTGCGGAAAATGCGGGGTAAGCACTTCTGTAACATTTGGCAAGGAAAAAGCCATCGAAGCATGGAACAAACGCTACAAAGAGGACTGAGTATGGAGCAGGAACACAAGCCGAGAACATCAATGATTCTTCTGTTGGAACACATTCATGCGATGAACGAGCTTACGAATGAGGAATTTGGAGCATTCGTCCGCAACTATGCACAGTATGTTGAGACTGGACTTGAGTCAGCATACGACAACGACCGTGCTATGCGGATGCTCTGGAAAGTTGTTAAGGCGTTTGATGATATGAACGTGCAGAAGATGGAAGAACGTGATAGACGTAGACGAGAAGCAAACAAGAAAAATATAAACAAGCGTTGGAACGATAAAAAATGCGAAAGCATACCAATGGTATCACAGGATACGAATGGTATAAATGGTATACCAAACATACCAACTGATACGAATGGTAGCTTATCTGTATCTGATTCTGTATCTGAATCTGATAAAAAAGAAAAATGTGAAAAGAAAAATACCAACGAAGTCAAACGCTTCAAAGCGCCGACTGTCGAGCAAGCAAGAGAATACTTTTCCGAGAAGGGCTACATGGAATCGGAAGCAGAGCGGTTTGTTGACCACTTCACGGCAAATGGCTGGAAGGTCGGAAAATCGCCCATGAAGGACTGGAAAGCTGCTGCACGGAACTGGATGCGTAACGTGAAGGACTGGAACGGTGGATATCAGCAGACAATGGCTGAATTGCCTGACGAGGGAGACTTTCTGCGGTGAATATTGAAAATCAGACCCAATACATCCTGCTGGGGGCAGTTCTTACGTTTTCTGAGTATGCCGATGTGCTGCAAGACCTTAAAATCGACGATTTTTGCCTTGAACTGCGTGATACATTCGCTGCCATTCGTGGCTATTGGGAACACAACGACAAGTGGAACCCGGTAGAAGTCATGGGGCGGTACGATAACTGCAAGAAAGCAATGGGTGAATGCCTGGATGCCTTCGGTGCAGAGTTTATCCGCAACGTCACCCATGACATGATGCTTGGATGGGCTGGAATCGTCAAGGAACAGGCAGCATTGTCCAGAGCCAGAGAGATTGCGTTCAAAATCGTTGATGGCTCGACCAGATATGCAGACCTGACAGGAATTTATGAGCAGCTAGGCGAAGCTATCAACCTGCACAACGAGAGAAGCGATTTCATCCCGATGTGTGACGGCATAGATAACTACATCCGCAAGCTAGATGATAAGCCGGAGTATATCAGCACAGGGCTTAGAGTGCTGGACAACAACTTGCATCTTGTGCCAGGAAACTTCGTTGTGATCGGCGGAAGACCGTCTGCTGGTAAGACCGCTCTGTCCCTGCAACTTGCCTGTGAAATAGCCAAGAACGGACGCAAGGTGGCGTATTTCAGCCTAGAGACAGACCCAGACACGCTCTACGCTCGTATTATCGCAAACCAGCTAGGCGTACCGCTGCACACAGTCAAAAACAAGACTGTCAGCATTGACGAGCTTGACCGACTGGCAGCTATCAAGAAATATCCGCTGTTCGTCCGTTCTGCCGCTGGTAAGAGCGTTGGGTGGATTAGAACACAGTCCATCAGGATGCAGGCGAAAGTGGTGTTTATCGACTATTTGCAGCTTATCCATCAAGCCGGAGCGAAAGACCGATACAGTGCCGTCACGGAGATCAGCATGGCACTGCATGAATTCGCACAGTCCACAGGAACGCTGGTGGTAGCACTTGCGCAGCTCAATCGAGAGACCGCAAGAGCGGGCATCCCACCGACTGCCGCAGACCTGCGAGAATCCGGGCAAATCGAGCAGGACGCAGATGCAATCATCCTGTTGGCACAGAAAGTGAAAACGCAAAAGAGACCAGAAGAGCATTATCACTTTGCGCTTGAGAAGAACAAAGAGGGCAACGTGGGGTCACTGGACATCACGTTCCAGATGGAGACGCAGCAGTTCAAAGAATGCGTGTGGATGTAACGAGAGGAGAATAAACATGAAATACCGAAAGAAACCAGTTGTTATCGAAGCATTCAAGCTCAATGCACGAGGACTTGTTGGAGCAGATTGGTTCTGGGATGCAGTAAGTAGCAATGATATTATCACGCATAACTTCGGAAAGTTTTACAATGACCCTGCGTGGTGCGAGATTAAAACGCTTGAAGGGACTATGATTGCGAGGACTGGTGATTATATCATTCGTGGCGTAAATGGCGAAATCTACCCGTGTAAACCTGACATTTTCGAGAAAACATACGAAGCGATTGAGTGATAGTAGCCTAGCATCTCTTCTGTGCTCGTATCGTCACAGTAGAATAGGCAAGAAAAACAGATAACAGGGTCTGGGCGATAAAGTTACCGCCTGAACCCCATAAATATTTTTTATCAATCAACAAACGGAGGAAAACGATTATGAACATCACTCGACTGGAACAGGAGACCATCGTCAACTTTAATGCAGCGGAAGATACTGCATCGGTTTATACCGCTGACCCGGTGTATATGCGCAAGCTTGACAAGCTGTGCGAACGTGAGCCTGCATCGTACAAGCTGGTCAAACAGGACAAGGACGGCAAGTGGTATGAGATGCCCAAACGCCTTGTACGGTTTGCGACCACAAGAATTATGACGGACGAACAGAAAGAAGCGGCTTCGGAGCGTATGCGCAAGATGCAAGCAGATGGTAGAATCTAATCTCCGCTAAAATCTCCAATCAACAAACGTATCAGAAAGCATGGAATGGTGTCAGGTAGTAAAACTACCCTCTGCGACTATTCCGTGCTTTTTTCTCTTGTTATTTATCGAGAGAAAACGGCAAGGCCTGATTTTGGGCAGGAGCCGTCTCGATCGAGTGGCGTTGGGGCTGATATGGCTACAACTATCAGCGTGATGCGTTTGAATGCAAATGGATGCGATTATTGCATACCAAGCGATACGAATCGTACCAGTTGATACGAATGGTATGCGTTGGTATCATGGAATACAAATCTTCCCCCCTTTCTTCCCCCTCTTTCCCCTACAACCCCTATTACCCCCTATAATCCCCCTAACTCCCCCCTCAAACAAATAAATTGTTTGAGGCCCCCACGCCAAAATGGTGCGACAACTGTGACAACTGAAAATGACAACCAAACGTCTTGCGAAAGGTTCTTTCCCCCTACAACCCTCTATCTCCAAAGCTACACCGTTAGCCAGCAGAGCAGACCGTAGACGAGAACTGGCGTGAGATTCGGATTGGTGGATGGTCTACGACTATTCCAGACATGGAGAATTGACTTCATTTTGTAGTCGGTTGAATATGTAGAAATGTTGCATAGCTGTATGAGCGGTTGATTACAAATTGAAAGCGACTGACCAGTCGGATAGTCTTATTAGATAGCTAAAAGTATTGAGGTATTTACCGAATGGATAATCCTAGTTAGTTGGTATGATATGATTGTAGTTGTCGGCAATTAAATTGGAGAAGAACGAACCTAATTGGATGATGCGACTATTCAAGCAGAATAATAGTTAAAAAGATTGAGTAATTATCTGCGACTATTATAATAAGTACGATGGTTAAATATTTTGAGGTAATGCGATTGTGATTAGAATTGACAGGTGTCTTGACAACTATTGATTTTTGGGGATGTCGGACGACTTAGCGACTATCGCACCTTTCTTTCTCTAAAAGGCAAACGACTATTTCACACAAAAAATACACGACTATTTGACGATGGTTCGCAAGAAAACGCTACGACTATTACTCTACGACTATCAGTGAGCTGTTTGCTACTATACTATATATAGGGCTTTCAAAAGCTAGTTGTCTGATGACTTTACGACTATTCCACGACTATTTTATTGGAGAAACTACGACTATTGGCTACGACTATTCCAGAAGCTGCTGCGACTATTCCAGCCGGAACGCTGCGACTATTGCTGACCTCTATTAGCGATCGGGCGAAAGCCCGAAAAGAGCTGCGGCGATAGCCGCCAATGGTTCCGCGCCGCCCGCCGCGTTCCTGCCGCTGGACTGCCCCGCCGGGTGGAGGGTGCCAGACTGACCCGGTGCGCCCTGACCGCTGACCCGGTGCCAGATTGCAAGCCGCCGGGCGTGGAAAGCATCGAGACCCCGCCGGGCTGGCATGGTCTGTGATATGCTGCACTGTCTGGAATGGATCCATAAAAGGGACACACCCTTATATATACCTTATTATAATAGGGCGGCTGTGCTGGCCTGTACAGCGTCCAGCGTGGCGCTGGTATCCGGTATACGCTGGAGGTGTTGCGGCGCTGTGATACCCTTTAGCGTGGCGCAGATGGTATTATATCCGCTTGTGTCGGTCTGGTATTGTGGGCGGTGGGATTGGTCAAATTGCAGGAAACGCCCATGTAAAGCCCTGTGTGCTGTTTTGTGGCGTGTGTGGTATAACTGCATGGACGGCACAAAACGCACTGTAAATGCTTGTATGAGGCTGCATTGTAGCAGGGCAAAACAAAAAGCCCTGCACCCTCAGCAGATGCAAGGCAAAAGAAAAGCCCCGCCAGCGTGGGCGGGGTAGGAATTAGAAGCGGGTTAGCGCTGGTTGCGCCAGACGTTATAATTTGCGGCTGCCATGATGGTATAGCCGCCGCAAACCTTGACAACAACGCAATCACCGGGGCAAGCCTTGCGTGCATAGTATCGGGTGGTATACAGTCCGGTCATGGGGTCAATGCCCTTAATGATGGTAGTAGTCATTATATAGCCCTCCTCACTTGCTGGCCTTAAACAAGGCACTAAAAAACCAAAATAAAAACAGGATGCAGGACACTTGTTGCACCCCCTTATACCACGCTAAACCGTTTGTAAACGGTCTTTTTGCTGCACTCAGCATAAATATCCGGGTGCGCGGCCTGTAAAAGCTTGCTATCGAGCCGGACACTTTGCACGTCCTTATAAATGGCCTTTGCAGTGCCCTGCACCATTTCCGGCGCGCCGTGCATCATGTCAATGATTTCAGCCTTTACAGCGTCGTTCATTGCTTCAAGCTCTTCAATGAGCCGCTTGTTTTCCCTGTATTCATTTACCCTTTTTTCAAAATCAGACATTTTTCAGCCCCTCCCTTATTAGCTGTTAAGAAATGCGATCATAACGAGTGCGCCGGAGATCATGCCGCCCACGTACCAGAGGGCGGCCCACTGGGTAAAGTCAAGAGTGATCATATTGTGTTACCCCCTATCACATAACCTGAAACAGTGCAGACGTGCGTGCGGTAACGGCGTACAGTTTGCCGGTGGTGTTGCCCTTGACCAATACACCCGTAACGCCATAAATGCCGGTGCTGTATGCGATGGTCTCAAACCCGCACTCGGCAACGCGGATTGCGTCAATCTCTGCGAACCGCTTTTTTGTCAAGTCCTCTGCGGCGTTGGTGGTAACATAGCGGCGGATGTCTTTTAATGTGGTTTTCATGGTTTTTGTCCTCCTGTTTTGTGGTGGTATTTGGTAGGCGTTACGCTTTCTTGCGTCTGATTATATTATACGCTTTCTTGCGTAAATGTCAATAGGTATTTACGCTTTTTTGCGTATTTATTTTTTTGGTTTTGGGCTGTCCGCTTTTGCACAGTTTCGGACACACTGCGCAAGCAGTCCAGCGTTTGGGCGTCGGTCTGCCCTAGCACTTGTCCGCTCTGTTTTTTGGCATGGTCTGCCCTGCTGCCTGTCGTGTGCCGTCGTTCCGGGTGCGCTGGAGTGGGCAGGGGTCACCGGCGGGGCATATAGCCGCCACCCAGCCCCGCCCGGTCAGTCTTTCAACCACCGAAAAAATAAAAAAGGCTCAAAAAATCACCCCACCCCCTATTGCCAATCTCAAAAATTTCCCGCAAAAACAAAAAGACCCCTACAAAGGGTCTGTGTTCTGTGCTATACTTGCCTTACAAGCCTTGAAAGGGAGGAATATGCAATGAACCAAAAGAATGACAAAAATAAAGAAAGACGCGAAAAGAACGAAAAAATTGCCGCTTTAATATGGAGCATCATTATCGGCGTCGCTCTTTTGGTTTTTGGCGTGTATCTTATGGCACATGGTATTTCAAACGTTATATAAAATTTTGTTCAAAGAAAGGAAGAATCAAAAATGAGAAAGAGAATCATTGCGGCGGCTCTAGCAGCGGCTATGATGCTTGCTATGCCTATCAGTGCAATTGCGGCAAAAAAGCCTGATGAATGGTCTGGACTTATTGAACTTGAGCAGACCAATGCAACGCAGTATGAACCGTTAGGCATTAAGAATCATGGGTCTTATGCGTGGCGTGATGGTAGCACGATTTATATTTCTTATGCTCTTGAAATCGAGAATACCAACAAAAATCTTGCAGTCTGGTTTCCACATATTGAAATTGCAGTCGTTGCAGAAGATGGCTCTGTAATTAAAACAGACGATGAATATTTGGACTGGGTTGCGGAAGATGATTCCTACTGGTATGCCGGATACTTCACATACGAGTATGACGGAACTATCCCGGCTGGTATCGAAATGGCTGTTTCGGCTCAGGACTATAATTATCAGCCGAGCGCAGGAAAAGAAGTTTTAAGATCAGGTGAGTTGGCCGTTACCAATACTTCAAAGCGTGGTAGTGGCTATGAGACAAGATTCACTGGAAAAGTGACAAACAACAGCGCATACAAGACAAATGCAAAGGTCATCGTTCTGTATAAGATGAAAGACGAGAGCGGAGAAGAAGTTCCCGTGTGTGGAGATATTGATTATGTCTTAGACATCCAACCGGGAGAGACGAAGAACTTTGAGATTCATCCCTATTCTGGACTTTCCAATTATTCTTCGTGGGAAATCGTAGCAATTCAAATGTAAAACAAAAAGCCAGCGGCTAGATGTTCTCTAACCACTGGCTTTTCTTATGGGCTATTTACGATTTAAGTGTTGGAAACATGATAGGAGCGCTGACTTCTTCCTTTTCCCTGAGAATGTCGAGCAAACAATCATTGTATCCCATTGAATAGCTGTCCTCGCAAAAATGTTGTACGGACGTTGATAGTGCTACACTTACAACTTCTCTTGACCGCTTATCCTCTGGCATGATGATTTCTAATGCCTGATTAAGGATTTCATGGCTTTTTTCTAAAACGGCTTTGTGCTCTTCATTCTCGGCTTGTAGCCGAAACATTTCTTCCGAGTAGTCCATCAGCACGTCTCCATTCTAATCTGCTCGCCAACAGGCAGATAGCCCGCTTCTTTAAGCTTGCTATAAATGAACTTCTGACCGGCTCTCGTCCAGCGGGTGACCTCTTTCGTCTTGCCGTTCGGCAGTTCGATCGGATGCCCGACAACGTATCCGTTTCCAAGATACTTCTGGTAAGGAATCCACTGTTTGTTCACAGTATGTTGGATGCCAAGCCCTCTAAGAATCTGGTTCAGCTTTCGTGCGCTCATGCCGTAGTTCATGGCAATCTGCGTGGTGGTCAGGCTTTCATCGGAAAGCAGCATCGCCTTTGCGTAGTCAGAATCCGGCTTCATCTTGGCGTTTTCCGCTTGCAGAGCCTTTACTTTCTTGCGCTCCGTGTCGATAACGCTGTTGGCGGCAATCAGAGCGCGGCTCAACAGCATCTCTGTGGATTCCGGCTCTGGGTTGGTCAGCTTCTGCTCCATCTGATTGAAAGCATCAATGTACTTGAGCTTCCATTCAAGGGCTTCCTTGCCGGTAAAGCCAAACGTGAGTAAACTGAACCCATCCCGGTTCATGAGGTACATCGGGTACTGTTTGCCACGATTTTCAAACGTGGTTTCGTAGAACATGGATTTGGTGGCACAATTTTGTGCCGCCAGCTCTTCGATTGAACGCAAAACCGTTTTGTGCTCTTTACCGAAATGTTCTGCTACTTCACGGCTAGAAACGACAACCTGTCCGTTCTCACTGATAAGATTGATAGCATATTTAACCTTTTGTTCCATAAAAACTCCTATGGTTCTTGCGGAACAAGCCAATTCCTGCTATAATAAGGCTGGAACAGCTTGTTCCAGTGTGGTTTATGATACGTTCGCTGTGGTCGCCAAACTTTAGCGAGCGTATCATTTCTTTTCATTAAGCATCGGATGAAGCAAGAAGAACGATTCTCGCAGCGCAGAAGACAAGGAAACCATATTCTTGATGCAGTAGTCTTGCAAGTGATTGAACTGGCGTTCCGTCAAGCTGATAGTTAATGTGCGATTGTATCTCTCAGCATAAGGATTGCTCATATTAGCCCACCCCCTTTCGATTGTTGGTGATATTAGTATAACTATGTTTTGTGCTAAGTCAAGGTATGAAACACTATCCGTAGTACTGCTATCTGTACTATCTTCCCGTTTTCTACATTTTGCACAAAACTTAGCTATCCTTTTTGGATGCTCCCGCTTCGTACCCTGCCCGGTAGTTCAGTTCGGACAGCTTACCCAGCGCTTCTGCGTACTCCCTGTCCTCGCTGGTCGGCTCTTTGCCGTGGGCGAGTGTTTTCAGAAATTCTTCGGTTGTCGTGGGAAAGTTCATGTTTTTTGCTCCTTTCTATTGCAGAAGCGGTCTGCTTCTGCTATAATAATTGACAGAAACCGAGACTGCGCCCTTGGTTGCGCAGCTTCTGTTTTGTGGTGGAATAGGTCGTCAGTGCTACTTTGGTCGGTATGCTGACGGCCTATTTTTTTATGCCACAAAGGATAAATCTACCGTTGTTGGCTGATTCATCGTGTGTTCTGCTGTCTTAGATTATAGACGCTTGGTATATAGTTGTCAACAGCCCAATTTGTATAATTTGCATCAGATATATCTGAATTTGTGTCACAGATGTGTGATATTTGATAGCGGTTCGCTCCCAGAATGTAAATAAATAAGTTTACAAACAGATTTTTCACATTACGAATTATCGCTCTTTTTATAAAATATATACATTCTGTAAATATAATTCGGTCACATAAGTGAGACCTCAGAAATATCTGGACTTGGTGATAGTAAAATCGAGAAAACTCTTGACAATTTACGCTAGAAAGCGTATACTGGCATTAAAGAAAGAGAGGAACGAAAAAATGGCTGCAACGAATAACAAGGTGAACTCAAGCGAAATTCTTCGTGATATAATGAAGAATCAGCATAAAACATACGAATATCTCCGAGAAAAGCTTGACTACAAAACCATTTCCAGCGCATCTTCTCGTGTCCTCGCTGATGATATGAAATTATCCACAATGGTTCAAATTCTTGAGGTTTTCGGGTACAGACTGGTCGTAGAACCTGCAAATGGGAAACTTACTCGTGCTGGCTGCTATGAAGTAGTAGAGGAAAAGGACGGTGAACCAGAATGATTTACGGTTACGCTCGTGTCAGTTCCGCCGGTCAGGCGATTGACGGCAACAGCCTTGAATCGCAGGAAGAAGCCCTTAAGGCTGCTGGCGCAACTAAGATTTTCAAAGAGGTATATACTGGAACTAAAATGGAACGCAAGGAACTGGACAAGCTAGAAGCGGAAGTCCAGAGCGGTGATACAATCGTTGTGACAAAGCTAGATCGTGTTGCCAGAAGCCTTGTCGGTGGGTATGAACTGATTGATTCATGGATTGAAAAAGGAATCCGGGTGAACGTGCTGAATCTTGGTGTTATGGACAACACCCCTGCTAGTAGGGCTATGAGAGGTATGTTCCTTGTGTTTGCCCAGTTTGAGCGTGATATGATTGTTGAACGCACCAGAGAGGGCAAGAAGATTGCTAGTCAGCGCCCCGATTACAGGGAAGGCCGCAAGCCCACCGAGTATGACCGCAACCTCTTTGACATTCTCCATGAGCAGGTGGAGAAGCGCATTCTCACGGTCACGGATGCTGCCAAACAGCTTGGCGTGACCCGCCAGACATGGTATCGGATTGCTGAACAGAACAGGTGACATTGTTCTCAACCTAGAATAAAACCAAATGAGAAAGGAGAATACATTGAAAACGATTGAAGGAAAATATGCGTCCGCAAAGGTGTTCACGGACAATATTGAAGACAAAGCGTCTGAGCAGATTTTGACGCTTTGTAATCAGAGCTTTGTTGACGGATGCAAAATTCGCATTATGCCAGACGTTCATGCTGGTTCCGGGTGCGTAATTGGGTTTACGGCAAACTTGGGCAAGAAGGTCATTCCGAATATTGTCGGCGTGGACATCGGTTGCGGAATGCTTGTCGCTGAACTCGGTATTGAACACATCGACCCGAAAAAGTTAGATAAAGTAATCAGAGAACGAGTTCCGGCTGGGATGAATGTTCACGAATCGCAGAAAATGTCAGATTCTTTCCTTAGCCAGCTTGACTGCAAAGATAGTCTACATAATGTTGACTGGATTCTTCGCAGCATGGGCACTTTGGGTGGGGGCAATCATTTTATCGAGCTGGACGAAGATGAAGAAAAAAACCAGTATCTTGTTATTCATACTGGAAGCCGAAATCTCGGAAAGCAAGTCGCAGAGTATCATCAAAACGTAGCTATCTCAAATATTAAAGGAAAGAACAAAAGAAAAGAAGCTACGGAACGCGTGATTGCGGAACTGAAAGAACAAGGCCGTGAACAGGAAATCTCGCAAAAAATCAAAGAATTGGATGTTCAGTTCCCTAATATTCCGAATGAGCTTTGCTATCTTGAAGGCGAAGAACGTGATTCCTACCTTAATGATATGCGAATTTGTCAGGCTTTTGCGAGGATGAACAGAGCAAGAATCATGCATACCATTTTAGACGGCGTTGGAATCAATTCTATGCTGACCCATGCGTCCTTCTTTGAAACCGTTCACAACTATATTGATGAATCGGATGATATTATCCGAAAAGGCTCCGTATCCGCTAGAGAGGGCGAGAAGCTGATTATTCCTCTTAATATGAGAGACGGAAGCCTTATCTGTGTTGGTAAGGGAAATCCTGATTGGAATTTCTCTGCTCCGCATGGTGCTGGCAGACTATATAGCAGAACAGCGGCTAAAAAAGCATTCAGCGTTGAGGAATACCAAAAGCAGATGAACGGAATTTATACTACGTCAGCCGATGAATCCACGTTGGATGAATGCCCGATGGCATATAAGCCAGCGCAGGAAATTATCAACACAATTTCCACAACAGTTGATATTGTAAAACACATTAAGCCCATTTACAATTTCAAAGCGGGAGAATAAAGCCGAAAGGAAAACGACATGAAAACCGTAAAATTGTCAGATCAGAGTTTGAAACTCATTGAAACGCTGTGCGATTACACCGACAAGCCCGATATTCTCAATGCCATCGCAGACGCTTTGTACTACGATGCGGACGAGCTGAAACGCAGGCTCAACCAGCTTGCAGAAGAAGTCAAATAAACTGAGTAACCCATTTATTAAGATGGATTTTAGCAAATAATTTTCCGAAAATAGCATTATAAAACCGAATATTTGATTTTTGTGCAGTTGTAGGCACTCTTTACATTTTCAGGTAGGGGGTGCCTATTTTTTTATGCAGCCAAAGCAGTGTATCGCCATCATTGACAGTATCAAAGCATATGCAAAGCAGAATCCGACAGAAGCGCAGGTCTACGAGGACTGGTTTCAGGCGGTGGTGAACCTGAGAGATGCTCTGCCGCAAGACAAGCGGTTCGATGCCTACAAATACTCTGGTGAGCTGCGCTCTGTCTGTGCAGCCATGATGGGCAAGATGAAAACAGGCGAGGACGTGGCGAAGGTCTATGACATTATCGGCCGGACGTACCTGTTTGAAGCAAAGGACGTGTTTGACAGCTATTGCATCTACCTTGAATGGAATCGTGCGCCGGAGAAGAAGTTCTATCAGCCGAGACGCAGGGTTCTGAAGGTGTTGGCGGATGACCTTGAGGACTTGTTTTATAAGCGGATTGACTTCTTGGGAGTTAGCTTACCTGCTCGCGTTGGCAAGTCTACGCTGTGTATTTTCTTCATCACATGGCTGATGGGCAACCGCCCTGACGTTGCATCAGTTATGAGCGGACATTCCGACAAGCTGACCAATGGTTTCTACGGCGAAGTGCTATCCATCATCACTGACCCTGTTACCTACAACTGGGGCAAAATCTTCCCTGATGTTCAGCTTGTGGACAAAAGCGCAAAGGACGAAAGCGTTGACCTGAACCGAAAGAAGCGCTTCCCAACCCTGACCTGTCGTTCCATCGGCGGCACGTTGACTGGTGCTGTTGAAATCGGCGAGGGCGGCGTTTTGTATAGTGATGACTTGATCGAGGACTTGGAGGAAAGCCTGAATGTTGAGCGCCTGAATAACAAGTACGATGCCTATTTGAACCAGTTGAAAGACCGTAAGAAGCAAGGCGCATTGGAGCTGATGGTCGGCACACGTTGGAACGTGCTTGACCCTCTGGGACGCATCCAAAACCAGTATGCAGATTCACTACAAACTTTTATTGCACGGTACGATTTTACAATCAAGCAACAGCTTCTTATTCCACACGTCAGATGTATGTTTCCGATCGAACAGCCGGAATGTGGCGAAGGGGCCCAAACACCGGAAATGTGATGGGCTGGACGGATTGTTCTTTGAGCCTAGTTGAGGTCTAAAGGTGGTGATTTTATATGTCTGTAAAGCCGTCCGATAAGTGGCTTTCACAATATAATAATACGCTTGTACCCGAAACTTTTATTCAGATTACTTATCATGCAGCTGATGATGCGGCGCAAACGGACGCTATTGCAAGTTCAGGTTCGCAAACCGTGTTTAGTAATGCGGCATCCATCACTGACCTGGACATTTCCACTTCTGGAAATTACGCGACTGCTGAAACTAATTTTTGGGTTTTAGATGGAAGCTTTGATATCGTCCCGAATTCTGAACCGTATCAAGAATGCGGCTATGTAAGCGGTGAATGCGTATCAAGCTCCAATCATCCAACCATCACATTTTCTTTTAGTAAAATCCACGAAGAAAAAATACCGGGCCTGACAATCGTTTGGTCTGAAATTTTAAATGAATGGGCAAAATCATTTAAAGTTTCCGCTTACAAAGGAACCGCTCTTCTTTTGGAAAAGCAAATTGACAACAACGATTCCACCGAAACTTCAATTGAATTTGAGATTTCCAATTATGATTCGGTTATTATTGAAATTCTTGAATGGTGTATTCCAAACCGAAGAGCTCGTATCTCGCAAGTGGAATTTGGACAACGTGTGAAATTTAGCAAAACAGACCTTCTGTCGTATTCCCATAAATCAAAGCGAGACCCAATTTCCGGTCAACTTTCCAAGGATTCAATTTCTTTTTCCGTTGATAACAGCGATCAAAAATGGAATCCTATCAACCCAGACGGTCTCTACAAGTATCTGTATGAACGCCAAGCTGTTTTTGTAAAGTATGGCATGGACTTGGACGGACAGACTGAATGGATTAACGGAGGTAAGTTTTACCTTTCTAGTTGGAACATTCCTTCTAATGGCATTACCGCTTCCTTTGAAGCTCGCGATGCTTTGGCGTTTTTAATCGATTCGCTATATACCGGAAGGAAAAGCGGAACTTTATACGAAATGTGTTATGACGCTTTGGAACTTCTTGATGTTTCCGGTATCAGCTATTACATCAACGAATCTTTGAAGGACTATACAACTGATTTTAGCAACGAAAATTCTTCGTATAAAAACGCTGATGTTCTACAGCTTTCTGCTAACGCAGCCGGTATGGCTTTGTATCAGACAAGAACTGGTGAGATTCGGATTGACCGGGTTCCGTACCTTCCTGAAAACAAGTCCGACATTTATGAAATCACTGAAATCAATGATTATCAGTATCCGGAAATCACTTTTTCTAATAAGTTAAAAAACATCTCTTACTCTTTAAATGGAGCTTCGTCATTGTATCCGAACGGTGCTACTGGCGATGGCGTTACGCAAAGTGTAAACAATGCGCTTATCTCTTCTTCCATCGTCTCTCAGCCAAAAAATGTTCTAACTGAAAGCTATAAAGTGCTTTCTAACCGTCGAAAAGCCACCCTGTCTTATCGTGCCAGCCCACACAACGATTCAAGAGCTTGGCTCCATTGTTGGCGCGTCTGTTTCTGTTCGGACTGATTGGACAGTCGATGGATATATGAAAGTCTCCGATGCAACACGTTGGCTTTCCAACATCAACTCCATTCGTGCTAAATGCTCTGGCCCATCTGTTATTGCAGATACGCCAGAAAGCATGAACAAACTCGATTTTTCAACGATGAATCAAATTGAGCAAATTTTGTTCGACATTGAAACGCTTGCTAAAACATACGTTACGTTTTCCGGTGAATACATGACAGGAGATGGACAATATGGTTTTTGAAGACCGTGTGGCGAAATATCCGGGTCGATGGACAATGGTAAAGTCGAATGGAACATCCGAAATTGTCACTCTTATCCGAAATGACGAGCCAACAAAAAAAGGAACGCCAATCAATGCGGCTACTCTTAATGAGCTTAGTACCGTTGCGGGAGCAATTAACGCAAAAGAAGAAGCCGTTTCAGCAGCGCAGGCTGCTGCATCCGAAAGGACTAAAGCAGAACAAGCGGCTGCAAATGCTGCGAACGCTGTTAAGGTTGATTTGAAAAAATACTCTGACAAAGCAGTCACGAGTGCGTCAAAAGCAGCGGAGAGCGAAAAAAATGCGAAAGCGTCTGCAAATGCTGCGCAGGGACACCAGACCGGAGCGGAGGCTGCACAGAAAAAAGCAGAAGATGCCGCCGATCGTGCCGCTGCCATCGTAAGCACCGATAAGACGCTAACGGTAGAAAATGTTCCGGCCGATGCAAAGGCCGTGGGTGAAGCCTTAAAGAATCTGAGTATTCGACCGGCTACATCCACAGCGCTTGGCGTAATTAAGGTGGGCAGTGGACTTTCTGTGACCGATGATGGTACGCTGAGCGCCGATGCTCAGAAATACACCCTCCCTGCCGCCACCGCAACCACGCTGGGCGGTGTGAAGGTGGGCAGCGGTCTGAAGGTCACTGCGGACGGAAAGCTGAGCGCCGATGCTTTAGCGGCGTATCCGGTGGGCAGCATCTACCAGAGCACCGCCTCCACCAGCCCTGCCGCCCTGTTTGGCGGCACATGGGAGCAAATCGCATCGGAGCGCGTGCTGATGGGTGCCAGCAGCAGCCACAAAGCGGGCACCACCGTGAATGCCGGACTGCCGAACATCACGGGCTCTTTTGTCGCGGATGTAAAAAAAGGTGAAGGTACGGTATCCGGCGCATTCATTACCGGTGGCAATGTCGCAGTTACGGGCGAATTCAATAACGCTTCTAATGTATATAAGTTCAGTCTGGATGCGTCCAAGTCTAATGCCATCTACGGTGCAAGCGATACCGTGCAGCCCGCCGCCTACTATGTGCACATCTGGCGCCGTGTGGCCTGAGAAAGGAGGTCTTGACTTATGAAAATCATTGACGAGAACGGTGCAGCCATTGAAAACCCTGACCTGACACTGGGCTACCTGACCGGCAGCACCGAAGAAGTCACCCACCCCGCCGTAGAGGGCGTGGAAGAGCAGTGGCACTGGGAGACCGTGACCGAGTATCCGAACGGCGGCAAGGATGTGCAGAAGGTCGTTGACCGCCCCGGCGTACCGGCACAGGAGGAATGGGTGGAACAGGTTCCCATCCAGAAGTACGTCCGCTACACCGCCGAAGAGCTGGCCGCGCAGGAGCAGGCGAAGAAAGATGCCGAAGCGCGAGCCAAGTTGCCTGAAACGGTGGCGGCGTTGCAAAAAGAAAACGAGATGCTCAAGCAATGCTTGCTTGAAATGAGCGAGATTGTTTATGCATAAAATCACACAAAAATTAGAAAGGATGGTACGTATGATGGCAATGTTATGGGCACAGGAAATCATGTCTGCTGAGACTATGGAGGGCGCAAAGGCTCTGTACGAGCGTTGCCCCCGCCTGCTGAAGGAGAAGGTCAAGGCAATTCTTATCAAGAGCGGCTTTGAGGAGATCGTACAGGAGGAGTAAGCGATGGAAAAACTTTTGGAATTTCTGGTGGGGCTGTTGAAGGTGCTCTTCTGCGGGAAAAGCGAAAGTCCTGCGCCGGAAACACCCAGAGAAACTCCCGTTGAGGAAGCCGTCACCGGCTGGGGG
>ULQP01014902.1_pt1 | contig 33784 bp, 34 predicted proteins | sample 1954571 | NCBI WGS metagenome assembly ULQP01 (sample SAMEA4835657, study PRJEB28245) | human gut metagenome | biome: gut microbiome; material: fecal sample | place: Denmark | collected 2008 | reverse complement strand
TTTTTATAAATTTACTTCGTTAAGTATATTCCTTAACGAAATTGGAAAAGATAATAAAAAGCAGTGATACCAAAGAAAATAAAGAAAGGGATTTAATATAATGAAAAAATTAGGTGTTGAATGTGGAAAAAATAAAAAAGGAATTACATTGGTTGCCTTAATAGTGACAATAGTAGTTCTATTAATATTGGCAGGAGTGAGTTTGAATCTATTAGTTGGGAACAATGGAATAATAACTCGTGCAAAACAGGCCCAAATAAGCAATGATTTAAGTTCATATAAAGAGCAGTTAGCAATGTTTATAGCAGAAAAGAAAGTAGAAAATCCAGAGTTTTATGAATCAAGCTTAACCGCAGGTAAAAATAGTCTATATTACAATACCAAAATATCAGAAGACGAAAAAACAATTAAAGACATAATAAGTGATGTAAAAGATGAATATTTAGATAGTTTAGAGGTAGTAAAAGGAAAATTAATGATAAATACTCAGGATAAAAATATGATAAAAGTGGCACAAGCAGTGGGAATAGAACCAAATCCATATGACATAAGAGATGGAGTATTGCAATCATCAGATGGTAATTTATTATTAATGGACGAAAATGGAACGTTAAGGATTCCAGATAGTGTAGTAGAGATTGGCAGTGGAGCATTTTCTGGAGTAACAGGCTTAAAAACAATAATAATACCAGGAACAGTAAAAACAATAGCGAATAGTGCATTTGCATATAATACAACACTTGAAACAGTAATATTAGAAGAAGGGGTTCAAGTTATAGGGAATAATGCATTTGAAAGTTGTAACAATATAAAAAATGTAAATTTACCACAGTCGTTAAACAAAATAGGAGAATTGGCATTTTATTATTGCACTAAATTAGAAACAATAAAAATACCAGGCAATGTAGAAAATATACAATCCTATGCTTTTTGTGGTTGCAAGGAATTGACTAGCGTAACAATTGAGGAAGGGGCAACAAGAATAGAATATGCAGGCTTTGCAGATTGCACAAAATTAACTACTATAGAAATACCTAGTTCTATAAAGAGCATTGGAGCAGCAGTATTTAACAACGATACAGCTTTAAGTAATATAAAATTAAATAATAATACAAATTATACTTTTGCAGATGGCTTTTTTAAGACGAAAGATGGTAGCAAAATAATTTTTATAACAGATGAAATGCTAAAAAGTACAGAAACTTTAGAAATACCAGAAAAGGTAACAAATTTTGAAATATCTATAGTAAAATATACAAATCTAAAGCAAATAAAAATACCATCAACCTTAACAACAATAATTAGTGCTGGTAATTTCCCTAAAAGTATAAGTAATGTAGTTGTGGATATAAATAATACGAAGTATATATCTGAAAATGGAATTTTATATACAAAAGATACAAAAGAATTAATAATGTGTTATTCAAAAGATGTAGAAATAAGATTAAAAGAAGGAATAATAAATTTAAGAGAGCATTGTTTTAAACAAGCAGAAAATGCAAATAGTATTGTTTTACCAGAAAGTTTGGAGCAAATTGGAGCATTGGCTTTTTCAGATGATACAAAATATGAAAAAATAAAAGTGGGCAAAAAAGTTTCGCTAATTTCACCAACATTTAAATATGGAAATTATTTTGGAACAGTAGAAATAAGTGAAGAGAATCCATATTATACAATAGATAGTAATATGTTATATAAAAAAGATAAAAAGAAATTGATATGTGCATTATATAAGATAAATGGCGAACTTTCAATTCCTGGAACGGTAGAAGAAATAGAAAATAGCGCATTTAATGCACAAGATTTAATAACTAAAGTAGTAATAAATGAGGGAACTAAAATAATTGGTGGTACAGCCTTTTCACAGTGTAGTGGGTTACAAACAGTAGAGATACCAAGTACAGTTACTAGTATAGGAAATTTAACATTTGAAAGATGCAGCAATCTTTCAAGCATAATTATAAATAATAAAGAAGGCTCAATAGATGGTGCGCCATGGGGAGCACCAAAAGGAATGAGAGCAATAACCTGGAAAAAATAAAAGTTATAGTTGGTATTATTCACAATATGTGATATAATACCAACTATATTATGTTAGCAAGGAGTTAAAAAATGTACAGCATAAAAAAAGAAAATGGAATGGGTCACATACAGGTTTTATTATTAATAATAATTATTACTTGCTTAGTTGCAAGTGGAATTTACTTTATTAGAACAAATTTAAATGACAGACGTATAGAAACAATAAAAACAAATATGATGTTAATTCAATGGAAAGTAAAGAATTATATGGGTTCAAAAACTGTTGCGAAAGAAGAAGCACAAAAAATAGGAACAAAAATATCTGAAATGAAAGAGGATAAATTGTTAAAAGAAATTATAGATAATGGTGTAATAAAAGAGGATGAATATGAAAAATATTATGTTTTGAAAGATGAAGATTTAGCAGCTATTGGAACAGAAGTTACTAATGAAGAAGATAGCTATTATATTGTAAATTACGATACGGAAGAGATTATATTTTCAAAAGGTTGTAGCTATAATAAAGGAGAAAAATTATATAAATTATCTGAAATAGAGAATGCTAAAAATAATAAAGAAGAAAATAAACAAGCAGAAGAGAGTGAAAATTAGTATGAAGGAAAAAGAAGAACAAAGGTTAATAGAGTTAAAAAAAATAGAAGAAGAATTGTATAATAATGGAAATGAGTACATATGTGGAATCGATGAGGCAGGGAGAGGACCTTTAGCTGGGCCAGTAGTTATTGCAGCTGCCATTATGCCAAGAGATTCCATGATAGAAGGAGTAAACGATTCGAAAAAGGTTTCTGAAAAGAAAAGAGAAAAATTATATGAAATTATAACTAATGAGGCAATTGCATATGGAGTGGCAATTATAGACCAGAAAGAAATAGATAGAATAAATATTTTGAATGCAACAAAAGAAGGCCTTACAATGGCTGTGAAAGAGCTTACAACAAAACCTGATTTAATAATAGTAGATGCATTAAATAAAATTGATACATGTGGAATTCCATATCAATCTATAATAAAGGGAGATGCTAAATGCTATTCAATAGCTGCAGCTTCAATAATAGCAAAGGTAACAAGGGATAGAATAATGAGGCAATGGGATGAAGTATATCCTCAATATGGTTTTGCTAAACATAAAGGTTATGGCACTGCGGCACATATTCAAGCAATTAAAGATTATGGCCTATGCCCATTACACCGCTTATCATTTGTAAAAAATATAGTTAGCAAGGAGTAAACGTATGAATATATTAGATATAATAGGAAAAAAGAGAGATAAAAAAGAGTTAACTAAAGAAGAGATAGAGTATTTTGTAAAAGAATATACTGCAGGTAATGTGGCTGATTATCAAGCTGCTGCATTGGTTATGGCAATTTATATAAACGGTATGACTATAGAAGAAACTACAAACTTAACATTAGCAATGGCGTATTCTGGAGATGTTTTAGATTTATCTTCTATTGGAAATGTGGTAGACAAGCATAGCACAGGAGGAATTGGCGATAAAGTAACTATGATTTTAATGCCAATAGTTGCTGCTCTTGGAGTAAAAGTTGCAAAAATGTCGGGAAGAGGTTTAGGCTTTACAGGAGGAACAAAAGATAAATTAGAAGCAATTCCAGGATATAGAACAGAAATAGATATATCAGAATTTATAGAAAACGTAAAAAAGGTAGGAATTAGCTTAATAGGGCAAACTTTGAATTTAGCACCGGCAGATAAAAAATTGTATGCGTTAAGAGATTCAATTAATTGTACAGCGAATATTCCACTTATAAGTTCTAGCATAATGAGCAAGAAAATAGCTGCAGGAGCTAATAAAGTGGTGTTAGATGTTACTTGTGGTAGCGGGGCTTTTATGAAGAACATAAAAGAGGCAGAAGAACTATCTAATGCTATGATAGGAATAGGAAAAATAGCTAATAAAGAAACTGTATGTATAATAACAAATATGGATCAGCCTTTAGGCAGCATGGTAGGAAATACATTGGAAGTAAAAGAAGCTATAGAAGCTCTGAAAGGTAATATGAAGGAAGATGTAAAAGATGTTGTATTGGAATTGGGAGCATATATACTTAAGCTAGATGGAAAAGGAGACAGCATAGAAGAAAACAAAAAAGCCATAGAAGAAGTAGTTGCAAATGGTAAAGCATATCAAAAATTCTTAGAACTAGTTAAAAATCAGGGTGGAGATATAACATACATAGAGAATACAGAAAAGTTTGAAAAAGCAAAATATAAGATGGAAGTAAGAATAGAGCAAGAAGGGTACATTCAAAAATTAAATGCTGAAGAGGTTGGAAAAATAGCAATGCATCTTGGTGCTGGAAGAGTAAGAAAAGAAGATGATATAGATTATTCTGTAGGAGTAGAATTAATAAAAAAAGTAGGAGATTTTGTAGAAAAAGGCGACATAGTAGCATATGTGCATGCAAACGAAGAACAAAAGGGAAAAGAAGCAGTAGAAATGCTGAAAGAAAAATATATAATAGGAAATGACAGAATAGAACCAATAAAATCAATATTAGAAATAATACAATAAAAGACAGAAAAAATTCTGTCTTTTTAAAATTGCCAATTAGAATGTGTTGGAGTATCTGTTAATCCTAAATCTGTAAAAGTAGAATTTATTTTTTTATCTTTTAAAAATCTATTTACATTTTTTAAAGATACACCAGTTTGAAGAGATAAATCCTCAACAGATACAGTGTTATCATTTTCAGTTAGAAAAGTAGTAAGATGCGCAATATCATTCTCATCTTTAGAAATGCAGTTTGGGCATACATCATTTTTTGAAGCAAAAAAACAACCGCAACGTTCACATCTATTTAAATTCATTATAATTCCTCCTATGTGTATAATTTATCAAAAAATCTCTAATAATCAAATTTTCTGTAAGATATTGTAACATAAATAAACAAAAATATAAATAGAAAAAATAAAAAAACTTGCTATAATTAGAAAAATATTATATTATAATATTTGCAAAAATGAAGTATAAAAAGGAGCAAATCTTGGAAATAGAAGGTCAATTAACTAATATAATTTATAAGAATGATACTAATAGCTATACTGTTGCAGAATTTCTAACAAATGAAAATGAAGAAATTACGGTCGTTGGTTATTTACCTTTTATTAATGTTGGAGATAGCTTAAAACTTATTGGAAATTTAATAAAACATCCAGATTATGGCGAACAATTAAAAATAATGACTTTTGAAAAAATAATGCCTACAACACCAGAAGCGCTGGAAAAATATTTGGCAAATGGCAACTTTAAAGGAATAGGGCCAGCAACTGCTAAAAAAATAGTTGAAACTTTTGGAAATGATACAATAAATGTAATAAAGTTAGAGCCACAAAAATTAACTAAAATTAAGGGAATTACTAAAGAAAAAGCTTTTGACATAGCAGCAGAATTTTTGAAGAATTGGGAACTATGGCAGATTGTTGGCTTTTTAGATAAATTTGGAATAGGACCTCAAGGAGCAGAAACAGTTTATAAAAAACTTGGAGAAGATGCTTTAGAGCAAATAGAAGCAAATCCGTATGTTCTTATAGATGTGGCAAATAAAGTGAATTTTGAGAAAGTAGATAAAATAGCATTAGAGCTAGGATATGAGCATGATAACTATAAAAGAGTAAGAAGCGGTATTAAATATGGATTAGAAAAAGTAGCTTTAAATGGGCATTCGGCTGTTATTTACAATCATCTAATAGAATATGTGAAATCATTGCTAAATGTATCAGAAAATGTAGTAGAAGAAGCAATAATAAATATGAAGGCAAAAGAGGAAGTAATAATAGAAGATAGAGATGATGGAACAGAGTGGATATATTCTAAGAGCTTCTATGATACTGAGCTTAATATAGCAGAAAAACTAATAAGCTTAAATAATTGTGATAATGTGAAATACATAAAGAAAATATCTAAGGAATTAGAAGATATTCAAAAGCAGATAGGAATGACATTGTCGAAAAAACAAAAAGAGGCAATAGAAAGCATAAATGATAATAATGTGTGTGTGATAACTGGCGGACCTGGAACAGGAAAAACAACAATAATAAAGGCAATAATAGAATTATATAAAAAACATGGAATGAAACCAGTTTTATGTGCGCCAACAGGAAGAGCTGCCAAAAGAATGACGGAAACAACTGGCGAAGAAGCGAAAACTCTTCATAGATTATTAGAGCTAGCAGGAATGGTATCAGATGAAAGTGATAACTTTAATGTGGACTTATTAGTTACACCAATTGATGGCGATATAATAATTGTAGATGAAACATCAATGGTAGATATGTTTTTGATGAATTATTTATTAAAAGCAATTTACAAAGGAACAAAATTGGTTTTGGTAGGAGATATTGACCAGCTACCATCGGTTGGACCAGGCTGTGTATTAAAAGATATAATAGCTTCAAACAGAATAACAACAATTGTGTTGAACCAAATTTTTAGACAAGCAGCTAAAAGCAAGATAATAGTAAATGCTCATAGAGTAAATGAAGGAATGAATTTTATAGAAGATAAAAAAGCAGATATAGATGGAAATGAAGATATAGAGCTTTTAGATGATTTCTTTTTTATTAATGAAAACAGACCTGAAAGAATAGTGGATACTATAATTAGCTTGTGCAGCGGAAGATTAAAGAAATATGGGGATTTTGATTTTTTAAATAATATTCAGATAATTACGCCTACTAAAAAAGGAATGGTGGGAACTAAAGAGTTAAATAAGATATTGCAAGAAAAATTAAATGGATATGATGAAGAAAAAAATGAAAAATCATTTGGAGAAGTTACTTTTAGAGAAAATGACAGGGTTATGCAAATAAAGAATAATTATAATATGATATGGGAAAAAGATAGTGATAATAAATTTGGAAAAGATTTAGGCAATGGAGTATTTAATGGAGAATTGGGAATAATAGAAAGAATAAACCCTGTAGAAAAGAATGTTAGAGTGAAATTTGATGATGGAAAAACAGCGGTTTATGAAAATGCAGATTTAGACCAATTAGAACATGCATATGCAATAACTGTGCATAAAGCACAAGGAAGCGAGTTTGATGTTGTAATATTACCAATTTGTCAGCTTGCACCAATGTTACAAACAAGAAATTTAATATATACGGCTATAACTAGAGCAAAGAAAATGCTTATAGTAATTGGAAATAAAGGTACAGTAGATTATATGATAGCTAATAACAATACAAAAAATAGAAATACAGGTTTAAAATATAAAATGGAAAAGATTTTGTAGGAGGCAGGTATAGAAAAATTACTGGATATTATTTTCCCGCCTACATGTGGAATATGTGGGAAAATAAACAAGAATTATTTGTGCACTGATTGTGGAAAACAAATAGAAAAAATCACATTAAATAAATTAGAAAGATGCAATATAGATGCTGAAATTGTTGAATTTATGTATATTTTTAAATATGATGGCATCGTAAGAAATCTAATTATTAATTACAAATTTAATGACTGTGCATATTTATATAAAACTTTTGCAAAAATTATATTAGATAACAAAAAAATATGTGATTTTATAAAATCTTATGATATAATTATCCCAGTTCCAATTCATAGAAAAAGAAAATTGCTTAGAGGATATAACCAAACAGAGTTGATAGCAAAAGCTTTAGCTAAAACATTAGAGAATGTTACATATAATACCAAAGCTTTAATAAAAACTAAAAACAATTCAAAACAGAGCACTTTAAGCAGGTTGGAAAGAGAGCGAAATGTGCTAAATGCATATGAATTTAATGAAAGAGAAGCGGATAAAATATACAATAAAAAAATATTAATTTTTGACGACATATATACAACTGGAAATACGATAAAAGAATGTGCAAAAATAATAAACAACTTTAATCCTAAAAGTATAGGAATAGTAACAATAGCAAAAGATTAAATAGGAGGAAAAATTGTGGAAGATTTAGTAGAAAGCATTTTAGATTACATTAGGTCAGATTATACTGATTATGCAATAATGATTAATGGTGAGTGGGGAAGCGGAAAAACTTATTTTTGGAACCATAAAATAAGAAAAAAGATTGAATCAATGCAAATAAATGGAAAAAAATATACTACTATTTATATGTCTTTATATGGTATTTCTAATTTGGAAGAAATAAGTAAAAAAATATTCATAGAAACTACTCAGCTAATGGATAAAAACTTGAAAAAATTTATGAATTCTAATTCTCAAACAACCATACCAGAGTACGCTAAAACTGGTCTTGATATGGCAAACTTTTTTGGTGTAACTCAAAATGGAGATAAAATAGATTACAAGGAATTCTTTTCTACTGATGATAAGATATTGTGCTTCGACGATTTGGAAAGAGCGAATGTAGATGTAATCGATATATTAGGATATATAAACAATTTCGTTGAACACGACCATATTAAAACAATAATAATATGTAATGAAAAAGAACTTTCAACCAAGCTAAAAAGCAGTAATTTGGAGATGAAAACTTTTATTGCAACATATTTATTAGACAAAGAAAACAAGCTAACAGAAAAAACAGATGAGCCAATGGTTGAAAGAATACAGGATACCATAGAATATGTTTTTGATAAAGCAAACGACTATGAAAGAATTAAAGAAAAATTAATAGGAGAAACTTTTGAATATAATCCAGAATTTACTTACATTATAAACGGACTATTAATGAGATATGAGAGGTATCCAGAATTAATAAGATTTTTAAGAGAAAACTCATATTTAATAACTTCCACTTTTGAAAAGAGTGGAACTAGAAACTTAAGAATTTTAAAGCATTCTTTAAATGACTTTAAGAAAATATTTGATATGGTAAATAAGAGTTATCCGAATACTAATAATAGAGTATTGCAAACAATGCTTATATTTACAATAGCTATATCTTTTGAAATAAAAGCAGGAAAAATAACAAAGGATAAGTTTAAAAATATAGAAAACAACGAAGAGTATAGAGCAATATTAGTATCATCAAGAGTATTTATGGATAATAGACAATTTTATATTAAAGAATTTGATAATACTTATTATTACAATTTTAAGGCAGAATACAGATTCTTTAAATTTATAGAAATGTATGTAAGAACAAGAATATTTGACATGAAGACTTTTAAAGAAAATATGGATGTAATAATAAATACTGTAGATACAGATAAATTACCAGGCTATAAGAAATTATTAACAGAGGAATATTGGAAAATAAGTGATGACCAATTTTCTAGTGTTATTCAGCAGGTTATAGATAGTGTTAACAAAGGCGAAATACAACCAATAGAAATAGTTAAATTATTTGCGTATTTTAGCTATTTTATAGAGAAAAATTTAATAGATTATGATATAGAAACAATTGAAAGTGTATTTTTAAATGGAATGAATCTAGCATCTGTAAAATCAAAATATTTTGAGAACGCAGACGAAGAGTTACAACAGATTGAAACAGATAATATGGGAGCAGAAATGCAAAACATAATATCAAGGTTTAAAACAATTAACTCACAATTAAAAGATAAGATGTATAGAGAAAAAGCAGAAGAAGTGTTTAAATATATTCCTATGAAAATGGAAGTATTTTATGAAAAATTTGCTAAAGAGTGCAGCAATATACCAATATTTAAATATTATGATCCATTCCAAATGTTCCAAAGAATATCTTGTGCAAGCAATGAAGATATAGTATCAATAAGAGAAGCTTTAGCAGAAAGAGCTAAACACCATAAAAAGGAAATTGCTCCAGAAATGGAAAATATTGCTAAAATAAAGCAAATAATGGAAGATTATATAGATGGAAAAAGACCAACTATAAAAACTGTAATGATAGAAGAATTTGCAAAGGAATTAGGAAAAATACTAGACAGCTACAAATTACCACAAGAATTATTATAAAAATAAAATCCAATTTATACGATGTATAAGTTGGATTTTTTAGTTTATTATTGAATAAAAAAGTAAAAGAAGGAAATACTAGAAACATAAAAAGAAAAAATAAAGGGAGGAAGAAAATGAAAGCAACAGGTGTTGTAAGAAGGATAGATGATTTAGGAAGAGTAGTAATTCCAAAGGAGATAAGAAGAACATTAAGAATAAAAGAGGGCGATCCGTTAGAAATTTTTACAGATAAAGAGGGAGAAGTAATATTAAAAAAATATTCACCTATTGGGGAATTGTCTGAATTCGCAGAGGAATATGCAGAAACATTAACTAAAACAACAGGTCATATTGCTTGTATAACGGATAAGGATACTGTTATAGCTGTTTCAGGAGCTTCTAAAAAAGAACTATTAGAGCAAGGTGTGAGTTCCCAATTAGAAAAAATAATGGAAGACCAAGAAAAATATATTAGCAAAGAAAACAATAATGTAGCTGTACCAATTACAAAAAATGAAAATAAAGATAGATTGAATAATGCACAAGTTATATACCCAATAATTTCAGAAGGAAATACAATAGGTAGCGTAATATTGTTATCAAAAGATAACAAGACCAAGATGACCGAAGTGGAACAAAAAGTAGCACAATCTGCTGCTAGCTTTTTAGGAAAGCAAATGGAAATATAAATATAAATTAAAAAATTTAAAAAAAGGCTTGAATAAAAAAGAGATTTGTAGTATAAATATTATAAATGAAAATTATTATTCTACAAAGGAGGAAGTTATGGAAGAACAAGAAAATAAAGAAAATGTTATAGCAAACCAATTCGATGCAGGAGTTCCAACAAAAATAAGCACTTGGACAAAAATTAAAAACTTCTTATTCCAAGAAGTAAGAGTTGAACTTACACCAAGACAAGCTGAAGTATTTAATTCAATAAATAGCTTCTGGCATCAAGAAATTACAGATGAGCAAGCAAATGCTTTTCTATTCCAAAAAATGAAATTTTAATAATTTTTAAGCAAGTATTAACTTGCTTTTTTTTTGCAATAAATAGGGTAGAATACTTGAAATATAATATTTTTTGTTATAGAATAAAAACGGTTAAAAACCACATAATATATGTAAACAATTAAAGGAGGAAAACGTTATGGTTAAAGTTGGAATTAACGGATTTGGAAGAATTGGAAAATTAGCATTCCAAGCAGCATTAAAAAATGATGAAGTAGAGGTAGTAGCAGTAAATGATCCGTTCATAGCAGCAGATTATATGGCTTACATGGTTAAATATGATTCAATGCATGGCAGATTTAATGGAGATATAAAAGCAGAAGAAGGAAAACTAATTGTAGATGGAAAAACAATTAATGTATATAATGAAATGGATCCAAACAACATTCCATGGGGAAAAGAAGGAGTTGAATATGTTCTAGAATGCTCTGGAGTATTCACAACAATGGAAAAAGCACAAGCTCATATAAATGCAGGAGCTAAAAAAGTTGTTATAAGTGCACCTTCTAAAGATGCTCCAATGTTTGTTATGGGTGTTAACAATGATAAATACGATACAAGCATGAATATAGTATCAAATGCTTCTTGTACAACAAACTGCCTAGCACCACTTGCAAAAGTAATAAACGATAATTTTGGAATAAAAGAAGGATTAATGACTACAGTACATTCAACAACTGCAACACAAAAAACAGTTGATGGAGCTTCTAAAAAAGATTGGAGAGGTGGAAGAGCAGCAGCAGCAAACATTATACCATCTTCAACAGGAGCTGCAAAAGCAGTAGGAAAAGTAATACCAGAATTAAATGGAAGATTAACAGGTATGTCATTCAGAGTACCTACAATGGATGTATCAGTTGTTGATTTAACATGTAATCTAGAGAAACCAACAACATACGAAGAAATATGTGCAGCAATGAAGAAAGCAGCTGAAGGAGAATTAAAAGGAATAGTTGAATATGTTGATGAAGATGTTGTTTCATCAGATTTCTTAAGTGATGAACACACTTCAATATTTGATGCAAAAGCTGGAATAATGCTAACAGATACATTTGTTAAATTAGTAGCATGGTATGATAATGAATGGGGCTATGCTCATAAATTGGTTGATTTAGCAGCATACATGGCAACAGTTGACCATAAATAAAATATAAATTATTGGTTAGAAGTTGATACACAAGTGTTTCAACTTCTACCAGATAATATTTTAAAAGCTAGATATTAGAAATTTGATTAAAATTTCTAATATGTGTCTTTAAAAAATAGGAGGAAAATATGGATAAAAAAACTATAAGAGATATTGATTTAAAAGGAAAGAAAGTATTAGTAAGATGTGATTTCAACGTTCCATTAGATGAAAATTTGAAAATTACAGATAACAGAAGAATAGTAGGTGCTTTACCTACAATCAAATACTTATTGGAAAATGATTGCAAAGTAATACTATGTTCTCATTTAGGAAGACCAAAGGGAGAAGTAAAAAAAGAGTTCTCTTTAAGACCTGTGGCTGATGAATTATCAAGATTATTGGGCAAAAACGTAAAATTAGCAGATGATATTATCGGCGAAAGTGCAAAAGAATTAACTTCAAATATGAAAGATGGAGATATTGTATTACTAGAGAATGTTAGATTTGATAGCAGAGAAGAAGCAAACGATGCTGAATTTGCTAAAGAATTAGCTTCACTAGCAGAAGTATATGTAAATGATGCTTTTGGAACTGCACATAGAGCACATGCTTCAACAGCAGGTGTTGCAAATTATTTGCCAGCAGTTGCAGGATTTTTAATGGAAAAAGAAATAAACTTTTTAGGTAAAACACTAGAAAATCCAGAGAGACCTTTTATGGCTATATTAGGAGGCAAAAAGGTTTCAGATAAAATTGGCGTAATAGATAGTTTATTAGAAAAAGTAGATACACTATTAATTGGTGGAGGAATGGCATATACATTCTTTAAAGCAATGGGATATAATGTAGGAAACTCAATTTGTGAATTGGATAAATTAGATTTAGCAACAAGCTTAATGGAAAAAGCAAAGCAAAAGGGTGTAAAATTAATGCTTCCAGTGGATACAAAAGTAGGAAAAGAATTTAGTGCAGATACAGAAAGCAAAACAGTAGATTATACAGAAATACCAGATGGTTGGGAAGGTTTTGATATAGGAGAAAAAACAATAAAAATGTATGAAGAAGAGCTTTCTAAAGCTAAAACTGTAATTTGGAATGGACCAGTTGGATTATTTGAATTTGATCAATTTGCAATTGGAACAAATAGTATAGCTAAGTTTTTAGGAGACTTACAAGATGCAACTACAATAATAGGCGGAGGAGATTCTGCAGCAGCTATTGAAAAATTAGGAATAGGCGATAAATTCACACACATATCAACAGGTGGTGGAGCATCATTAGAATTCTTAGAAGGTAAAAAATTACCAGGAGTAGAATGCTTACAAGATAAATAGAAGGAGCTTTAAATATGAGAAAAAAAGTAATAGCAGGAAATTGGAAAATGAATATGCTTCCAAATGAAGCAATTGATTTTATAGCGCAATTAACTCCACTAGTAAAAAATACTAAAAATGAAGTTGTATTATGCGTACCATATACAGATTTGTTCTATGCATTATTAACTGCGCAAGATACCAATATTAAAATAGGTGCACAAAATATGCATTGGGAAGAAAAGGGAGCGTTTACTGGAGAAATTTCAGGAAAAATGCTAAAATCAATTGGAGTTGAATATGTAATAATAGGTCATTCAGAAAGAAGGCAATACTTTGCAGAAACTGATGAAACTGTAAATAAAAAAGTTAAATCAGCTTTGGCAAACGGATTGAACCCAATAGTATGTGTGGGAGAAACCCTAGAACAAAAAGAAGCCGGAAAAACTAAAGATATTATAACTAATCAAGTTGAAGCAGCATTAGAAGGATTAGAAAAAGAACAAGTAGAAAAAGTAATAATTGCTTATGAACCTATATGGGCAATAGGAACAGGTAAAACAGCTACTTCAGAGGATGCTAACAACAATATTAAGGATATAAGAAACAAAATATCAGATTTGTTTGGAGAAGATGTAGCTGAAGAAGTAGTAATTCAATATGGAGGTAGTGTAAAATCTACAAATGCAAAAGAATTATTTGAAATGTCTGATATAGATGGAGCTTTAATAGGTGGAGCAAGTTTAAAGGTAGATGAATTTTCTAAAATAGTAAATTACAATGAAAATAAGGAATAGATTTTAATAGCAATAGATATAAATGACAAGGAAGGAAGATAAAAATGGATAAAAAGTTAATGATGCTAATGATATTAGATGGGTACGGTATAAATGAAAATGAAAAAGGCAATGCAGTTAAATTAGCCAATACACCTAATATAGATAAACTAATGAAAACATGCCCAACAACAACAATATATACTAGTGGACTAAAAGTAGGATTGCCAGAAGGTCAAATGGGAAATTCTGAGGTAGGACATACAAATATAGGAGCTGGAAGAATAGTTTACCAAGATTTAACTAAAATTACTAAATCTATAGAGGATGGCGACTTTTTCTCTAATGAAGTTTTAACTAAAGCAATAGAAAATTGTAAAAAATACAATTCTAATTTACATGTAATGGGATTACTTTCAGATGGTGGGGTACATAGCCATGAAAGGCATTTATATGCAATTTTAGAATTAGCTAAAAGAAATGATTTTGATAATGTATACGTACATTGCTTTATGGATGGAAGAGATACTGCACCAACATCTGGCGAAGGATATGTGGCTAAATTAGAAGAAAAAATGAAAGAAAAAGGTGTTGGAAAAATAGCAAGTTTATCTGGTAGATTTTATGCTATGGATAGAGATAAGAGATGGCAAAGAGTTCAAAAAGCTTATGATGCAATGGTAAATGGAAAAGGTGAAAAAGCAACATCTGCAATACAAGCAGTAGAAGCATCTTACCAGAAAGAAGTATTTGACGAATTTATTGAACCAACAGTTATTTATAATCAAGATGCGCCAGTAGCAACAATAGGAAAACATGATTCTGTTATATGCTTTAACTTTAGACCAGATAGAGCAAGAGAAATTACTAGAACTCTTGTAGATAAAGACTTTAATGAATTTGAAACTAAAAAAGATTTAGATTTATATTATGTTTGCATGACTCCATATGATGAAACTTTGGAAAATGTAGAAATTGCATTTAAGAAGGAAGCATTAGAAAATACTTTTGGAGAATATATAAGCAAACATGGATTAAAGCAATTAAGAATAGCAGAAACAGAAAAATACGCACATGTTACATTTTTCTTTAATGGAGGAGAAGAAAAACAATATGAGGGAGAAGATAGAATATTAGTCCCTTCACCTAAAGTTGAAACATATGATATGAAACCAGAAATGAGTGCATACGAAGTTACAGATAAAGTAGTAGACGCAATCAACTCTAAAAAGTATGATAGCATAATATTAAATTATGCAAATCCAGATATGGTAGGTCATACAGGAAATTTAGAAGCAGCAATAAAAGCAATAGAAACTATTGATAAATGTGTTCAAAGAGTTGTTGAAGCTGTAAATGCACAAAATGGAATGCTTTTAATTACAGCAGACCATGGAAATTCTGAGCAAATGATAGATTACAAAACAGGAGAACCATACACAGCACACACAACTAACCCAGTACCATTAATATTGGTTGGAAAAGACAATATTAAATTAAAAGAAGGAAAGCTTGCAGACTTAGCGCCAACAATGTTGGAATTAATGGGAATGGAAATACCTAAAGAGATGACAGGAGAAAGTATTATTCAGAAATAAATATAAGGAAAAATATGGGGGATTTATGCAGAAAAAAACAACCTTAAAAAACTTATATTCTGAAATTAGAAATCATTTATGCTACATGATACCAGAAAGATGGGACAGCATATATTTATATGCATCAGTAATAGATCATAGAAATAAAACTACTAATGGGGAAATGTTTTTTTACTATTTCCCCAAAAGTGTTATAAAGAAAAATCCGATAAATGTTTATGAGGTACCTAAAAAGTTTAACATAGATGAAGAAGAATATATGAAATTAGTTGATGAATTATATGAACTGATAAAAAAGCTCAGGGAAGAATCTAGAAAATTGGATGGTGCCGTATGGAGCAATATTACTATTAGTATGGAAAATGTAGAATTTTTAGTAGAGTATAATTATGATGAATTAAAAACTTCGTTTTACACAAACGATGATAGAAGAATAATATGGCAATATAAGCATTTAGAATATCCAATAGAAAAGCTAAATAAAAAAGAGAGGCAAATACTTGAGAGTTACCTTGCAGAAGAAGAAAAAGGTGAGCACAAGGTAAAAACAGATTCGGAGACTTTTTACCAAAAACATGATTATAATAAAATAAAATATAACAGAGAAAAAGTAGAATATATTCAAGAAGAGGAAGAAATAGAAGAGCAACCAATAGGTGATGAAGAAGAAATAAAACCAATAAAAAGTCAGCTATTGAAATTATAAACTAATGTAAATGAAAAGCATTTAAAATGCGGAGGGAAAACTTAATATGGCAAAAAGAAGGAAAAAAAGTGGTATAGGAAAAATATTAGTAACAGCATTAAGCATGATTGCAATAGTGATAATACTAAATTTAGCGCCTAATTATATTAGAAATGATATAACCAATAAAACAAATTTAGTTATAAATAATGGAAACGTAACTAAAAGACTAAAAAATGATGTTTTGGTAAAAGATGATGTGGTTTATATATCTCAGGATGATGTAGAAAACTTTTTTGATGGTGATATATATTATGATAGCAAGTATGACCAAATAGTTACAACATCTGATACGAAAGTAGCCGCTTTGCCAATTGGGAAAAAACAAATAGAGATAAACAGTTCTAAAGTTAATTTATATGCGGAAACAATAGAAGAAAATGGAGAATATTATATTCCATTCTCGGAAATTTCAAAAAGTGTATATAATGTGGAAACTAAATATGTGAAAAACACTGATACAGTAGTAATTGTATCACTAGATAGAAAGCTTGTTTATGCAAATTCAAGTAAAGATAATAAAGTTAAATATCAACCAACATTTTTCTCAAAAACTGTTGATAAAATAAAAAGAGGCGATAATGTTACAGTAGTAACAACAGAAGATACTAAAAATGGATGGACCAAAATAACAACAGAAGATGGAAAAATAGGTTATGTAAAAACTAATAGTTTAGTTAATGCACAATCAGTTAGGGAAGATTTAAAATTGGACAAGCAGATAGAAGGGAAAGTAAGCTTAGCCTGGGATTATTTTTCAGAGTATGCATCAGCTCCAACAAGGACGGGCAAAATAGAAGGAGTAAATGTTGTATCACCTGCTTTTATAAGTTTAAAACAACAGGGAAAGGGCAAAATTAGCACTAATATAGGAAATGCAGGAGTACAGTATATAAATTGGGCACATAATAATGGATACAAAGTATGGGCTTTAACTTCAAATAACTCATGGAAGGATACAACATCAGAGATAATAAATGATTATAGATTGAGAGAAGAATTTATTAATAATATAATTGATGTTGTAATTAAATATGACCTTGATGGAATAAATTTGGATTTTGAAAACATATATGAAGCAGATAAAAATGCATATTCTAAATTAGTGTTAGAATTGGCACCAAGATTAAGAGAGATTGGCAAAGTACTTTCTGTAGATGTTACAGCCCCTGATGGTTCTGCAGATTGGTCACTATGTTATAATAGAAATCTGATAGCTAAAACAGCTGATTATATAGTTTTCATGGCTTATGACCAAAATGGTATATCATCAACTGAGCCAGGAACTACAGCCGGTTACCATTGGGTAGAAACTAATATAAACAAATTCCTAAAACAAGAAGAAGTAGATTCAGAAAAAATAATACTAGGAATACCTTTTTATACAAGAATATGGAAAACGAATGAAGAAGGCAAAAGCACTAGTGAAGTAGTATTTATGAAAGATACTTATAAAAAAATTCCATCAGATGCCTCAATAGAATGGGATGATACATTAAAGCAAAATTACGCTGAATACAAACAAAATGGCGCTACTTATAGGGTTTGGATAGAAGATATAAAATCAATAAGAGAGAAATTGTTATTAATAAATAAATATAATTTATCTGGAGCATCATTCTGGGCTAAGGATAGGGAAACAAGTGAAACATGGGATAGTGTTTCGGAAATATTAAACATAAAATAAAAGAATAAAAAATGGATATCCGCATATTATTTATATATGCAAAAGGTTTATTTTGATGTATGTGATAATTTAAAAATGTTTCTTTCAATAACAAGAAATACTAAAAAAAATAAAGTGTATAAATATGCTAGAAAAATAAAGTATTATTTATACACTAAATTTAACTTAATAGAAGAAATAAAGAAATATAATGAATATGTTTTATATACAAAGAATATAGATAAAAGCATAAAAAGGATAGAGAAAATTTTATATTCTTTTGATAAAAAACAATATAGAATTATTTTGTCTGATTATTTAAAGGAAAAACTACAACATACGGATAGTTATATAATAAATAAAATAATTCAATACAATAAAGATGATAAAGAAATATTTAATAATAATGTATTAAAAACATTGGATTATGTAATAAGTATAAAGAAATCCAAAGAGCAAGAAAACAATGTATATGTAATTAGCCAGAACTATGACGAAATGATAAAAAAAAATCTGCTATATCTAGCAGAAAATTATAAGTGCTTGAACATTATTACGGAAAATACAAAAGTATTTAAAAAATTTGAAGACTATGTGTATGCAAATTATGAAATACCAATAATTGTATCAAATAATAAAAGGAAGGCATTAGCTAGAGCTACATATATAATAAATACTTGCCTTGATGAGAAACAGCTAAATGAATATTCAATAAATAGAGAAGCTATTATTTTGAATTTAACTAATAATAGAATAAATAAAATAAATTGTTTTAATGGAATTATTATTAATAATATAGAAGCTGAGAACAGAGATAAGATAACACGAAAAAATTACTTACAACAGCGTTTTATCAAGAATGCAACAAGTGTGAATATAAGAAATTTAATGGGAAATAATGGAAAAATAAATCTTAAAGAATTCAGCAAAAGTAAATGTTGACAAATTATAAAAAAAGGTTTATTATATATCAATACGTTAAAAAGTGGCAAAGGAGGGATACATAATGGGAGATAAAGAAGTAATTTTAACTCAAGAAGGATATGATAATTTAGAAAAAGAATTAGAATATTTAAAAACAGAAAAAAGAGGAGAGATTGCAGAAAGAATAAAAGTCGCTTTAGGATTTGGAGATTTATCTGAAAATTCTGAATATGATGAGGCAAAAAATGCACAAGCAGAAAATGAAGGTAAAATAGCTGAATTAGAAAATAAACTTAGATATGCAAAGATAATAGATGAATCTGAAATAGATACAAAAACAGTTCAAGTAGGCAATATTGTTAAATTATATGATGAAGAATTTGATGAAGAAGTTTCTTATACAATAGTTGGATCAACAGAAGTTGATTTAGCACAAGGAAGAATATCAAATGAATCACCAATAGGGGCTGCTCTAATGGGGAAAAAGAAAGGCACAACAGTAGAAGTGCATACTCCAGCAGGAATAGCTAAATATAAAATTTTATCAATAACAAAATAATAAATAAACCAGCTAATATTAGCTGGTTTTTATCTATAATTTAATAGCAGATTCTAATGCTATTTTAATCATATTATTCAAAGAAGTTTGACGTTCCTGAGCTGATATTTCTTGATTCTTATAATGTGAGTCAACTACTGTAAGAAGGCAGCTAGCCTTTTTATTTAAATATTTAGCATTATAAAATAGTGCAAATGCTTCCATTTCAGCACCTATAATATTTAAATCTTTAGGAAATCTAGCAATTAATTCATTCACATCTTTTACATAATAATCAAAACAATCTGAACAAAGAGTGTTACCTTTTATAATAGGTAGCTCAAGCTCTTTAGAAGTGGATTCGATTACAGAATTTATCTCAGCTGAAGATGCAGCTAAATTTTCTTTTTCTCCAGTTAATTCAAAAGCATAATTTCCTTCTGTATAAGCATTATCTACTAAAATTGTATCAAATAAATTTAAATCTGGACTATAAGCTCCGCAAGAACCAATTCTAATAATTGTATCTACATTGTAGAATTTATATAGTTCATATGAATAAATTCCCATACTTGGCATTCCCATACCAGAAGCAAATACAGTTAATTTAGTGCCCTTATAAAATCCTGTGTAACCAAACATATTTCTAACAGAATTTACAAGAGTAACATTTTCTAAAAGATTATCAGCAATGTACTTGGCTCTTAAAGGGTCTCCCGGCATTATTACAATACTTGAAATATCATCGATTTTGGCTTCGTTATGTGGTGTCATAAAATAAACCTCCTTAACATTTTGTTAAAATATCTAATATTTTTGGATATATACTTTCAGCATGGTTTTGCCAATTGCTAACAATATTTTTAGCTTCTTCTCTAGAACCAGCAAAAGTTTTCACCTCAAAAACAGTTTCATTATTTTCAATAATTTTACAAACTATAGTATAGTGGTTTTCACTAAGTGGAGTGAATTCTGCAACAATAGAAGATTCCTCTTCAGAACTATCTAAAATACTTTTTAAATTTGTATCAGCTTTTAATTTTATGATTCCAGGTAGAAGATCCAAAGTTAAATCTAAAGTTCTTTTACCACTATCTGTTATTTGGTATAAAGTTTGATCTTCCTTTTGAAAAGAAAAAATATACTTAACATTAATTAAGTCTAATATAAATTGTTGAAAATAGAAATAGTTCATATCTGTTGCTGATAGTACTAGTTTATATAATACATCATTTGTTAGTGCCTTGTTAGCTGTGTTTAATACGTATAATATTAATACTTTATTTTCAGCTAATGATTCGTCATCAGATGTTATTTTCAAATTAACTCCTCCATTTACTAAAATTTAAAAATATTATAACATAAATTAATAAAAAAAAATAGTATTTTTTTTATTTTAATGGTATACTAGAAGGGATTTGAAAAGTAGGAGAATAGAATGGAAAATTTATACGAACTTCTAGAAGTAAGTGAGAAGGCGTCGCAAGAAATAATAGAGAAAGCATATAAAACATTAGCTAAAAAATGGCATCCGGATTTACAAGAAGGATCAAATAGGGCTTTAGCAGAAGAAAAAATGAAGAAAATTAATAATGCATATAGCATATTGAGTGATGAAAACAAGAGGAAAAAATACGATGCTAAGCTAGAAGAAGAAAGAGAGAGGCTTAAAGAGGAAAATAGCATTCAAAGAAGCGAACCACAAGAAGAAATCCAATACCAAGAAGATGAACCAAGGCAGGAATATGGTTTTGAGAATTTATCAAGAAAAGAACAGGCCAGATTAAAAAGAAAAATAGAGAAAAATGCAAACGAAGAATATAGAAAACTGTACGAGGACTATTTTAGAAGCTTAGGATATAAGGTCCCTCATAGAATAACATGGAAAGAAGTAAAAGCAACGATAAAAGTTATACTCATATTTTGTGCAATATTAGGTTTACTATGGTTAATGCCATTTAGTAGAAATTGGATGATTAGCTTATATAATGAAAATATAGTTATAAAATTAATTGTAGATATAATTAGAGGCATATTTGTGGGAATAGGAAAAACAATTCAGCAAATAGGCACAATTAAAATTTAGTATATAAATATCTATAATAGATATAATATTTATATAAATAAAATTATGGAGGTATTTTATGGAAAGAAAAGTAAAGGTAGTTCAATTTGGAACTGGAAAGATGGCAGTTTACACTATGCGTTATGTACTAGAAAAAGGAGGAGAAGTAGTAGGCGCAATAGATGTTAATCCTAATGTTATAGGGAAAGATATAGGAACTATAATGGGAAAAGAGCCTATGAATGTAAAAGTTACATCATTAGAAGACGCAGAAGCTATGCTAAAAGAAGTAAAACCAGATATATGTGTAGTAGAAACAATGAGCTTGATAAAAGATGTAGAAGAAGCATTGATGCTATGTGCGAAATTAGGAATAAATGCAATTACTACTTGCGAAGAAGCATTTTATCCATGGAATTCAAATCCTACAGTTACAAAAGCGCTTGATGAAATGGCTAAGAAAACAGGATGTACAATATCAGGAAGTGGATACCAAGATATTTATTGGGGACAATTAATTACATCTATAGCAGGCTCAACACAAAAAATAACAAAAATTAAAGGTAGTTCAAGCTACAATGTAGAAGATTATGGAATTGCATTGGCTAAAGCTCATGGTTCTGGACTAACTCTTGATGAATTTGATAAGCAAGTAGCAAGTGTAGATAGAATAAGTGATGAAGAAAGAGAGAAAATAATAGAATCAGGAGAATATTTACCTTCATATATGTGGAACGTAAATGGTTGGTTATGCTCAAAATTAGGCTTAACAATAAAATCACAAACACAAGTAACAATACCAACAACATATAAAGAGGATATTTACTCATCAACTTTAGGTGCAACAGTAAAAGCAGGAGATGCTACAGGAATGAGTGCTGTTGTTACAACTGAAACAGAAGAAGGAATAACAATAGAGAGTGAATGTATAGGAAAAGTATATTCACCAGAAGAATATGATAAGAATGAATGGACTGTATATGGAGAACCAGATACAACAATAACAGTTGCAAAACCAGCTACAGTTGAATTAACGTGTGGAACTATTGTAAATAGAATTCCAGATGTAATAAATGCTGAACCAGGATATGTTACAACAGAAAAAATGGGAGATTTACAATACAGAACAAAGCCATTAAATGAATATGTAAAATAAAATGAGGCAATAATGAGAATACGATTTAAAAAGTGGGCAAGACCAGAATTAGAAGCAAGTAAATTTTATATAGATAATCCTGAAGAATATATAGGAAAGTGGAATGGGCTTTTTGAAAACAAAAGCCCAATTCACTTAGAATTAGGCTGTGGAAAAGGTGGATTTATCTCTAAAATAGCACCATGTAATTTGGATAGAAACTATGTAGCAATAGATTTAGTGGATGCAATGTTGGGACTTGCAAAAAGAAAAATAGAAGAAGAATATTTAAAGATAAATAAAGAACCTAAAAATGTGTACATAACAAGATATGATATTGATAGAATATTAAATATTTTTAATAAAGAAGATAATATAGAAAGAATATACATAAATTTCTGTAATCCATGGCCAAGAGGAAAACACCATAAAAAAAGATTAACACACACAAGGCAACTAGAAAAGTACAAGCAGTTCTTGAATGATGGTGGAAAGATTTACTTTAAAACAGATGACGATGGCTTATTTAATGATAGTATAATATATTTTAAAGAAGCAGGTTTTGAGATAGAGAAGAAAACCTATGATTTAAAAACGGAAAGCAATTTTTGGTGCGGAGAAGAGAATATAGAAACAGAGCATGAAAAAATGTTTTCTGAACAAGGTATAAAAATAAAAGCATTAATAGCAAAGAAGGACACGGTATAGACACATAAATAATGTAAAATAGTAGCATAGATGAAAAGAATAATGGAAAGGAATGAAATTATTTATGGATAACGGATATATACTTATAGTTGATGATGAACAAAGAATGAGAAGCTTAATAAAAGATTTTTTAAAACAAAAAAACTATAGTTCATTAGAAGCTGCTGATGGAGAAGAGGCTTTACAAGTGTTTGAAGAAAATAAAAACAAAATAAAGCTAATACTATTAGATGTTATGATGCCAAAGCTGGATGGGTGGTCTGTTTTAAGGCAAATTAGGCAAACATCAAATGTTCCTATTATAATGCTTACTGCAAGAGGAGAGGAACAAGATGAATTATTTGGCTTTGAATTGGGAGTGGATGAATATATTCCAAAGCCATTTAGCCCTAAAATATTGGTGGCTCGTGTAGAAGCTATATTAAAAAGAGCAAGTAAAGATGAAAAAGAAATTAAAAACTATGGTGGAATAGAAATTGATAAAGATGGTAGAACTGTTAGTGTAGATGGTAAACCAATAGATTTAAGTTTAAGAGAATATGAGCTTTTAGTTTATTTAGTAGATAACCAATCTATAGCATTATCGCGTGATAAAATATTAAATAATGTATGGAATTACGATTATTATGGGGATTCTAGAACCATAGATAGCCATATAAAAAAGATAAGACACAAATTAGGAAAAAGAGGAAAATACATAGAAACAATAAGAGGAATAGGTTATAAATTTGAAATAAAATAACTTTGTAAGGCAATCTAAATAATTAAAGCTAGATTGCCTTATTATGATATGAGGTAGTTTAAAATGAAGAAAGTAAAATCGGTAAGAGTAAGATTGTTTTTAACATTAAGCATAGTTACATCACTTATAATACTGCTACTTGTTTTTACAAATAGCATAGTGTTGGAATCTTTTTATGTTTATTCAAAGGTACATAGTGTAAGAAGAGGCTATGAAGAAATAAATAATTTATACAAAAATAATGGGATTATAGAAACAGATGAATTAAAATCAATTGCAGATAAATATAATTTTGAATTGTTAATTGAAACAGATTATGATGTGATTATATATTCAGGAGATCAGAATTTAATAAGTGCAATAAATAAAAGCAAGGATTCATCAAAATTCACAGCCTTTAAAAATAGCCATAGAAGGATATTATATGGAGGAGAAAAGATATCAATAACTAAAATATCTGATGATGTGTTAAATTGTATATTATTATCAGGAAAAATGGATAATGGTTATCTAATATACATAGAGGTGCCGATTGCTGCAATAGAAGAAAGTGTTAGAATATCTAATAATTTGTTAATAATAATGGGAATTATAATTGCTATTGTTTCAGCAGTAATCTCATCAGTAATATCAATGAAATTTACGAAACCGATATTAAAATTAAATGAAATTGCAAATAAGATGGCTAACCTAGATTTTAGTGAAAAATATAGAGTTACAGACTCTGATGATGAAATAAATGAACTTGGAAAAAGTATAAATGAAATGTCAAATAAATTAGAAAAAACGATAAAGCAGTTAAGAAAAAATAACAATCAATTGGAGAAAGATATAGAAGAAAAATCGAAAATAGATGAAATGAGAAAGCAATTTATATCAGATGTTTCACATGAATTAAAAACACCAATAGCTTTGATACAAGGTTATGCAGAAGGATTGATTGAAAATGTTAATACTGATGAGGAATCGAAAAAATATTATGCAGAAGTAATATTGGATGAATCAAATAAAATGGACAAACTGGTAAAACAATTATTAGAGCTAATGACAATAGAATATGGAAAACGTGATTTCAATAATACAAAATTTAATATATGTGAACTTATACAGGAGGTTATTAGAAAATGCAATGTGATGCTTGAAGAAACTGGTGCACAAGTACAGTTTGAAAATACTAATCCGATTTATGTATATGCAGATGAATTTTACATGGATCAGGTTTTTACAAATTATTTTACAAATGCAATAAAACATGTGAAAGAGATAAATGGAAAGAAAGAGATTGTAATAAAAACTGATATAAATGAAAATAATAAAAAAGTGAGAATATCAGTATTTAATACTGGTGATAATATATCAGAGGACAATATTCAAAGAATATGGGGTAGATTTTACAAAATAGATTCTTCAAGAAATAGAAACGATGGCGGTACTGGTATTGGATTATCGCTTGTTAAGGCAATAATGAATAGCTACAACAGTGAATATGGTGTGATTAATAAAAAAGACGGTGTAGAGTTTTATTTTGATATAGAATTAATTGACATTAAATAAACTAAAATATATAATTATTTGTAAAATGAACACATAAGAAGGGATGAGGATATGAGTAATCAAATAGACAATGATATAAGAAAAAGTGTAAAAAATAAAAGCAGCAAGAGAAGCGGAAATAAAAAGGTATTAACTAAAAAAATTGTATTGATTCTAATAGTATTACTGTTAATTGTAGTTGCTGTAGTAATAATTAAAAATAGAAAGATAAAAATTACCCAAGATCAAATAGCACAATATAACTATTTTCTATTATCAGAAAATGACAAAATTGGAGTTATAGATAGAGAAGGAAAGATAGTAGTAAATCCTGAATATGAATATATACAAATCCCAAATCCAGAAAAGCCAATTTTTGTTTGTTTATTTGATTATAATTCATCTTCACAAACTTATTCTTCAAAAGTTTTAAATGATAAGGGAGAGGAATTATACACAAATTATACAAATGTGATGGCTATTCCAAATAATAATACATCAAATACTTGGGGCTATGAAACAAGCATATTAACATATAAAGAAAATGATAAATTGGGAATAATTACAGTAAATGGAAAGAAAGTAACAAAACCTATATATGATTCAATTGAAACTTTATCATATAAAGATGACCAATTAAAGGTTTCTAAAGATGGAAAATATGGCGTTATAGATATAAGTGGAAATGAAATTATAAAAAATGATTATGATTCTATTTCAACGGATGGTTATTATAATCAAGAAACAAAGTATGAAAAGGCTGGGTATATAGTAAATATAAAAACAGATGAAGGATATAGATATGGCTATATTGACTCAACAGGAAAAGAAATATTAGAATGCAAGTACAACTCAATAAGAAGGTTAACAGAAATTAAAAATGATAAAGATGCATATCTTATAACAGTGGAGAATGGTAGATATGGACTTTATAAAAATATGCAAAAAGTTATAAATAACGAGTATAATTCAATCGAATATGATAATACAAACCAAGTTCTTGCAATAGAAAAAATTGCAAAATACGGTATGTATGATTTGTATGGAAATATGATTTTGCCAATACAATATGATGACATAACTTTTGCAGGAACAATAATTACGGCTCACAAAGATGGTAAACTTTTAACCTTTGATGCAAATGGAAATATCAAAAAAGATTGCAACTATACTAATATAACTCCAACTAAATCACCAAACTATTATGTAAGTATAGATTTAAATGGAAATTATGGTGTATTGGATAGTAATGGTAATGTATTAGTAAACAACGAATATAACTATATAGAATATGCATTTGATAAATATTTTATATGCACAAAAGATGGAAAAATGGGAATTATAGATTATACAGGAAATAGTGTAATTGCTAATAATTATGATGTTATACAAAATATAACTGGAACAAATATTGTACAAGCTATATATGCAAATTCAAACACGAGCGAAATATATAATAAAAACATGAATAAGGTGAGTGAAACAAAGAATGCACATATCTATATAGAAAATAATTATGTGAAAATCTTATCTGAAGATTCAATAGAATATATGGACTTTGATGGAAATGAAAAAGAAGCAAAAGATGTATTAAAATCTAATAATATATTTGCCAAAAAAGAAAACGGAAAATGGGGATATGTTGATAATGCTGGAAATATTATAGTTGATTTTAAATATGATTTTGCACTTGATATAAATGAATATGGTTATGGAGCAGTAAAAGATGGCAATAAATGGGGAGTTGTAAGTAAAGACGGAAAAGTAATAAAGGAGCCGACTTACAGCTTAGAAGATGTAAACCCAACATTTATAGGAGAATATTATAAGCAAAGTACAAGCTATGAATTAGATTTGTTTACAAATAAATAGAGAAAGGAAAATACAATGGATAGAAAAGAAGTAGAAGATTTAATAATAAAAGCAGAAGAGAAATTGAAAGAACAGTTTAAAAAAGCAGATGAAATTTGTGAATATAATAGTAGAAAAGTTTTAGATGCATTTAGAAAAAATGGAGTATCTGATATGCATTTTGGAACTACTACAGGATATGGATATAACGATATGGGAAGAGATAAATTAGAGCAAGTATATTCAGATATATTCCATTCAGAAGATAGTTTAGTAAGAAGCCAATTTATATCTGGCACACATGCTTTAACAGTTGCACTATTTGCCTTTCTAAGACCAGGAGATACAATGCTTAGCATAAATGGTGCTCCATATGATACATTACACGAGGTAATAGGTATAAAAGAAAATAACAGTTCTTTGAAATCATTTGGAGTTAATTATAAGCAAATTGATTTAATAGATAATGATTTTGATTATGAAAAAATAAAAGAAACATTAAAAAATGAAAAAATAAAATTAATAGAGATTCAAAGGTCGAGGGGATACTCATTAAGAAAAAGTTTATCATTAGAAAAAGTTGAAAAAGCAATAAAAGCAATAAGAGAAGTAGACAAAAACGTAATAATAATGGTAGACAACTGCTATTGCGAATTTGTAGGAAAGAAAGAACCTATTGAAGTAGGAGCAGATGTTATGGTTGGCTCTTTAATAAAAAATTTAGGTGGAGGAATTGCACCAAATGGAGCTTATATAACAGGAAGGAAAGATTTAGTAGAGCTTGCAGGAGAAAGGCTTACAGCTCCAGGAGAAGGAAAAGAAGTAGGTCCAACATTAGGAATAAATAAGAGTTTGTATCAAGGATTGTTTTTTGCACCAAGTGCAGTAAATGCAAGTGTGAAAACTGCTATGCTAACAAGTAAAGTTTTAAAAGAGTTGGGTTATGGAGTAGATCCAGAGTTTGATGAAGAAAGAGTAGATATAGTTCAATTAATTGAGTTTAATAATAGAGAAAAATTAATAAAATATTGTCAAGGAATACAAAAGGGTTCTCCAATAGATTCTAATTCTTTACCAGAGCCTGGAGATATGCCCGGATATGAGGATCAAGTTATAATGGCAGCTGGAACATTTACTCAAGGTTCATCAATTGAATTAAGCTGCGATGCTCCATTACGTGCACCATTTGTTGCATATCAGCAAGGAGGGCTAACGTATCAATATGGAAAGCTTGGATTGGAAGAAGCGGTATTAGCTCTACTTAGCGAGTAAGAGAGGAAAGATTATGAAAGTTATAATAATAGGTGGAGGTCCTGCTGGAATGCTAGCGGCGATTACATCAGCCCAAAATGGGAATGAAACAACTATAATAGAAAAAAATAATAGATTAGGTAAAAAGTTACTAATTACAGGTAAGGGAAGATGCAATATAACTAGTAGTATTGATATAAATGATTTTATTAATAATATTCCTGGTAATGGAAAGTTTTTGTATAGTGCATTCCAAAATTATACTAATAAGGATATAATAAACTTCCTTGAGAAAAATGGTGTTAGTGTAAAAGAAGAGCGTGGAAACAGGATATTTCCAAAGTCTGATAAATCTTTAGATGTTGAAAAAGCATTTGAAAGGGAGATTACTAGATTACATATAAATGTGAAGTTAAATTCTAAAGTAACAAAGATAATGGTAAAAAATAATAAAGTTGAAGGAGTAAAATATCTAAATTCAGAAAATATTGAAAAAACTCTATATGCTGATAAGATAATACTTGCTACAGGAGGAGCAACTTATCCATTAACAGGTTCTACTGGAGATGGATATAAGATGGCAGAGCAATTAGGCCATACAGTAACGAAAATAAAGCCCTCATTAGTTCCATTAACAGCAAGTAAAGGAAGTATAAAGATTTGCCAGAAATTGCAGGGATTAAGTTTAAGAAATGTAGCAATAAGATTGATAGATGAGGAAAAAAATAAAAAGATATATGAAGATTTTGGAGAAATGATATTCACTCATTTTGGAGTATCTGGTCCTACTATTTTAAGTTCTTCTGCCCATTTATTAAGATATAAAAATGTGGAAGAGCTACTTGCAAATGGAAAAATTACATTAGAAATAGATTTAAAGCCAGCTTTATCTGAACAACAATTAGACTTAAGAATTCAAAGAGATTTTTCTGCAAATAAAAATAAAGAGTTCAAGAATAGTTTAGATGCTTTACTACCACAGAAGTTAATACCGGTAATAGTTGATTTATCTGGGATAGATGAAGATAAGAAAGTAAATGAAGTTACAAAAGAAGAAAGACTAAAATTAGTAGAATTATTAAAGAAGTTTAATGTAACAATATCTGGATTTAGACCATTGGAAGAGGGAATTATAACAGCTGGTGGTATAAATGTAAAGGAAATCAATCCGAAGACTATGGAATCTAAAATTGTAGAAGGACTATTTTTTGCAGGTGAAATAATAGATGTTGATGCCTATACGGGAGGCTTTAACCTGCAAATTGCATATTCTACAGGATATACAGCAGGTTTATAAAAAAGGAAAATATTTATGAATGAAATAATTAAAATGATAAAAGAAGATTCTTCAGCCGAGTTAATAGAGAAAAAATCAAGATTTATTGCTAATGCATACATTATAGAAAATAAAATGCAAGCAGAGAAAAAACTTGAAGCAATAAGAAAGAAATATTATGATGCAAAACACCATTGTTTTGCATTTAGTGTTTTAGAAGATGGCCAAACTACTGTTAAGATGAGTGATGATGGCGAACCTTCGGGGACAGCAGGAGAGCCTATTTTAAATATTATAACTAAAAATCGGATTACAAAATATTTTAATAGTAGTTACAAGGTATTTTGGAGGAATCTTATTAGGAGCGGGAGGACTAACAAGAGCTTATTCTAATGCAAGTAAAATGGCTTTGGAAAATACAAGTATAGAGGAAAAAGAAATTGGATCTGAGCTTAAAGTAGAACTAGAATATTCAGAGAATGAGAAATTTAAGTACTTTTGTAATATTAATAAGATAAAAATAAATAAAGTAGATTATAAAGAAAATATAGTTTATTATATAGAAATTTCTGATGCATTATTGAAAAAATTTTCAATAAACGAGATAGGGAAAAATGAAAATTACAATATTAATATAATATCATGTGTCGAAATTTGTCGAAAGTATGTGAAAAAAGTAAAATAACGTCTGGAAATTAATGGGAAAAAGGACGGCAAAGTATTGAAAAATCAATCAAATACATATATAATACAAAATATGAAACAATTATGTTGTTTTATTAAAATAAATATAGGGGGAACAGAAGAGTGAGTGAAAAAATAACAGTTTTAATTTCAGACGACAACAGAGAATTTGCCAATACTCTAGCGAAATACCTAGAGGAAGATGAACAGATTGAAGTAATAGGAATGGCAAAGGACGGAGAAGAAGCTCTAACAATGATAGAATCATTAAAACCCAATGTAGTATTATTAGATGTAATTATGCCGCACTTAGATGGACTAGGAGTTCTAGAAAAATTAAATTCAATGAATATAGAAAAGATGCCAATATGTATCATGCTATCAGCTGTAGGGCAAGACAAAATAACGCAAAAAGCAATAACCTTAGGAGCACAATATTATGTGGTAAAACCTTTTGATATACAGGTTTTAATACACAGAATTAAGGAACTTAAAAATTATCAGCCAGCACCTAACAAAGGAAACTTTATATTGAAAGAAAATAAGGCTCAATATATAGATATTCCTAGAACAGAGAAGAAAAAGGAAGATAGCCTAGAAGCATTAGTAACAAACGTAATACATGAAATAGGTGTGCCAGCACATATAAAAGGCTATCAATATTTAAGAGAAGCCATTATGATGGTAGTAAACGATATAGACGTAATAAACCAAATTACAAAACAATTATATCCTGATATAGCTCAAAAATACAGAACAACACCAAGTAGAGTGGAAAGAGCAATACGCCATGCAATAGAAGTTGCATGGGGAAGAGGTCAACCAGATGTGGTAGAGAATATATTTGGATATACAGTATCTGCAAGTAAAGGCAAGCCAACGAATAGCGAGTTTATTGCAATGATAGCTGACAAGCTAAGGCTAGAAATAAAAACTGCATAAACAATTACCCCAGCACACTATTGTGTTGGGGTCTTATAATTTCAAACGCAATTAATAAAATTGTGAAATATGATGTAATTGACTGGACAGATAAGTAAAAATGTACTATACTATCAAATATAGGAAATGAGAATAAGCAGATGTGGTTTGCCTCCGACAAGGAGGTGAGGCTTATGGTAGAAATACAAGCATTAATCGCAACAATATACATATTATATTATTCATTAATTGGAGTAACTATCATAGCGATTGCCTTGATTATAGCATTAGCAGTAATTTTGAGCAAAAGCGAATAAACTAATAAAAAAACACATCTGTAACTTGCCCAGTTAGGTGTGTTTTTTAATACATATTACTGGCAAACCACGTTTGTGGTTTCTCCATTTCCTATAATCATTATACACATATAAAGTAAAGTTGTCAAATGATTTTTGTGAACTGTTTTAAAATTGAATAATAAGGAGAAGCAATATTGAATAAACAAGTTATTATAAAAGAGGTTGGATTAAATGATTTTCAGGCTGTGCATGAATTAATTATGCAGGTACATAAATTACATGTGATTAAAAGGAAAGATGTATATAAAGATGTAGACCCTATGAATTTTGAAGAATTTAAAACTGAATTGTTAAATAGTAATAATATATACTTAGTTGCTGAGTTTGAAAATAAAATTGTAGGTATTTGTTTCTCTCAAATAAAAGAGATATCAGATAATAGAATTTTAAAGAATAATAAAATTTTACATATTCAAAATCTTTGTGTTGATAAAAATTATCAAAAAAAGGGAATTGGAAAGAAATTATATAATGCAGTTGTACAAGTAGCTAAAGAAAAAAGTGTAGATAGTATAGAATTAATGGTGTGGGGATTTAACAAGAATGCTATAAAATTTTATCAAAATTTAGGTATGAATATTAAGAATCTTAAATTTGAACAAAAAATCTAATAGCTATATTGCAACCTTATGTACAAACTATATCAAAATTATGTAAATACGCATAAGATAATATTAGTAGTGCAAAAAATGGCAGATGTAAAATTGAGCAATATAGCTAATGTAACAGAAAATTATGATTCTATACCAACAACACTTACTTCTAAAGCTGTTATAACTGATATGATAGCTGGATTAACTATTGTTAAGGTTGTAGATAAGCAAAATTGGGCAAGTGGAAACTTAACATATACAATCACAATTACAAACGGAGCTGAAAATGCATTTGAAAATCCAACAATTACCAACATTTTGTATCCAGCTCTAATTAAGTTAGTTGAAAATTCTGTAATTACCTTTCAAGTGCAGAAGGTGTAGTAATTTTTGGAAGATACTAGAGAATATAGCAATTGTAGAAAGTAAAGGGGAAATATATAAAAGTAATAAGGTAGAAGTTTATAATAAGTGCTATCATAAAAAGTGTAAATCTAAAGTGATATACTATGATGAAAATTGTTATTATAAATATAAAAATAAAATAATAAGAATTACTGATTAAGTATATTTATGTAAAAAATATTACAAAATTTTAGTCTATTAAATCTTTCATCAGGTTAATTATATTGTTTAATAGCAAGAAAAAAACATAATCGAATATGTCGACTTTCTTGTTTATAACTATTCATTTATAAACACTAATTAGGGAAGGTAACATAAAATTCTTTAAAAGAAATTTAATAAAAAATGAAAATAATACTTGTAATAAATAAAACGAATTGCTATAATGAATATTAATTGAAAAATAACATAACGTTTTATTATTTCTTTAAGTTATATACTTAAAGAAGCTATATATCGAAAATTATATTACTAAAGTCATTATATTTCAAGCAAAAAATAGAAAAAGTAATTTTTCTATTTTTAACTTATTGGAAACACTTTTGAAAAAATACTAAATCTCTGAAAGTTAGTTGTTTCAAAAGCTAGGACGATATTTTTTTAGAAAATTCACTTCGTTAAGTATATAACTTAAGGA